>Ga0247727_10006563_pt1 | contig 22806 bp, 17 predicted proteins | sample WisWelCaveWW1625_FD_202498 | JGI IMG/M metagenome (GOLD analysis project Ga0247727, IMG submission 202498) | Biofilm microbial communities from Wishing Well Cave, Virginia, United States - WW16-25 | ecosystem: Environmental > Aquatic > Deep subsurface > Groundwater > Cave microbial mat | place...
CGCGCCGGGGTAGCGGTCCCGGTCGCCGTCGTCGGAGACTTCGGGCGGCGACGACTGCGACGACGGCGACCGGGACCGCTACCCCGGCGCGGCAGACACGGTGGGTGACGGCGTCGACCAGAACTGCGACGGACTCGACGGCGCCGATGCCGATGCGGACGGGTACGCGTCAGAGGCCTCGGGCGGCAACGATTGCGACGACGGCAACGAAGGGTCGTTCCCCGGGGCAGCGGACGCGTTCGGGGACGGTACGGATCAGAACTGCGACGGCCTGGACGGCGTCGACGCCGACGACGACGGATATGCGTCAGAGGCGTCGGGCGGCAACGACTGCGACGACACGGACGACGAGAGGTATCCGGGCGCCGCCGACACGGTCGGTGACGCGATCGACCAGAACTGCGACGGACTCGACGGCGTCGACGCGGATGGCGACGGGTACGCCTCGGAGGCGTCCGGCGGTAACGACTGCGACGACGACGACGAGGCGTCGTTCCCTGGAGCGGCGGACGCATTCGGGGATGGCGTGGATCAGAGCTGCGACGGCCTCGACGGGGTCGACGCCGACGACGACGGATATGCGTCGGAGGCGTCGGGCGGCGGCGACTGCGATGACGCGGATGGTGACGTTCACCCGGGAGCGCCGGAGGCGGACATTTGGCAGCTGGAGACGGTGGACTCGGCCGGCGACGCCGGGAAGTTCGCCTCCGTGGACCTCGACGCGGGCGGCGCTGCGCACGTGAGCTACTACCTGAACGGCCCCGGTGACCTCCGGTACGCGACGAACGCGAGCGGGGCATGGGTTGCGGAGACCGTAGATCCCGCCGGCGACTCCGGAAGGCACACGTCCGTCGCGGTCGGCGGAGACGGCACGGTGTACATCACGCACCAGGACTTCGCCGGATCCAACGGGGATCTCCGGTACGCGACGGGCGGGCCCGGAGCCTGGACCCTCTCCACGATCGACACCGCGGGGGATACCGGATACGTGACTTCCCTTGCCCTCGCTGCCGACGGGACCCGTCGCGTCGCATATACGGTGGGGGGCTCCAACCTCCTCTACGCGTCGGACGAGTCCGGCGTCTGGGTCATCGAGACCGCCGACGCAGAGGCCGGCGAGCAGGGGCTCAACGCCTCGCTCGCGCTCGACGCGGACGGCGATGCGCATATCTCCCACTTCGAGCACAACGGCGGCGCCGACTGGGATCTACTGTACACGACGAACTCGGGGGGAGGGTGGTCGACGGTGGAGGTCGACGGTCCCGGCGAGACGGGCGGATATACGTCGCTCGCGCTCGACGCCGACGGCGACGTGCATGTGAGCTATCACGACTACACCAACGCGGACCTGCGGTACGCGACGGACGCGAGCGGGGCCTGGGTCGCCGAGACCGTCGACTCGCCGGGGACCACGGGCCGCTACACCTCGCTCGCACTCGACGCGGACGGGGCGGTCCACGTGAGCTACCTCGACACGGGCCTCGGGGAGCTCCGGTATGCGACCAACGCGACTGGCGCGTGGGTGCCGGAGACTGTGGACGCCGTCGGCGCCGGCGACACGGGCGCGGAGATGACGTCGATCGAGATCGACACCCTCGGGGCCCCGAGTATCGCGTACTACGACTCGACCGACGAGGACCTGCGCTACGCCCGCCACGGAGACGGCGTCGACTCCGACTGCGACGGACGCGACTGATGAAGGGCAGCACGGTCGGGGTCTCGCGACTCGTGCGTCGCTGTCCCGGCCATGCCAGCGCCACGAAGCAACTGTTTTCCAGCAGCTAACCAACCTCCTCCCCCCTGGCGATCACCACCGCGCAGGCGAGGTCGCCCGTGACGTTGAGGGTCGTGCGGCACATGTCGAGGAAGCGGTCGACGCCGAGGATGAGGCCGATGCCGTCGGGGGGGACGCCGACCGAGCCGAGGATCATCATGACCACCGGGATGGATCCGGCCGGGACGCCGGCGGTGCCGATGCCCGCCAGGATGCAGATCAGCACGACCAGGATCTGGCTGCCGATCGTCAGGTCGACGCCGTAGAGCTGTGCGAGGAAAAGCACCGTCACGCCTTCGAAGAGCGCGGTCCCGTTCTGGTTCATCGTCGCGCCGACCGTGAGGACGAACCGGGACACCGGTTTCGGCAGCCCGAGGCCCTCGTCCGCGACCTGGATCGCGGTGGGCAAGGTCGCGTTCGACGACGCCGTCGAGAACGCGGTCAACATCGCGAGCCGGATCCCCTTGAAGAACTTCAGGGGGCTCATCCCTCCCAGGAACTTCACGGCGAGCGAGTAGACGCCGAACTGGTGGATCGCGAGCGCGACGACGACGACGGCGACGTACGCGGCGAGGCCCTGCAAGATCGCGACGCCGAGCCGCGCGGTCGTCGTGAAGACGAGCGCCGCGACGCCTATCGGCGCGAGCGCGATCACGACGCCGATGAGACGCATGGACACGTCGTAGAGCCCCTCGAGGGCGTCCTGCAGTCGCCGCGCGGCGTCGGTGCGAACCAGAGAGAGCCCCGTTCCGAAGAACAGGGCAAAGACAATCACGCCGATCATGTTCCCCTCGGACATCGCCCGGACGACGTTGTCCGGCACGAGGTTCACGAAGAAGTCGACGACCGACGTCGGGGCAGCCGAGGCCGGCGGGGGCGGCGCCATCGCGGCGAGCCGATCGCGCAGCGCCTCGGGGACGCGATCGCCCGGGCGCACGACGTTGACGAGCGTGACGCCCAGGAAGACGGCGATCGCCGAGAGCACGACCGTGTAGCCGAGCGTTCGCGCGCCCATCCGGCCCAGGTTCTTGACCTCCATCCCCGCGACGCCGATCGCCAGCGCCGAGAAGAGGAGCGGAATCACGAGCATCAGGAGAAGTCGCAGGAAGATCTTCCCGACCGGCTCGGTCACTTGCGCGACGAACCACTCGAGCGACTGCCCCCGGACGGCGACGTTGGCCGTCAACCCGGCCACGAGCCCCACCGCAAGGCCGACGAAGATCCGCAGCGGTTTCAAGGCTGCACGTAGGTCTTCTCACCTGCGGTCACCCGGATCTTCAGGCGGTTCTGCAGAGGAGGAAGCGGACAGGAGACGTGGTGCGTGAACGAGCAAGGCAGATTCTTCGCGAGGTTGAAATCGATCAAGACGCCGCCTTCCGGCTGCACCACGCCGTCCACGAAGCGTCCTCCCCCGAAGGTCGAGCGGCCGTTCGTCCGATCTGCGAACGAGACGTACAGGCCGTCCTCCGTCGCGCCTGGCGACAACCGGCACTCCTTTCCGTCCAACTCGAACACCAGCGTCCCCGGCGAGGAGAACTTCGCAAACCCACCCAGCGAATGGGGCATCTCCACCTCTCCTGCGCCGGCGGAATCCAGCCGGGCCAGGATGCGCCACCAAGGGTCTATGGGGAAGTAGTCCAGACCTCGGAACGCTCTGCGCGCGGCGCTCTGCGGATCGCGCACGCGGAGCGCGTGGATGCCGCCACGCTCGACGTACTCGAAGCGCAGCCCTTCGTGGACGAACGCGTCCACGTCCGTGACGAGCACCCGCCCCTCCATCCGCGCGACACCGTCCGCGACGACGACAGAACCGATCGGCAACTGGTTCGGCCCCTCCTCGAGCTCGTGGCGGTCCACGATCGTGAGCCACCCGTCCTGCGCCGCGAGACGCGCCTCGCGCCGCTCGCGGCGAGTCCGGATCTCCTCCTCGTACGTCACGCGCTCCTCCTGCGCGCCTCGAACACGACCAGCGCCTTCGCCTTCCCCTTCACCTCGAGCGGAGGGCACTCGGCGAAGTCGACGTCCGTCCCGGACGGCGTCTCCTCCTTCGACTGCAGGGACACGAGCACGCTCCCGCGCGGGGCGGCCGCGCAGATCCGCGCTCCGGTGTTCACCGCGTCCCCGATCACCGTGAAGTCCATGCGGTCCTCGTGGCCGACGGTGCCACGGACGACGTCGCCCGTGTGGATTCCCACCCCGATCCCGAGCCCGTCGCCGCCCTGTGCGGCGATCGCCTCGACGGCCTCGACGGCGGCGAGCCCGCAGCGAATCGCAGCGGCCGGCTCGGCGAAGACGGCCACCAGCTCGTCGCCGACGTACTTGTCGACGTCGCCTCCGTGTTCGTGGACCAGGTCCGTCTGGACCCTCAGGTACGCGTTGAGCATCGCGACGACGCGCTCCGGCTCGGTCCTCTCGGTGAAGGCGGTGAAGCCGCGGATGTCGCTGAAGAAGACCGTCAGCCGCCGGCGCTCGCCTCCGAGGCGCACGTCCTCGCCGCCGCGGACGGCTTCGAGCGTCCCCCCCGAGACGAACTTCGCGAGTTGCAGGCGCTCGCGCAGCCCCTTCACCATCTCGTTGATGCGCTGCCCGAGCCGGCCGATCTCGTCGGACGAACCGATCGTCGCCTGCCTGTCGAGCTTGCCCTGTCCGATCGCCTCGGCGACGTCGCCGATGTGCCGGACCGGATCCACGACCAGGCGCTTCGTCGTGACCCACAGCAGGCCGAAGACCACGAGGATCGTCCCCGCCCCGAAGCCCACGCCCGATCGCCGCAGGCCCGCGATCTCGCGGCGCTCGCGGTCGGTGGGCGAGGACACGACGACGGCGCCGCGGATCTCGTGCTCGGTCCCGTGGCAGCGGACGCAGGGACGATCGTTGTCCAGCCGGCGCACCGCCAGGTAGCGTTCGGCCTCGCCGGACCCCACGTAGCCCATGAAGTCCGCGCCGCCGCGCAGGACCGAACGCACCTTCCCCGGCGTCCGGATCCGTCGCGCGGCGTCGTGATAGACGCGCCCGGCCGGATCGTAGAGGGCCAGCGTCGTCAGACCCGCGCCCTCCCGCGCCTGCTCCAGGTAGTCGATGACGAGGCGCCCGAGTCCCGAGAGCATGATGTAGCGCAGGGATCGATCGATCGTCGCCTCGACCAGGTCGTCGCCGGGCAGCTGCCGCACTCCGACGACGAGCGCGCCTCGCATCGGCCCTGTCTCAGGCTCGTGGCACTCGTGACACCGCGCCTCGTTCGCGAGCGGCACGAACCGCAGGTCGGTGCCCGTCTCGACGAACGACTTCATCGCGAGGTCCGGCTCCTGCCCGGGACGCACCATGAGCGAGTCGAGCAGGGCGTCGGGCACCTTCGCGGGCGAGAGGAGGTCTCCCGCGTTCTGATCTCCCACGAGCGGGAGCGCGCCGAACTTCTCCTCGCCGGCGACGTCGATCACGGCGACGTGCACCCGTCTGTCCGTCACGCGGGTCAGCTCCTCGAAGAACGGGCCGAGCTCCTCGGATCGCTTCGCCGCCATGATCTGCTCGAAGGCGAGCCGGATGATCCGCGCCTCGGCGTCGACGTCCGCCCCGCTCGGCGTCGTCTCACCGGCCGGCCGCGGCCCGAGCGCCAGCACTCCGCGGACGGGCGCCGCCTCGTGGCAACGACGGCAACGGTCCTCGTGCTCGAGGGGGAGGAAGTGCACGTCCCCGTCGCGTACGTTCGCGTCGGGTCCGGACAGGGCCGTCCGCAGCGGCGCGGGAAGCGACGACGGCGCGGGTGGGGCGCCGGGCGGCGCGAACACCTCCAGCCCACGCCGGTCGTACACGTGGACCTCACGCCCGCGCAGCCGCCGCCGGACGTCGTCGATGTATCCGCGCACGGCGATCGGATCGCCGGTCAGCATCGCCGTCCGCACCCCGGCGATCGTGGACTCGGTGAGCAGGAGCGCGTCCTCGCGGTTCCCGCGCGCGAACGCCTTCGCCTGCCGGTCGACCGACAGGATCGTCGCGACCGAGAAGCCGATCGCGATCACGGTGAGCGTCGCCGCCCCGAACTTGACGACCAGACGGCTGCGAAGGACTTCGAACAGGCCCAACGCGCTAGCCCAGCACGGTCGCCAGCTCCCCCGCCTTCGGGAACAGGCCGTACAACCCTCCGGTGTGGACGAACAGCACGCGGCGGCCGTACGCGAAGCGGGACTTCTCGATCTCGGAGAGCAGGCCGTGGAAGGCCTTTCCCGTGTAGACGGGGTCGAGGACGATCCCTTCCTCGCGCGCGACGTCCCGGATACGCCCGAGCTCCTCGGGGCGGCTCAGCGCGTATCCGACGCCCTTGTAGCGGTCGTCGATCTCGACGTCGACGTCTACGTTGGCGAGCCGCGGCAGGCCGAAGCGTTCCGAGGCCTCTGCGGCGATGCGGCCGATCGCGCCCTCGAAGTAGGGGGCGTCGTCGCAGACGGCGAAGCCGACGCAGCGAGCGCCGCCCAGGTGCGCCTTCGCGCCGAGGATCAAGCCGGCGCCGGTGCCGCCGGAGCCGCAGGCGTAGGCGATCGTGTCGAAGGGGCCGCCCGCGACGGCGAGCTGGCCGGCGATCTCCTCGGCGGCGTGCACGTAACCGAGCGCGCCGAGTGCGTTCGATCCCCCCTCGGGGATCACGTAGGGCTTGCGACCCGCGCGGCGCTCGTCCTCGGCCACGGCGTCCATCCGCGCCGTGCGGTCCTTCCACTCGCCGGGCGTGATGAGCACGAGCCGCGCGCCGAGGAGCCGATCGAGCAGGACGTTGCCCTCGAAGCCCGGATCGGCTGCCGGGTCCGCCGTGCGCAGGACGAGCACGCTCCTCATGCCCAGGCGCGCGGCGACGGCGGCCGTCGCACGCGCGTGGTTCGACTGGATGCCGCCGCAGGTGACGAGCGTGTCGGCCCCCTGCCCTCGCGCCTCGGCGAGCAGGTACTCGAGCTTGCGAAGCTTGTTCCCCGTCTCGACCCCGCCGGTCAGGTCGTCGCGCTTGATCCACAGGTCGACGCCCAGGCGCGACGAGAGCCGGTCGAGTCGCTCGAGGGGCGTCGGCAGGCGGGCGAGACGCAGTCGCGGGACGTGTTTCATCGGCCGCACTCCCGTCCTGTCACTCGGGCGCGGTCAGGAACGCGGCGTGCGCGCGATGCAGCAGGAAGAGGTCGCGGCGATGCACCAGCTCGAAGGGCGAGTGCATCGAGACGAGCGGAACGCCGAGGTCGAGCACCTCGGGGCCGAGCTCGGCGAGCACGTGCGCGATCGTCCCGCCGCCCCCCTCGTCGACGCGCCCGATCTCCGTCGCCTGCACCCCGATGCCCGCGCCGCGCCACAGGCCGCGCAGGTAGGCGATGAACTCGGGCGACGCGTCCGACGCGCCGAACTTCCCGCCGTGCCCCGTGTACTTCATGATCGCAGGGCCCCGTCCGACGAACGCCGCGTTCATCGGCTCGTGGACCTGCCTGAAGAGCGGGTTCACGCCGGCCGTCACGTCGCTCGAGAGGATCCGGCTTCGACCGAGCAGCGCGCGGATCTGGAAGTCGCCCTCGACGTTGCCGGTCGCTCGCGCGATCGTGTCGAGGGCGCGCAGCAGGTACCCGGATCCGGCGCCGACCGTCCCGGACGATCCGATCTCCTCGCGGTCGGTCAAGAAGACGATCGCGGTCCGCGCGGGGACGGCCGTCATGTCCCCGATCGCCCGGATGGCCGCGTACGAGCAGGCGCGGTCGTCCTGGCCGTGCCCGCCGACCATCGCGCGGTCCACGCCGACGTCGCGCGGCGGCATCGCCGGGACGAGGTACATCTCCGCCGCCTCGAGGTCGGCCTCCGTGATCCCGTACGCGCGCTGCATCGCGCGCAGGAACGTGACGCGCGGCCCGCCCTCCGAGCCGAAGGCCGGCACCGTCGCGACGATCACCTCGGCCTCCGCGCCGTTCTGCCTGCGACCGCCTCCCTCTTCGGACGGCTCCGCGCGCGTCGCGAGGCTTGCGATCGTGAAGGCGAACCCCTGCGCGGGACCGATGTCGACGTCGACGCGGCGCCCGCCGCGCGCGCGCACCTCGCCGACCAGGCGCAGCGGCGTGTGCAGCCACTGGTACGGCTTGATCCCCCCGTACGCGGTCGCCCGGAGAACCGCACCGCCGGGGCCGTCCGACAGCGCCGCGCCGAGCACGCGGAACGACGGCGTGTCGATGTGCGTTCCGATCAGGTGGAAGCCGTCCGTCATCGGGCGCGCTCCCGTGACGACGAGCAGGTACGTGCGATCCCGGTTTGAGAAGAGGAGCCTGGTGCCGGGAGGTTGGCGACCGAGGTCGTCGGACGCATCGACGGCCCGGAACGCCGGCAGGTTCTTGCCGAGCCACGCGCGCATCCGACCCGTCGTGCGCGCCTCGCCGAGGAAGCTGCGGTATGCGTCGCCGAAGAGGACCTCCTCGGCGGTCAAGGGCCCCGCCTCGGGCGCCGGGCCGAAGGCCGGCGACTGGACGGGATCGTCCGCGTGAAGCGCGAACGGAAGCGCGAGGATCGCGAGCGCCGCCGCCTTGCCTCTCACGCCGCGGAACGTATCACCGTTTCCCGCCGCGCCGCAGTGCCAGCAGGGCGAGGGCGAGGGCGACGAGGCCGAAGGGCCCGGCGGCGCGGCCGACGAGCGAACACCCGCCGCCCGCGGGGATCATGCGTCCCGGCGGATCCGGCTCCGGCTCCGGCTTCGGATCCTCGCCGGGCCCACAGACGAGCGGCCCGACCGTATCGGGGACGTCGCACGGCAGCGCCGATCCGGTGGCGTCGTGCTCGTCGGCGACCACCACGGCCGGGCCTGCCTCGCTCCATTGCAGCGCACGCTCGATGGCGGGGAGGCGGGGCAACTCCGGGATGAAGACGTAGGTGTCGATCTGGTCGCCGAAGTTCCACACGATCCCGCCGAGGTCCGTGCAGGACCTGTGCCCCGCCGGCGTCGTCAGCTCGAGGTAGTCGTCCTCGGGGCTCATCGTGCCCTGGCAATCACGCACTACGCGCGCTTCGCGCACGAGCGGGACGTCCGGAGCGTCGGGGTTCATCGCGAACTCGGGGTCCTCGGTCATCTCGCTGGGCGAGATCACGGTGTACAGGCGAGTCAGGTACGGCTCGCGCCGGAAGGCGGCGTGCACCTCGCGCAGCGGGCGGATGATCCGATCGTCGAGGGCGGCGACCAGGCCCTCGTGGTCCCACACGTACGAATCGTCCACGTAGTCGGCCGGGCAGTTGTAGAAGGACGTGGCGTCCACGTCCGCAGGAGGAGGGGCGAACTCCTGCAGGATCGAGAGGAGAAGCTGGCTGCCGGTGAACCCCTGGCGACCCAGCTCGCCCATGAGCACCTCGAGGTTCCAGGCATCGAGCAGCTCACCGAGGTCGTAGTTTGCCGGGGACAGTGCGTCCACGAACGGCTCCGACCTGCCCGCGTACTCCGTCGCGAAGGCTCGCCCTCCGACCTCGTCCACCGCCTCCGCCACCGCGCCCGGCCAGTTCGCGTCGAACGCGTAGAGGCGTGCGTCGTTCGGCTCGACGTCGAGCCACGTCGTCGAGATCGCGCGGCTCCGCCCCAGGACCCACGCGAAGACCGGCATGTCCTCGACTGCGGCGATCGCGGTCAGCCGCAGCGGGATGCACGGGTCCACGCCGTCCATCTCGAGGACGATCGGCACGAGCTCCCCTTCGTCGGCATCCTTGGTGAACTTGAGCGCGACGAAGAACGATCCGGACTCGACGTACGAGGCGATGATCGGAAACGCCGTCTCCGGCAGGTCGTACCCGTTCTCGCCGAGCCACGTCACGAGCGCAGTCGAATCCGTCGCCTCCAAGGTCACGTGCTCGAACGGGCCCACGGTCCCCGAGTCGATCACCGCGACCCCTTCGCCGTCGCCGTCCGCGTCGCCGTCGATCAGCCCTCCGCCGCACCCTCCGCCTCCGCCGCCCGAGTCCCAGGGCGGACGCGCCGGAGGCGTTCTCTCTTCGTCCCTCCACATACCGCACGCCTCGCAGCCGCCTCGCTGCTCGTAGCCCGCCGTGAACCGCGGCTGCGTCGCGTACGCGAGCCGAGCGAAGACCTCGTCGCTGCCGACGTCGAACCGGGGCGCCACCGGCACCGGAACGACCCAGGAGAAGTCCTCCGCTGCGCCCTGGTACTGGATCTGGATGTGAGCCTCGACGCTTCCGCCCGCCTCGTCGACGAGGAACAAGATCTTCTCACCGGCCTGGTCGACGGGCTGCGAGCGATCGCAGAAGAACCCGCCGCAAGCCCAGGCGTTGCCGTAGAGCAAGGGCACCAGGCAGACCGCCACCACTGGAACCATGAGCAGCCAGCGCATCCGCATGACCCTCCAGGACCTCGAGACAAGCAACCCGGATGCCGGTGACTTTCGCAGCGATTCCGACCGGGCCTGGGGGGCCGACTCGCCAGTCAGGTCAGTGAGGCGGAGGCGATGGCCGTCAGGCGCGCCGCAGAACGCCGGCGTCGACGAGTGCGCGCCACTGGGCGACGAGGTTCTTCGCGAACGTGGGGTCGTCGACGAGGACGCCGGCTTCGATGTTGCGGGTCTGGCCGCGGGACGTGAAGTTGGCGGACGTAACGAGGGCAATGCGCGCGTCGACGACGACGCACTTCGCGTGCATGGAGGAGTGCGTGCCGGGGGCCGTCGTGCGCGGGTCGAAGAAGGTCTCGGGCACCGGGTCGCCAAAGGGCCAGTTTTCGGCGACGAAGCGGGAAACGCCGTCGCCGTCGATGAAGACGGACGCCTGCACGCCTCGCTCCTTCATGGCGGCGTGCAGCGGACGCAGGATGTCCGCGCCGTGGTCGAAACGGAAGCCGGCGACGAGCACGCTCTGTCTCGCCGCTTCGAAGAGTTCGCGCACGACGACCGCCGTGTCGCGGGCGGACGAGATCGCCGTCTCGGGCCCCGTCCAGACGAGGTCGGGCGTCGGCACGGCGGCCTTCCGCTCGGCGATCGCGACCGCGAGCGCGGCCGACGCGCCGCGCGCATCGAGGCCGTCCAGGATCGCGATCTCCTCCGCGACGTGCGCGAGACCTAGGAGCGCGAGTTGCGCCTTCGAGATCGGAGCGCGTACGTTCGGGTCCTCGAGCGCACGACGAAGGCGCTCGAGGTCCGGCAGCGAGACCCCGCGCAGCGTCACGGCCGCTCCGAGAAGAACGCCCGGTCCGACGGATGGCCGATCGCCGGCACGACGAGGGCGCGGTCGAGGAACCGATTGAACCGTTCGCACGAGCACTCCGCGACGAACAGGCAGCCGTGGCACGCGGCGCCCTCGAGCCAGCGCTCGGCGGGGTCCCGCTGGGGCGAGTGCGAAGCGCAGACCGGGTCGTTCGAGCAGAGCGACCCCATCTCGAACGCACGCCGCAGGTGCGCGCGCAGCCGTCGGCCCTCCTCGACGAGACCGCCGAGCGTCCCTTCCGTTCCCGGAGTGCCGGTCGCCAGCAGGATCGCCGCCATCGGCAGCCCGTCGCCCGGGATCGAGCAGTAAATGCGTTCGCGGATCGCGCTCGCGGCGTAGCCGCATTCGAGCGAGATGGCCGACGCGAGCAGGTGCGCCAGCGAGTGAAGCAGGTAGAAGCGAGCCGGGTATGGGTCGAGGCTCTCCCGGTTCTGCGCCCACTCCGTGAATCCAGCGCGCAGCTCGCGCTCGCGTTCGCGGACCGAGGCGCGTGACTCCCACTCGCACACCGCCGCCTCGTCGAGCTGGATGAAGACACCCTCGCCGTGGATCTCGCAGGCTGGCAGCCACGTCTTGTGAAGCGTCAGGCGCGCGATGCGATCGTCCGGTTCGAGCTCGCCGTAGACGTTCGGCGAGTACGGCGCGAGCCGCGTGAACCCGACCTGAACGCGAACCTCGCGCAGCCGATGCACGAGAACGACCTTCGCGATCCGATCCGTCAGGTCCTTCTCGCGCGTGGCCGTCCTCGCGTGGAACCAGCCGTCCGCGTCTCCCGGAAGATCGCCCGGCGCTTCGACTTTCTGGGAGACGAGCTGCCGGAACTCCGCGCGACGGATCGGTTCGCGCGGCGCGGTCTCGTCTCCACGGATCCGCGCGACCGCCGCGAGCACCTGGGCGTCGTCCCAGTCCGCGATCGCGGCCTTGACCTTCGCGATCGTCCGGAACGCCGGCAGCGTCTCCCGCGTCGCGTCCTTCAATACGTCCCAGACCTTCTGCACGGAGTCGTCGAGTGCGTGGGCCGGGTCGGGGATCGACAGCGCACTCTCGACCTGCGCGAAGTACGCGTCGCTCGCGGTTCGCACCAGGAGCTTGAGCTTTTCGTCACACGCTTCCCGGCCCCCCCGACCGAGCCACGGTCGCTCGCCGTCGCACGGCGGCCGCGCGTCCTTCGCGAGCGTCCGGGACAGGCGCTGCTCCTGCCGGCACGAGTCGCAACGGACGACGACCTCCGAGAAATCGCCCGTCGCCCCCTCACGCAGCTCGAGCGCCGGAGCGTCGCACCTCGGCTTGTCCCGGTCGTGAACGAACCCGATCCACGGGTAGTCCTGGACGTGCCCGCGTGCACACGCGCCGACGAAGCGGACCGGAACGCATTCGCGGCGGTCGCTGCGGTTGCACTGGTGGCGATACCGCCGGTCCTTGAGCTCGAGCGCAGTCGACCGCACCAGCGCGCGGCAACTCTGACAGACGAACCACTGCGGGAACTCGAGCGCCTCGATCCCGTGCGACTTCACCGGGCTCTTGTCGTCGCCCTCCGGCGGCTCGCGGAACGCCTCGCCGAGCGCCAGCATCGGACCGTCCTTCGGGAGCTTCGCGACGATCGCGTCGCGCAGGCGCGGGTCGTCGATCACGCCACGGCCACCCTTGCCGCCCTCGAACCGCCAGAACTCGAGGCCGCCGACGATCACGGCGTCGTCGACGAGGTCGACGAGCGCGCCCGGGCCGAACGTCGTGACGAGCTGGCTGCGACGGATCTTGCCGCTGGGTTGCGCGAGAACCTCGGTCCTTCCCCATCGACGCGGCCTGGCCACGGCTACTCCCCCAGTCTCTTTCGTTTCACCCAGAGGTGCGCGGTCGGCTCCACGTCGCGCATCGAGGTCGGCGCCCTGAACTTCTCTTCTGGGCTTCCCGCCGTCGGCTGCTCGGAGTCGAGCGCCGTCCACAGGAGCGTCTTCGTCGCCGTCTTCGCCCGGTCCCAGCGCGAGTACGCGATCTCGCCGCCGCCCTGCCGCGCCGCGCGTACGATCTCGTCCCACGCGTCCAAGAGGTTCTTGCCCCGGTCGACGAGCGCCTCCACGTCCGCCGGGTGCTTCGCGCGTCGCTGCCGGCCGCCGCGATCCGCGAGCGTCTGGACCGCCTTCTCCCCGACCGCGCGCCGCTCGGCGATCCGCATCGCGCCGTCCGAGGGCGTCAGCGCTGCGTCGCCCAGGCGCGCCATGGCGACCAGGACCCCCGCGAGGCCTCGCTCCAGGGCCGGTCCCGAGAACGGCGTCAGGCTCGTCGCCTCGACTCCCCGGTAGAAGCTCTCGTGGTAGGGGGCGAACCGCTCGTAGTGCGATCGATCGCGGGGCTTGTGCACGTTGAAGCAGGTCACGACGAGCCCCGGGAACTTGCGACCCACGCGGCTCGTCGCCTGGATGTACTCGCTCGTCGTCTTGGGCTGACCCGCGACGACCATGAGGCCGAGCCGGTCGATGTCGACGCCGACCGAGATCATGTTGCTCGCGAGCAGGACGTCGACGTGCTCCGGGTCCGTGTACGGCCTTTCGAGCCGCGCCTTCGCCTTCTTGATGCTGCCGGTCGACTCGCGGCTCGTAAGCTCGACCGGCTCGGACTGGATCGTCCGGTTCTTCAAGAGCGGGTGCCCGCCCTCGAAGCCCAGCGGCCGAAACTTCTCCGCCTGCCCGGCGCGCAAGTGCACCTCGTCTTCGACGAGCCGTCGCATCCCGCCGAGTTCTCGGAGGCTGTTGAAGTAGCCGACGACCGTCATGTACGGGTCGGCAACCGGATCGGTCGCGTCCCATCTTCGGTTCGCGCCGGCGAGGAGCGCGACGTACGTCCGCAGCAGGATCGCCTTGAGCGACTTCCCCGACGCCGCGACCCCCACGTAGCGGCGCGACGGCTGCGACCGGTCGATTCCCGCGAACCACGTCTCCGAGTCATCGATGCCCGGCGGCGGGAAGAGCCGGGTCTCATCGCGTCCGAAGAGCGCCCGCACCTGCGCCCGCGCGCGCCGGACGGTTGCGGTCGATGCGATCACCTTGGGACGTACGCCGGCCCGCGTCGCGAGCGCCTCGATCGCCGTCTCGTACAATCCGACCATCGTCCCGAGGGGCCCCGAGATGAGGTGCAGCTCGTCCTGGACGATCAGCTCCGGCGGCAGGAGTCCCTCGGGCAGGTGCTCGCTGCCCCTGGGCGCGTCGTCGAGCGGTCCGTAGAACGCGCGGCCGTCGCGCGCGCTCGCGCGGCCGAAGAGCATCCCCGTCTCCCCGCGCCACGGGAGCATCGCGAACTTGTCGACGGTCGCGACGACGAACGACGGCAGTTCCCGGTAGAGCTGCTCGTCGACGAAGATCACCGGAAGGCCCTCCCCGCCGGCCGCCGAGAACTCGCACGTGCGGCTCGCGCAGCCGACGACGACCTCCGTCTTCTTGACCGTCAGGCTGTCGCGCGTGAGCGGCGTCTCGCAGTAGGGGCAGGCCTCCAGCGGGAAAGGCGACGTCTTGCCGGGGTTCGTCTTGTAGTCGTTCACCTTCTCGGCGACTTCCTTCATCGTGTTCGCCGTCGCGCTGCGTCCGACCCACAGGCCGATCGAGTAACGGACGTCACCGAGGACCTCGGGCTGCTCGCGCCGGATCTTCTCGAGCGCGCAGACGAGCGTCGCGGCGCGCCCGAGCTGGTCGAGCGTGAGCAGACGCAGCGTGTAGCGCAGCAGCACCGCGACGCCCAGGCCCCGGTCCGGCCGCCCGCGTCCGCGCAGGCGGCGCAGGACGAGGGCGAAGGCGATCACGCCGAGGTACGCCTCGGTCTTGCCGCCGCCCGTCGGGAAGTAGACGAGCTCCACCGTATCGCGATCGGCGCGCTTCGGATCGAAGATCCCCGGCAGGTTCAGGATCACGAACGCGAGCTGGAAGAGCCGCCACTCGGGCTCCTGGTCCTTGCGGCGCACACGCGCGGCCATCCCCATGGCGCGGTTCGCGATACGAAACGCCTCGAGCGCCTCGGGGCTCGAAGCGAGCAGGTCGATGCCGTCCGCGATCCGACGCCGCGTCTCCTCGGCGCCTCGCATGAGCAGGTCACGGGTGTCCCTGCGCGCGGAGCCCTCGATGTCGCGGCCGCGCTCCGCGCCGATCCACGCGCCGTACGCTTCCGGGAGCCGAGCGAGCGCGCGCCGCGCCGCGTCGCCGTCCGGCAGCGCCCCGAGCAGCTCCATCGAGACGACGACGCCGGGCTCCACTCGCGTCTTGACGCGGGGAACGTCGGCGGTCGGCAGCCACGTCGTCGCGACCGCGCGGACTTCACCGTCATGCCTGACGGCCTCGACCGAAGTCCCGTGCCCGACGCCCCACTCGCAGCGCTCGCGGAAAGCCAAGTCGGCGACGCGCTCGTCCCAGTCGTCCGAGTCCTCGCCCTGCCGGTTCGGCCGAGCGACGAGCCCCCGATCGAACGCGATCTCCATCCGCACCTGGAAGACGAACTGTTCGTCTTCCAGCCCGCGCTCCGCGGTAGGCCGTTCGTTGACGAGGAAAAGCGAAAGCGCCCGCGTCCCCTTCGCGGGCAGGTCGACGACGCCGACCTTCCCGCGCAGGAAGAGCCGCTCTCCCGCTGCAATCGGAACGCCGTCGCCGCCGACGGCCTTCTCGGACAGCGGCACGTCGACCGTCACCGGCGCCCGCGGCACCCGCCGCCACGACGGCTTCGGCTTCTTGCGGTCTGGCCCTGACCCGTCTTGACCTTGCTTGACGTACTCGGCCCACGAGACCGTCACCCGCACCCGGTCCGTCTCCGGGCCCGCCGGCAAGAGCACCGACATCCCCATCGACGCCTGGAACCGCGACCGCTGCTTCGGTCCCGGATCCTGCGGCCCCGCCTCCTCGTCGTCCTCGTCCGACCCCGCGCCCCCCTCGTCGTCGGCGTTCGGGTCCTCTACCTCCCGCCCCTCCCGCGGCGCCAGGAAGCCCGTGAAGTACCAGCGCGAAGGCGGCAGCGGCAGGACTTCGGTCTCGGAGAACGGCCCCACGAGGTCGGCCTCCAGCGCCCGAACGAGATGCTCGCGAACCCCCTCCGCGTCGGTCATGCGAGGCGCGAGACTATCTCACTGCGGGTCGACGGTGACGGCGGAGTGATCGGGCGTCATTGCGAGAGGCCCCGGTTGCCTCCGATCGGCAAGCTAGCGCCTACTCCGAATTGACGAGCTCCTCTGCGAAGTCCTGCGCCTGCTCCCTCCTCTTCTTGTCGTCCTCTTCGATCACGGTCCAGACGGGGAGCGGATCCGAACTGCCGCCCACGGACGCGAGGACCATGTGCTCGTAATTGAGACCCTCGAGTCGGTTCGTCCAGAGGATGCGCCCATTCGTCGCATCCAGAGCGAACACGTAGCCCTTGGATCCGGCGAACAGGAACCCCGCTTCGTACATCAGGCTGACGATCGAGTAGCCGGTACCGGGAAGGCTAGTGGTCCAGACGTCCTTCCCCGTGCCCTTGTGGACGGCTCGGACGTGGCCGTTTGTGCCAATGAAGAGCAGATGCCGATGACTCTTCCTCATGCGAACCCCTCCTCCATGGGAAGCCATACGATCCCGACGTCCCTCTTGTTCAAGTCCGCCGCGTAGGGGGCTCCCCCGAAGACGCCGGCCCTCGTCCGTCTCGGTTAGGCTCTCACGCGATGATGGTCCGGGCCTACGAGGTGAAAGACGGGGTCATCTGTCCCGACGAGTGGAGAACTGCGCCGGAGCGCATCTTATGGCTCCTGAAGGAGGTGAACGACCCGGGCCACGAGATGACGGATCTCTCGGCGGATCTTCTCGAACTCGCGAGACGGAGCAAAGTGCTCGACAAGGACTGGCGCGCCACCTATCGGCCTGTCGCCAAGGTCTCGCACGGACTTCTGCAAGAGTGGTCCGAGGACCCCACAGCCTACGTCCCGGCTCTGGCGAGGATCGCGGTGATGAACGTGCGCTCCATCGGGGGAGACCGGACCGCGAGCCACGAGCGCATCGAAGTCGCTTTCGGGGAACGGAAGGCGCACCTTCGCGCGCAGGTCGCCGCTTGCGCGCCAACGATCATCATCGGAGGCAACACCCTCTGGCTCGATGGATGGTGGCCCGAGGCCTTCGTCCGAACCGCTCCGGCGCGGGAAACCGCGCCCTTCGCAGCGCGGGCCCTCGACGGAGTCGTCTGGGTACACGCCAGCCATCCGGCGAACCGACGTGGGGACCGGCGATACTTCGAGAAGATCCGGGGGGGCATCGCGGCGGCGCGCACATAGGCTAGCGAGGGATCTACGCGGCGAACTCGCCGTAGCTGGCCTCTTCCTCCCCCACCGCCAGAGCGCCGAGCGCGCCTCGCAGCATCCCGACCAAACCTTCCCCCACGTGGGGGCGCGCGGCTTCCACCCCGCGCCTCGCTTCGCCGTCGGCGTAGCCCATCTTCTTGAGCGCCTGGAACGTCAGCGTCGAGACCTCCGCGGCCGCCGGCGAGACCTCGCCTCCGTAGGTCGTCCCATCGGCGTGGAAGAAGCGCAGGCCGGTCGAGACGGTGCCTTCGATCATGAGGAAGCCGCGGTGCTTGGCGCGGTGGTGGGCGCCGCACAGGCACACGATCTGGTCCGGATCGTGGACGCCGCCTTCATGTCGCGCCTTGAGGTGATCCAGGTCGATGTAAGCCGCGGACCGGCACCCGGGCACGACGCAGCGCCCGCCGTCGCGGCGCATGACCTGCCTGCGGATCGCAGGCGGGATCGTCTGCGTCGCTCGCCCGGGTTCCCCCACGTGGGGGTTACCGACGTTCTGGGCGTCGCACTTCGCCATCTCGACCACCTCCGGCGCAACTGCGACATCCACGCCATGCCCCGTTTGGCGCCCCTTCCCGCAGTCCTCGCAAACCGTGAGGGCGATCTGGTAGCTCGCCCGGCCTTCGTCCGTCGGTCCGCCGAGCGTTCTGCGCGCCAGCATCATCATGAAGTCGTCGTCCGACAGCGAGTGCCCCGCCTCGCGCTCGAGCGCGCCGCGTGCATCGCGAAGGAGCGCGAACGTCTCGCCCTGGACCTCGAAGCGCACGACGTGCTTGCGAGCTTCGTCGCGAGGCGGGTCCGTCGGGAGATCGCCCGGACGCAGTCCCGCGACCAGCTCCTCGATTTGACGCACCGTCTTGTCCTTGCAGACGCGGACCCATTCTTCTTCCGTCTTGGGCACGGCGACGCGCGTGACCTCCTTGACCGCGGACCAGGTCAGCGTCGCTTCCCGCAGCGCGCGGCCCGTCGCCGGCAGCTCGACGAGCGCCTGCGCGACCCGCAGCCGCTCTCCGGCGACCTTCGGCCCGTACCCGAAGAGGCGCTCGAGGTACTCGAGGTAGCTGCCGAACCCGAGGTGCACGTACACGCGCGTGCGCAGCCCGTGCAGGATGAGCGCCGCCTCCTCCCAGTCCGCTTCTGCCCGCTTGCGAGCGACCCCTTCGAGCGCCGCGTGGACTTCTTTCCATCCCAGCTCTGCTGCGGTGGTTCCTTCCATGTCACCCGCCTCCATGTTCACCCGTCCCTGAGCAGCGCCTTGAACCCGGCTTGCACGAAGTGCTGGTCCGCGGTGAGCGCCGTCTCGATCTTGCGTTCCTTCATCACGACGAACGAGATGCAGTCCGTCATGCTCCAGTCCTCGTCCGCGCGATCTTTGTAGAGCTCGAACGCGCGCTCGAAGAGTCGCTCGTCGACGTGCACGGTCTCGACCTCCGGCGCGGCCCGCACCGCCTCGACGACCCGGACGGCCCACGGCCGCAGGTCGCGCCGGCAGAGAGCGTCCGCGACCTCGACCAGGACCGCGTCGGTCGTCACCCCGCGCTGCGCGGGCCCCGACGCCGCCTCGGCCGCGCGCGCGTGCCACCTGTCCCGTGGGTTGACGAGCGCGAGCCAGTGCGAAGTGTCGATGAAGACGCGCTTCACGATCCTACAGGAGGCTGGTGTGAAACGCCGCCTACTGCGGCCGCCGATACGCGGCGATCTCGGCGCCGTGCTCCCTGCGGCCTCCTCTCCGTACGTCGAGTACGCATCGTCGGTCCTCGGTCCGCTCGGCGCCGATCTCGCCGCGTCTCGGCGCCCTCGCTACGGCGCCGTTTCACACCAGCCTCCTGCGCGGCGAGCCGTGGGCGTAGTGGTCGTGCTCCTCGGCGAAGTCCGCCGGCAGCCCCGTCGCGCCTCCGCCCGCGAGGATGCGCCTGAACGCCGACACCGACGGCACGTCGGCGACAGGTCGCAGCACCACGAGGAACGCCGCACCCTCGGGTAGCTCGACCGGATCGACCGGCCGCAGCACGCCTTTCTCGACGCGCGCGAAGTAACGGACGTCGTCCGCGTCGCTCGGCGGCTCTCGATAGGCCGCCTCCGTCTCGGCCACGATGTCCGGGCCCGCGCCCAGCCAGTCGACGTCGTGCAGGTGCGTCGTGATGTCGAGGTCCGCCTGCCGCGGCACCATGAGCACGAAGCGCTTCCCCCGCCGCCGGACCTTGAGCTTGAGCTCGCGCTCTCCCTGCGTCGAAAGATGCGGGAGGACGCGCGCCAGCACCGCCGCGGACAGCCCGAAGTCGAGGAGCTCGCCGGTTGCGGTCCGACAAAGCAGGATCGCGCCGGCCGCTTTGCGCGCGACGTACTCCGCCCGGCCGAAGCCGAGGAACCACTCGTCCGCAGGCGACTCCGTCGTCGCCGGCAACACGACCCACGCATCTCCGTCACCGACCGCCCAGGTCCGAGTCTTGAGCCCGAGCCGCACGCCACGACGTGTCAGAGCGTCGAGGTACTCCTCGCGGATGCGACGCCATCCGAGCTGATCACGAGGCCTTCTGGCTTCCATTCGCTGCCTCTCCTCTCCCTTCCTTACTACGGCGGTCGAGAGGTGTCAAGGTCCAGATCGCGTTCGCGTGCAGATTCCTGCCGGCGAAGAGCCGTGAAGGTCGGGCCTGCCCTGCGCGAGGCGATCGGGGAGGCAATTGACGGACCGACGCCCCAGGCGTCCAATGATCGGTGGAAGTTCAGTCATGCGGACTCTCTCTTGGCTTTCCACCCTGGCTCTCGCACTGGTCGGATGGGGTTTACGGGACGCCGTGGCCTGCGGGGGCTTCTTCTGCGACGGCCAGCAGATCGATCAGGTTGGCGAACGTGTCCTCTTCACCGTCGACTCGGTCGCGGGGACCGTCGAGGCGCAGATCCAGATCCGGTACAGCGGGGAGGCCGCGGACTTCTCGTGGGTCGTTCCGATCTCGGCGATCCCCGAGATCGACGTCGGCAGCGATGAGGTCTTCACCCGACTGGCAGCGGCGACGGACCCGGCGTACCGGATCGCTCTCACTACCGTGAACTGCGACCTGTGCCCCGTCGATCCGCTCGCCGGCTTCGGTGAGCGCGCTTCCGAGGCGCCCGAGGCCGACGGCGACGCGGACGCGGACGGGGGCGAGGTCGAGATCGTGCGGAGTGGCGTCGTCGGCCCGTACGAGACCGTCGTTCTGTCTTCCGACGACCCGGGCGCGCTGACCACGTGGTTGAACGCCAACGGCTACGACATCCCGCCGACGGCCGAGCCCATGATCGACGCCTATGTTGCCGCCGGCGACTACTTCGTCGGGCTCAAGCTGGCGAGGAATGCAGACACGGGCGACCTTCGACCCGTGATCTTCCGGTCGAGCCAGACGGAACCGTGCATCCCGCTCCGCCTCACGGCGATAGCCGCATCCGCCGACATGCCCGTCTTCGCCTGGTTCCTCGGCGACGGTCGCTTCGTCTCGACGAACTACCTCGAGGTGCGGCCGAACGACGCCCTCTTCTACGCGGCGGTGCTCTCCTACACGGAAACCGCGCGTCGCGCGATCGACGAGGCTGGCGGGCGGGCCTTCGTGACCGAGCTCGCGGCGGACGCCTCCGACTATGCGGACACGCTTTCGCCGGAGGGCTACGACGCCGACGTGTTCCGGCGGCTCGACTCCCCGGTCGACGTGATGGCCGAGATCGTTCGCCAGGGTTTCAGCGCGAGTCAGCTCCTGCTCGGACTCCTCGAGGTCTACCTGCCGCCACCGGCCGGCATCGACTCCGTCTCTTTCTACAACGACCCCGGCGCCTACGCCGACGAAAGCTACACTTTCGACCCCGACGCGCTCGCGGAGGCAATCGAGCAAACGTTCGTGGCGCCGCTCGCTCACGTGCGTGACGCGATGCTTCGCTCGAGCAAGCTCACGAGACTCTTCACAGTGATCTCGCCCGCCGAGATGACGATGGACCCCGAGTTCGCGATCGCCGATCTGCCCGACGTCCCACGCGAGCACGTGGGAAGCGCCCTGCGGGACTGCCGCGACACCGAATCGGTCGCGGACGACTACATGGAGATCACGACGCCGGCCGGCCACCGATTCGCCGGCGGGAACCTCGAGTGGGACGGGAGCTGGTGGACGGAAACCGAGGGCTATGTGGACGGCGGGATCGTGGGGTACCTGCCCGGCGAGATGCCGGCAGCCGAGAGCATCATCCGCCACGAGGTGACGCCAGGTCCGGTCCCGCGGTTCTACGAGATCGAAGTGAGGGATGCGACGCTGGCGATCGACGCCGCGCTGTCCACCGACGCCGCGAAGACGCCACCCGATCTTGGATCGGGGTACTGCGGGGACGAGTACGATCCCCCGGACCCGCCGGCGGAAGGGAGTGAGCGCGCCTCGGGCTGCGCGTGCGAGACCGGAGGCAAGCAGCCGCCCGAGGCCGCGGCCGCGATCGCCCTCGTGCTGGTCGCCCTCTGCGCGCGCCGCCGTCACGACAGCGGGCACGGCCGCTCTCACTGACTTCCCATGCCGATGCGCAGCAAGAGGCGCGACAGGACTTCCTCCGTGATGAAGCGGTTCACCCGACGGATTGCCATCCCGATCTCGCGTCCAGCGCTCGCCGTGAGGGCGCCCGCTTCGACGAGCAACGCGACGAGCTCCAGGCCCCACATGACCTGTATGCCGGCGCTCTCGCAGGCTCGACGGAGCGCCTTGTCGTTCGAAACGCAGGTCCACCCGTTGTCGCGTGCGAGTGCCAGGCAGATCCGGTCCTGAAACGAGACAGCGCCGGACCGGCTCGCCGCCTCGAACGCCTGATCGAGCGTCGGCTCGACGAGCCGCAGTCCGAGCGCGACTGCGGCCGCTTCGTCGAAGTCCCTGACTTCCGCGAGCACGGTCGTGGCCACGAAAACATCTGCGACATGATCGACGACCAAACGCAGGACGGCGGTTTCCGTCTGGCAGAAGTCGATCAGGACGCAGGCGTCAAGGAGGAGGAAGCGCTGGCGCTCCGGCCCCACTCATCACTCCACCCACGAGTTCGCTCGCTCCCTCATGGCTTCGAGGTCCAGATCCAGGATCTCCGCTCCACGCCCCAGCGAGATGACCTCCTCCTCGATCGCTTTCCGTACCAGCCGGCTCAGCCGATCCTCGAAGAATCCGTACGGCCCGAGGCGCTCCGGCTCGTCTGCGACGAGCGCGGGTGGGCGACCCGTCTTGAACTCTGCAGGAGCCAACCCATCCGGCTCCTCGGTCCTCGTCAGGGTTCGCCCGTACCGCTTCTCGTACTCGGCGTGGAACTGACGCCACAGCGCTGGCCGCTTCTCGGTCGGGAAGCCGAGCGAGTAGCGGTGCAGCACGGTCTGCCAGCTCACGCGGAAGACGGTCTTCAGCTTGAGAACCCGATCGAGGAGCCCGAGGCCGCGCGCTTCCTCCCACTCCTTCTCGAACGTGGCCTCGGGCATCAGAAAGTGCGCCGCGAACGAGTCCGCCTCGGCTTCCTCCTTCTGCTCTTCGTCGGCCCTCGACACGTCGTATGCCGTCGGGTGAAG
>Ga0247727_10006564_pt1 | contig 22803 bp, 25 predicted proteins | sample WisWelCaveWW1625_FD_202498 | JGI IMG/M metagenome (GOLD analysis project Ga0247727, IMG submission 202498) | Biofilm microbial communities from Wishing Well Cave, Virginia, United States - WW16-25 | ecosystem: Environmental > Aquatic > Deep subsurface > Groundwater > Cave microbial mat | place...
AAATATGTCGGAGCTGATGTTCATCGAAAAGTTATCAATGCCTACAAGAATTCAATTCATAGAAACGAACAAAACATCGGACGGATTCTTGATAAATTGAGAAAGGCAAGAAACGATGCCGACTATGACGAAGACAGAATCATCGATCAAACTCTCGCACAAAGGATAGTAGCGTCGGCCAATCTTATCTTGAACCGGTTGGGGATTCCTTAAAACATGCGCACAGCTTTTCTTCTTTCAATATGGATAATTTTTCCCGCCTCATCATCAAAGTCGGCACCAACACGCTCACGGGCGCTGACGATAAATTGGATGAAAATTATTTGTCACCTCTCGTCGCGCAAATTTGCGCCGCCGGAAAAAATGCCGATGTGGCGCTGGTGACTTCCGGCGCGATCCGTGTTGGGTTGACGGCGCTCGGTTTAAACGCGAGCCACAGCTTGCGCGAAAGTCAGGCGGCGGCGGCAGTCGGACAGGGCTTGCTCATGCACCATTATCAGCGGCAGTTTCAAACGCATGGCCGCATCGTGGCGCAAGTGCTGCTCACCAATGACAGCATGCACAATCGCAACCGTTATTTGAACGCGCGCAACACCCTGCTCACGCTGTTTGAAAAGCGGGTCATTCCGATTATCAATGAAAACGATACGGTTGCCACCGACGAAATCAAATTCGGCGACAACGACAATCTGGCGGCGCAAGTGGCGGTGATGGTTGGCGCTGATCTGCTGATTTTTCTCTCCGATGTCGACGGCTTTTACAGCGATCATGCCACCAAACAAATTCTTCCTGTTGTAGAACACCTCACACCGGAGCTCGAAATGACTGCGCGCGGCCCGGCTTCTGGCAATAGCAAAGGCGGCATGACTACCAAAATCGCCGGCGCGAAAGTCGCAACGCACTGCGGCTGCCACGTTTTCATTGCCGGCGGCCGGCGCGAGAACGTCATCACCGATATTCTTGCCGGCGCAACGATTGGAACCCATTTTTTGCCAAATCAGACGCGCGAAGAAAGCCGCAAAGTCTGGATCGGTTTCAGCGGCAAAGTCACCGGACAATTGACGATTGACGACGGCGCGGTCGCGGCGCTGCGCCAACATCACAAGAGTCTGTTGGCTGCCGGCATCACGACCGCCGGCGGCGATTTCAAAACCGGCGATGTGGTGCGGGTCGTGAATAAAAACGGCGAAGAGATCGGCCGCGGCTTGATCAATTATTCGGCGGTGGAAGTGAATCGCATCAAAGGCGCGCACTCACGCCTGTTGGAGCAGATTCTCGGTTATCGCGGCGATCCGGAAGTGATTCATCGCGACAATTTTTTGATTTATCATTAAAACAAAGCGCACGCAAAGGCGCAGAGTCGCAAAGATACGCAAAATTTTTTGAACCCGCGAAAAACACAAAATTTAAAAAGACACGAGTAAGTGATGACAAAATGATCTCAGCGAAAATCCATGATTTGCCGCCGGAAGTTTTAGAAAAAGGACAGAAAGCGCGCGCCGCAGCGACGACTTTGGCAAACTGCAACACGAACATAAAAAATATCGCGCTGCTGGCAATGGCAGAAGCGTTGATCGCCAATTCCAACGAGATTATTGCCGCCAACAAAAACGATGTCGAAACCGGCCGCGCGAATGGTATGTCGGAATCATTGATTGATCGCCTGTCGCTCAGCGAGAAACGTATCGATGAGATGGCAAAAGGCCTGCGCGAAGTGGCGGCGCTGCCCGATCCGATTGGCGAAGTGATCGAGGGTTGGACGCGGCCAAACGGATTGCGCATTCAAAAAGTGCGCGTGCCGCTCGGGGTGGTGGGAATTATTTACGAAGCGCGGCCGAATGTCACGGCGGATGCGGCCGGATTGTGTTTGAAAAGCGGCAATGCGGTGATTTTACGCGGCGGCAAAGAAGCGCTAAATTCCAATCACGCTATTGTCGCCGTAATGGCGGCGGCGGCAGAGAAAAACGGCATTCCCGGCGGCGCGATACAGTTGATCGAAAATCCGGATCGCGAAGTGGCAAACGGCATGATGCGCGCCAACGGTTTGATTGACGTGCTCATTCCCCGCGGCGGCGCCGGATTGATTCAGTCGGTGATTCAAAACGCCACCGTGCCCGTAATTGAAACCGGCGTCGGCAATTGTCATTTGTATCTCGATGCGACTGCCGACAAAAAAATGGCAACTGAAATTTGCCTTAACGCCAAAGTGCAACGACCGTCGGTGTGCAATGCCATTGAAACGTTGCTGGTGCACGAAGCTCTGGGCGAAAAATATCTCGTTGAGCTGCTCGCCGAGCTCGACCGGCGCGGCGTGGAAATTCGCGGCTGCGAGCAAACCGTCAAAGCGTTTCCGAAAGCGCAGCCGGCAACCGAATCGGATTGGGAAGAAGAATTTTTGCGTCTCGTGCTCGCGGTTCGCGTCGTGAACAGTTTGGATGAAGCGTTGGCGCATATTCAGCGCTACTCGTCCAAACACAGCGAAGCGATTGTCACGCGCGAGCTCGCCGCCGCCGAGCGTTTCACGCGCGAGCTTGACGCCGCCGCGGTTTATGTCAACGCCTCGACGCGATTCACCGACGGCTTCGAATTCGGCTTCGGCGCGGAGATCGGCATTTCGACGCAAAAGCTGCACGCGCGCGGGCCGATGGGACTGCGGGAGTTGACTTCGATCAAGTACATCGTTCGCGGTGATGGACAAGTAAGGGCCTAAACGGAGCTTAAAAAATCTCTTGCTCTTTTGTATGGCGTCAATTACATTGCCATAAGGAAAAGTGGAGATACTCATGCAAAATCATGATCTCCTCGCTCAAACCGCCGAGGCGCTGGCGCCGGCAAAAATCGAATTAAAAACCAAACACACCCTCATCGGCTTTGACGGTTTTGTGGATGAAATCGTGCGCCTGGTCGATAAGCGCTCTTCGCTCAAAGAATATTCGGCGATTCCAACCATCTCACAACTGGCAGAACGTGTCGCCGCGGCAGCGGGCAAAAGCGCCAACCTCGAGTTAGTTGTTCAGAAAATGAAGCTCGGCGGCAACGGGCCGATCATGGCGAACGCGCTCGCGGCTTTGGGCGCGCAGGTGACTTACATCGGCAATCTTGGCTATCCAACGCTGCACCCGGTATTTGAAGAATTGGCGCAACGCGCGCAGGTGATTTCCATCGCCAACCCCGGCCACACCGATGCGCTCGAATTTGACGACGGCAAGCTGCTGCTCGGCAAGCTCGAAACGCTGAATGACATTACGTGGGACAATCTCAAACGCCGAGCCGGCGAAGAAAAATTAACGCCATTGTTGGCCGGCGCGCATCTGACCAGTTTGAACAATTGGACGATGATTCCGTTCATGTCCGACATTTGGAAAAATATCTTGCAGCAAATTTGTCCGCATCTGCCGGCCTCCAGCAAAGAGCATTTCATTTTTTTCGATCTCGCCGATCCGGCGAAACGGTTGGCCGCCGACATTCGCGCGGCGCTGGAGCTGATTGCCAAATTTCAAAATTATTTTCAAGTCATCCTGGGAACGAACGAAAAAGAATGTTTTGAGATCGCCGACGTGCTTGGCATTTCACAACCGGATAATCGCAAAGAATCGGTGATGCGCCTTGCCGAAGAGTTGCGCGCCAAATTAGGCCTGCACCATGTGGTGATTCATCCGGTGCAATATGCCGTTGCCGCTTCTGCAAGCGAAGTCAAGCTCGTTGAGGGGCCGTGGGATCCGAAGCCGCTGATCTCCACCGGCGCCGGCGATCATTTCAACGCCGGTTTTTGTCTCGGCCGTTTAGTCGGGTTTGATCTCGAAAGGTCGCTTTTAACCGGCGTCACCACTTCGGGATTTTATGTGCGCACGGCAAAGAGTCCGACCGTCGAGGACTTGATCAACTTTATGAAAAATTGGCCGGCGTGATTTGTTGTGGGTATATTCTTCAGAGGAGGAACGATGCCAGATCATTTTGTTCACGTCGAAATTCCGTGCACGGATTTTGAAAAAGCCAGAGCGTTTTATGAAGGAGTTTTTGATTGGAAAACCAATTACGTCCCGGAACAGGAATACATGCATTTCGAGACCGGCGGCGATTTGAACGGCGGTTTTTACAAATCTTCCGAGCATGTTGGACGGCAAGGCATTGTCAACTATATCAAAGTGGATGATATTGAAAAAACATTGGAGGCGATTCACCTTCACGGCGGCAACACCATCGTGCCGCAAACCCCGGCGGGGGAAACGGGATGGTTCGCCCTCTTTGGCGATCAAGATGGCAACGTGCTCGGCCTCTGGAAAGAGGCGCAATGAAAATAGTTTAAATTTTATCTTGACAGTATTAAAAATATTTATAAATTAGAGAAAATTTCTTTAAAATTTCAAAACAAAATAATCTTCTATTTAAAAATTATATCAGCATGCACGCGGAAAAATTCGACGCCATCGATCTCCAGATTTTGGAGATGCTCCAATCGCAGGGTCGCACCAAACGCAACGAGCTGGCCGAAAAAGTGAAGCTCTCGATTCCGGCGGTAAGCGAGCGCTTGCGCAAGCTCGAGGAGCGCGGCATCATTCGCAGCTTCAATGCCGTGCTCGAGGCGCGCAAAGTCGGTTTGGAAGTCACCGCATTTATTTTCGTGATGGCGGAATCATCGACGTTTTATCCGCAAATTATCGAGCGCGCCACCAAACATGCCGAAATTCTCGAATGCCACGCGATCACCGGCGAAGGCTCTCACATTTTGAAAGCGCGCACGCAGAGCACCGCCACGCTGGAAAAATTGCTCTCACAAATTCAATCATGGCCCGGCGTCAAAAATACGCGCACGAGCATCGTCCTGTCAAGTCCCAAGGAAACTACCGAATTGCCATTGACGCATCTGACGCCGTTATCATAAAGATTATTAACGCCCGGCCTTTTAACTCAATTCACATTTGCGCCACGCGTGTGGCCGCCCAGTTTCGAATAAATTCTATAATATCACGCGTGTCGGTTCCCGGCCCGAAAACTTTTCCCACCCCCATTCCTTCGAGCTGCCTGGCTTCTTCCGGCGGAATCGTGCCGCCGCCAATGAGCAGCACGTCCTCCATCTGATGGGTTTTCATCAAACCCATAAGGCGCGGGAACAACGTCATGTGCGCGCCGGAAAGCAGCGAGATGCCGATGACGTCGACGTCTTCCTGCAATGCAGCCTCAGCAATCATCTCCGGCGTTTGATGCAGGCCGGAATAAATCACCTCGAATCCGGCGTCGCGCAGCGCGCTGGCAATCACTTTCGCGCCACGATCATGGCCGTCCAAACCGACTTTGCCGACGAGAACACGAATTTTGCGTTGCATGAAAATGGTTGCTCCTGTTAGAATGTTATGAAATTATTCGTTAGCCTGTTAGCCAGTTTGCCCGTAGTGTTGTTTACTTGACAAACCGGCAAACGGGCGAACCGGCCAACCGTCCAACGCTTTTTCAAAACACCGGTTCTTCCCGCCACGTGCCGTAAACGCCCTTCAACACATTGATCATCTCACCGAGCGTGCAATAGGCGCGGCTGCAATCAATGAGCGGCGGCATCAAATTGCGATCTTCCTGCGCCGCGATTTTGAGCTGATCGAGCGTTTGCCGCACTTTGGTATTCTCGCGTTGCGCGCGAAGTTTTTTCAAATTCTCATTTTGCTCGTTCTCGACTTTGGGATCGACTTTGAGAATTGGAATGTCGAGCTTCTCGTCCGGCTCGGCATAAGCATTGACAGCAACGATGATGCGTTCCTTCTTTTCGATTTCCTGCTGATATTGCCGCGCCGCCGCCGCAATTTCCCGCTGAAAAAAACCCTGTTTGATCGCGGGAATCACGCCGCCCAGAGCATCGATTTTTTGGAAATATTCTTCCGCTTCCTGTTCCATTTGCGTGGTGAGATTTTCGACAAAATAAGAGCCGGCCAGCGGATCGACGGTGTTGGTCACGCCGGTTTCGTGCGCGATAATTTGCTGCGTGCGCAGCGCGATCTTCGCCGCAAACTCGGTCGGCAGCGCCCACGTCTCGTCGAGTGAATTGGTGTGCAATGATTGCGTGCCGCCGAGAACGCCGGCGAGCGCTTCAAATGCGGTTCGCACGACGTTATTGAAAGGCTGTTGCCCGGTGAGCGAACATCCGGCGGTTTGGGTGTGGAATCTCAGCTTCCACGAACGTTCGTCTTTGGCGCCGTATTTATCGCGCATGCGTCGCGCATAAATTCGCCGGGCCGCGCGGAATTTAGCAATCTCTTCAAAAAAATCGAGATGCGAATTGAAGAAAAACGACAACCTCGGCGCAAACTCATCTATCTTCATTCCGGCGGCCAGCGCCGCTTCAACATACGCAAAACCATCCGCCAGCGTGAAAGCCAATTCCTGCACCGCCGTGCTGCCGGCCTCGCGAATGTGATAGCCGCTGACGGAAATCGTATTCCACTCCGGCACCTGCTCGGCGCAATATTTAATTGTGTCCACCACGATTTTCATCGACGGTTCCGGCGGAAAAATAAATTCTTTTTGCGCGATGTATTCTTTCAAAATATCATTTTGCGTCGTGCCTTGCAGCTTGCTCTGGGGCACGCCTTGTTTCTCCGCCACACAAATATAAAATGCCAGCAATATTGCCGCCGGCGAATTGATCGTCATCGAGGTGCTGACTTTATCCAGCGGAATGCCATTGAAAAGAATTTCCATATCGCGCAGCGATGAAATTGCCACGCCGCAAACACCGACCTCGCCTTCGGAGAGCGGATCGTCGGAATCGCGGCCCATCAATGTCGGCAAATCGAACGCGGTCGAGAGTCCGGTTTGGCCGTGCTCGAGAAGATATTTGAAACGCTTGTTCGTGTCGGCGGCGGTGCCAAATCCGGCAAATTGGCGCATCGTCCACAATCGCCCGCGATGCATGTTCGCATGAATGCCGCGCGTGTAAGGAAACTCGCCCGGGAAGCCGACCTCGTGGAAAAAATCAATGTGTTGAATATCTTCGGGCCCGTACAGCTCATTGATGGGAACGCTCGAAGTCGTCATGAATTTAACGGGACGGTCTTTAAATTGCGCGGCGGTGCTTCTTTCCCAGCGCTCGCGCTCCTGCTTAAATTTTGATTTTTCAGTGGACATGGTTTTGGCTCCCGTTGGTTGATATGGTTAAAGTTTATTCTTGCTAATAAATATAACTTTTCGTAATTTGTTTGCAAGTTAAAAAACAATGACCGCCGGATGAAAGACATTGTATCTGACAAATGGGGTAACAAAATTTACCTGACAGACGAACGATGGCAACATATCATTACGCGACATCCGGATATGGCCGGACAACGTCAACATTTGCTTTTAACCATACAGGCTGGGCAACGAAGAGAAGTTGCTATTGGTTCCAATAAATATGAGTATTGGAAAAAATTTCGTCATCTGCATCCTGGAAAAACAAGAATCAGGGTCATTGTGCAATTCGAGACAAAAAAGAGTGGAACTTCTTTGTTACCCAATCACTTCGTCGTGACCGCTTATCAAATTTAATTTAGAACAAACATTATGATGACTGAAATCAGCATGTCATATGACCGTCAAAGCGACTTTCTCGAAGTGCTTTTTGAGAAGCCAATAGCGGGCGAGCAAGCATTTGAACTAAATCAAAACATCGTTCTTTTTGTTAATCCATATACTGGCAGGCCGATTAATTTAACAATTATTGATTATAAACGTTTGTTACAGATGGACAAAATCCCATTGGATAATCTAAAAAAAATGCCGGCACGCCAACAAAAAAAAGTGCGTGAACTTATTTTGAACGGGCCGATTCGTAATTTTCTGGAATGGGTAAATGAGCCGCGCCTGAAAAAACCGTATGTCCGCATTTTGAATCCACAGTTTCAAGAATTACTGGCCGCATAAAGATTCGGCTCGCCAATGTCACATTGGGACGCCGGTATATTCCGCCAGCGGAAAACTGATTACTTTTTGAATGCGTTGGCGCTGGCGAGCAATGTTTTCTAAGTTTTTAAAAACCGGCGCATCATAATATCGCTCACCGCATTTGTTGCAGACCCACACCGGCACATTATCGACGTAAATTGTGTTTCCTTTAAATTGAAATGGCACACGCAAATGGCGCAATTCAACCATGCCATCACAGTATTCGCACGGATCGGCTTGAAATTTTTGAGAGGACTTTTTGTGATTAGATTTCATAAGCGCGTGCCACGAGGGTCTCGAGTAAATTTACGACGTATTTTCTCTATTGTCGTCAACTGGTTTTACTTGCTCAACTTTGGCTAAAAATTTAAACTTTGCCATCAATTCATCCACAATCCGATGCGGCGAAAGCTGTTGATTTTGAAAATTCTCCAAACTCGCGCTTAAAATTCGCTGCGCCTCCTCATCCCAAAATTCCTGCTTCAATCTTCGGTTCACCAGCTCATGAATTTTTTTCTCCAATCGTTGCTTGCGTTTGGCGGTGAGACGCCCTTCCTGCAAAAGAAAATCGCGATGCGCTTGAATTCTCTCCCAAACTTCTTCAATGCCTTTGTTTTTCGAGGCAATGGTCGCGCTCACCGGCGGATTCCATGGCGCGTTCGGGCGCAAATGCAAGATCGCTTCCAGCTCGCGCACGGCTCTTTGCGCGCCGTCGCGGTCGGCTTTGTTGAGCACGAAAATATCAGCGATTTCCATCAAGCCGGCTTTCATCGCTTGCACTGAATCGCCGCTTTCCGGCACGAGAATAACGACGACCGTATCCGCCGCTTCAACGATGTCAAGCTCGGACTGGCCGACCCCGACGGTTTCGAAGATAATAAAATCCTTGCCAAACGCATCGAGCACATCCGCCGCTTCCTGCGCCTTTTGCGCCAGCCCGCCGAGCGAGCCGCGCGTGGCCATGCTGCGAATGAACACGCCCGGATCAGTGGCGACGTCATGCATGCGCACGCGGTCGCCGAGCAACGCGCCGCCGGTAAACGGACTCGTGGGATCCACCGCAATAATGCCGATAGTTTTTCCGGCAGCACGAATCGTTTTGGCCAGTTGATCCACCAGCGTTGACTTGCCGGCGCCCGGTGGCCCGGTAATGCCGAGGCGATAAGCATGGCCGACTTTCAAATAAAGTTCGTCGAGTAACTCGCAGGCTTGCGGCTCATCGTTCTCAATGGCAGAGATCAGTTTAGCCAGCGCGCGGCGAGAACCGGAAAAAAATTCATTCAAAAGTAAATTGGATGACATCGTTTCTTGAATATGTCATTTTTGTTTTTCCCATAGTTTCGCATACTTCGTGCATACGTACGCCGCCGACAGCATGGCCAAAATAAATCCATGCATGCCATCTAAAAACCCGGCCCTGAAAACATACATGCGAAAGAAAAACCATAGCGGCCGCAACAGCAAATCCCACAGATGAAAACGCCTGCCGTGATGATGCAATTCTTCGGCGGCCAGCGAAGTGTAGCGATTAAACTTTTCAAAATAATGCTGCAGATTCGGGTCGGTGTAATGCAAAAGATGATTTTTTAATCGCCCCATTTTGCCATCGACCTGCACGCCTTCATGAACGGGCCTGTCATTGAACCGACCGGCTTCGCGGCGGAACAGGCGCAGCACGTAACCCGGATACCAGCCGCCGTGCCGAATCCACTTGCCGAGGAAATTGGCTAAACGCGGCAGCTCAAATCCATTGACGACAGGAGCTTTTTTAAGTGTCGCAATAATCTCATCGCGAAGTTCCGGAGTGACGCGCTCATCGGCGTCGATCCACAGTATCCAATCGCCGGCGCACTGGGAGAGCGCAAAATTTTTGGCCGCCGAAAACCCTTCCCAACGCCGAACGAAAATTCTACCGGTAAATTCTCGCGCCAGCGCCGCCGTGCCATCCGTGCTTTCCGCATCGACGACGATGATCTCATCCACCCATTGCAAAGAAGCCAAACACTCGCGAATGTTTTCAGCTTCATTTTTAGTAATGACGAGCGCTGAAAGGCTCGGCGCGGATTGCGAATTAGCGTATGCCGGTCTATTCGCTGGCAAAACCTCTGATGCTTCCAGGCCTGTTGTGGTCATGCGTATTGGGAAATAGCCGTTCGCTTTGAAGACGCCGGCTGCCGGCGCTTGTCGCGTTTCAGAGCTTCGGATAATTTTTGCTGCAGCCAAAGATTGACCAGTGTTTCCGGAGAAACACCGCGCTGGCGCGCAATTTGGCCGATTTTCTGCGCCATCTCATCTTCAAGACGAAAGCGTGGCCGGCTCAACTCCACTTTGACGTCTTTAACTTCGCGAAATTCGTCAAGATAATCTGTTAAATCATGCGTATCCCAAAAATCCGCTGCAGCTTCGAGACTTTCAAAACGCTCAGGAATGGGATCGCGAATTTTCTTTTTTATATCCTTCTTCTTGCCATTTTTAACGTTTGGTTTTTGCATAATATTTCCGCTCGCTTTTATTCATGTCTCTTGCCGTCACAATCAGAGCATCCTGAGTTAATTTGTAAATAAAAAATACAATCAAATATCTTCCCACCGAAGTTCGTCCCAAAGCGGTATATACATCTTCGCCTTCGACCGTCATGCCTTTTTCGCGAAACACAATATGTGGACGCCCATCAAAAACTTCTGCAACTTCTAAGTCATTCACATGATGCTTGCGCCACAATTTCTCTTCGACATCTTCGAGAATAATGATTTGTCGAATATGCATCATTTACCCTCGCTACAAAACCAACTCTGCGTTCACAAATTTTCGAGGCGCCCAATCAGCACTGAACATGTCATAAATTTTCCGTACCGCTTCGACAATCCATTCCGGCTTGAACTCAGTCACGCAGATCGGGCCGTGCGGCAGGTCGCAAACTTTTTTCCAGCACGGGGCGCAGGGGAGATCGCGAATGATTTTAATGCCGCGGTCGTACAGATCAACCTCCGCCGCGCAGGAAAGGCCGAACCACGCCACGACATATTTTTCTAAAGCGATGGCGACGTGCATGCCGAGCGAATCGCCGCTCACCACGAGGTCGGCCAAATTTTCCAGAATGATGCCGGTGCGCAAACCCAGCGTTGTCGGCGTTGGGATCGCGAGGGCGTCCGTCATCTCGACGAGGCGCTGATTGCGCTCGGTATCTTCGCGGCCGCCGAGCAAAATAATTTTGGCCTCCGGCATCTCGCCGGCAATTTGCCGAATAGCCTGCGCCTGCGTTTCAAGCTCTAATTTTTTAAGAGAAAAAAGCTCGGAGCAGCCGGTGTTGAATCCGATCACGAAAGAGACTTCATCCAAACCCAACTCTTTTTTCCAGCGCGCGGTTTCAGCCAATTCAGCGGCAGTCAACTCCATGCCATATTGATCGCGGCGATAATCGATCTCCCACGCTTCCGCGAGAATGTCGTTGCCGGTGCGTCTATTGACGCGAAATTTGAAATGATCATCCACCCCGAGACGAAAGCCGTATTCGGCGCCGACATTCAGCGGGACGATCGCGCCGTTCTCGTTCAATCCAAAACCGCGTTTCGCGTCGGCGTTTACCGCATTCATAAAAGCCGCCGCCGGCCGGCTCTTATCGGCATTCAACGCCAGCTCAAATTTTTTCTGCAAAAGAATCATTCGATTCTCGTCATTCCATTCGACGAGATGATCGATGTACGGATTATTCGCCAGCAGCGGCAGCGCATTCTTGCGCGTGATCCACGTGATATGGCTGTTCGGATAGCTGCGTTTGATCGCCGGCAGTTGCGCCGTCGTCGCCAGCACGGTGCCGAGCGCGTCGAGATTCGTCAGCAAAATTCGCGTTCCCATCGGAATGCGATCCTGGCAGCCTTCGCATAATTTATTCGGCACGCACGGTTTGTAGCCGGTAAAAAGACGGCAATCCGGCACGAGCGTCTTCGGTTGATATTGTTGTCGATCGTCACTCAAAATTTAGCCTGAAAAAGTTAACTTGTTAACCGGCCAACTTTCAAAATAACTTACAGATTTGGGGACTGAAGTGCAAGCAAAAAATCTCTTGCTTTTTTGCGCGAAGAATGTTATCTTGCGATTGCCACACGACTCAGCGAAAATTCTTTTGGAAAAAATTGGTCGAAGAAGCGGCCGGGAATCCGACGAGGCCCCGGGCAGAACCCTTCGCTGGGTTGTGTGGCAACTGCTCTCTTTCGACCATTTTTATTTCCCGATTGTTTAATCGGGAGAAAGGGGTTGGGTTATGCCGTATTGGATTCACTGTGATCGGCAGGCGCAAGCCGGCGATCTGCGTCGCGTTCAGATTCTGACCAATGATGAGCTATCGTTGCGCGAGGATCTGCGCGGCCCGTTCAGCTCGGTTCAAGAGGCCATCAAAATCGCAGAATCGCTGATCTGGAGCATCGTGACGAGCATCATGGATCGACTGCGCACGGAGAAACCCAAAAAGTTTGCCAGTTTCCCGTCGGGAAAACCGGCTGCTGAAGAGTAAAAGCTGAGTTAGCGAAGGCCTTACCCCTTCGTTAAGCTTTTTCTCTCACAGTTTCAATCGGGAAAAATTCGGCAAATGGCGGCGGCATCAATCAAAGGTGCCGCCGTTTTATTTTCAGAACAAATTCTCTCCCAAATTTTCCTTGACAAAGGCCGCTCTTTTCGCTAATTATGGAGCGTTTAAATTTACTGACATTTACTCATGCCAACGTACGATTTAATGGCGCAGCTTCAACCAGCACGCGGCCGCAAACCACGCCGCCGGGTGCCAACGGCCAGCCATTGCCGGATGGTTGGGTCAACAGCACGGTCATTTTTAATGCGACCGCGTCGCAGCGCGACCTGAGCGCAACCGTAGCGACACTCGCCAGTTTCAACCTGCCAGGCTATTCCGGGCCGCATTGGGGCATCAATTTCAACGCCGGCCAGGAGTCGAACCATTATGTGAATGGGGATGGAACTTATATTGGGACGACGCCATAGCTTGAGGTTTGTTAATAAAAAATTCTCTTGAAAAGGGCCAGGCGTTTTAAAAATGTCTATTATTAGAGTATCCCTTCGGTGAAACCCGTCTTTTCTTTGGCGGCTGAATTTCGTATTTTCCTCCATGTTCACCATATCTATCAAGGAGGAAAATCATGTCAAATCCCAACCAACTCACGCCCCGCGCGCAAGAGCGGTTCGCCCGCATTAAAAAGTATCTCGCCAGCGGCCTTTCCCAAAAAGCCTTGCAATGTGTCATCGAGTTTTCCCATGGTGTGATCATTCGCTTGTCGGGTCCAGTCAAATTCTACCTCTGATCCTACCCCTGTCATCGCCGCCAGCACATCCTCAGCCACTTTTGAAATGATGGTGGCCTATCTGACTGGCAGCGGGCTTAAATCGAAGCGATCTATCAGCACGACCGGTTCAACCTGGCACCTGTGAAAGATGACTCAATTGTGGCCGTCTCTGATCTGAAAAATTCTTTGACGCTTAACAACATGAGTCTTTCAGCGAGCGCCGATAGTTTGGTTTTTGATGTGAATGGCCGATTGATACGGGAATGGAACAATCAGAGGGAAAAACTTGCCTTTTATAAGGAAGTGTTTTATATTTTCGTTGAAGTGAAAAAAATGCTTCTTGTTCAATAGAGAGGAAAACTTTGGCCAAATCCATCGACGCCCTTCGCAAAAAAACTCAAGACTATCGTCAAGCCTACGAAACCACCAGGCAAAAAGGGCGCGCGTTTTATCAGCGGAAAAAATTGAGCGCCGGGCAGCTTTACCAGCGCCATGAGAAGTACGTTCCGCTCGCGGCATTCATTATCGGTTTTCTTTATGACAGCCTGACGCTGACGCGCATCGATTCGCGGCTCGACAATTTCATTTTGCTCGGCTATACCATCGCCGCCGGCATCCTCATCGCCGTCATCGGCATGGTCGAGCGCGGCCGCATTCGCCATCTTTGGATCATTAATCATCTCCACTGGATTACCGGCATCACGCATTTTTTTCTCGGCGGCTTGCTTTCCAGTTATGTGGTTTTTTATTTTAGAAGCGCCGGCGTCGGCAAATCGTTCCTCTTCGTCGGCCTGATCATCGCGCTCATGCTCGCCAACGAATTTTTTCCCGCGCGTTTGCGCAATTTGAAATTGCTGTGCGCCATGTACTTCTTCTGTTGTTTCGCTTTCCTCACGTTCTTTCTGCCGGTGATGACGCACGTGATGAGCGCGGCGATGTTTCTCTCGAGCGGTCTGCTGAGTTTTCTGGTGACGAGCACGATTGTGGCGGTGATTTATCATGGCGGCATTCGCCAGGCCCGGCGCGAGCTGATCGACATGGCGTGGCCGCCGGCAGTGATTTTCCTGGCGCTGGTGTTTTTTTATTTTCAAAATTGGATGCCGCCGGTGCCGCTGGCTTTAAAAGACGGTGGGATTTATCGCAGTGTTAAACGAGCAGGAGAAAATTACGAAGTGCTTTACAGCAAGCCGCACCCGTGGCAGTTTTGGAGAACCGACGACCGCAATTTTGCTTATGTGCCGGGCGATACGGTTTACTGTTTTACGGCGGTTTTTTCGCCGGTGGGATTAAAAGAAAGCATCACGCATCACTGGCAAATGAAAAACAAAAATGGCGATTGGCAAACCATCGGCTCCCCGTATCGCAACTTCATTAAAAATCCCGGACGCGAAGGCGGCTGGCGATGCTATAGCGTGAAACGAAATCTTATCGCCGGTGAATGGCGCATCGAAGTCAAGACCGCCGGCGGCCGGTTGCTCGGCAGAATTCCGCTGGAAATCACGCCAGCAAATGAACGGCCGAAAGAAATGAAAATTGATTATCGGTAAAAATTTAATACGAATCACAGAGCGCACGGAGATCAATAATACGTTTTAAAAGCTTTTTCTCCGTGGCGCCTCCATGAACTTCTTTGCTCCGTGTTTAAAAAAATCTTGCAATTATTCATTGTTGTTAGACAATTCGGCGAGTATATTGCGATGAATCCGAAACGCGATATTTTCCGGCAATTGCGAGAAAGCGAACCAGCCCGCCTCGAGCGCATCGTCACCGGGTTGCAGTTCCCCGCCTAAAATTTCTCCGTGATAAACCACCAGCAAAATTTCATGATCCGGCCGCTCATTGCCGGGGAAAACGCCGTACAAATTTCGCACGGCAATGTCCAATCCGGTTTCCTCTTTCAATTCACGAACCGCGGTTTGTTCCGGGCCTTCGCCCCATTCGATGAAACCGGCCGGCAAGCTCCAATCACCGGCGGCCGGCTCGAATTTTCTTTTGACCAGGAGAATACGAGAATTCTGTTGCAGGATCACTGCGACCGCCGGAACCGGGTTTTGGTAAAAAATAAATCCGCATTTTTCACAAACCAGCCGATCCTGGCCCTCAGTAAAACGAAGACTCAAACCATTCCCGCATTGCGAACAAAATTTGCAACTTCCTGGCATAAGCAACTCTCCGGTTGCGCCGAATCTGATAAAAATTAAATTATTTTGCCGCAGCCTTGAGGAATTCCTCAATTCCAACCACGATTGCGGCTGCGGTTTTCTCGCGGAACGCCGGGTCGAGAATCAAAACTTCTTCCACCGGATGCATGATAAACCCCGGCTCGATGAGCACGGACGGCATGCCCGTCACGCGGCAAACCGCGAGATTGTCATAAAATAAACCGAAATTCGGCAGCTTCAATTGCTTCAATAAACTTCGCAAAATGCTTTGCGCCAGCGGATAACTTTGCGGATGAAAATAATATGCACTGCTGCCACGGTTTTTGTCAGGATTGACGCCGTCCGGCAGCGCGTTGTAATGCAAGCTCACAAAAATATCCGCGCCGGCAGCTTCGGCCAATTTCGTTCGCGCCGCGAGCACGATTCCCTCTTCCAAAATTTGTCTGGTGAGAACGACGCGAGCGCCTTTGGCTTCGAGTTTTTTCGTCACCGCTTGAGCTAAAAGAAAAGTGGCGTCTTTCTCATAAAAACCGGTCGGCCCAATCGCGCCCAGATCCGGCCCATGCCCGGGATCGACGCAGATCACTAAATTGCGCAATAGATTTCGTTTTGATCTCGCCGGCAGCGGCGATTTTTTGATTTCGAGCACGAGATTGTTTTCTTCATAAAACGCGCGATAGCCCCATTGCTGCTTCTGGTTGAGATCGATCGTGAGCCGATATTCTTCTTCGCCCTCCTGCGACCAGCGGATCTCGCCGATCAGCGAATCGCTAAAATCGTGGCGAATCCAATCCGTGTCCGAAGTGGCGCCGTAAATCGTCATATTCAAACGCGGCGTTTTTCTTTCCTGCTCGATTTTGTACGGCAATCGTTCCGACATAAAAACGGTGACACGCGAGTATCGATCAAAACTTTTTGTTCTAACAATCTCAATGTTGCTTTGCGGCAGTTGTGTTCCGGCCGGCAAAAAACCCGCGTTGTTTGCCGGCACCCAGACCGACTCCCCCTCCGACAATTTTGCGCGATAGAAATTGCCTTCGCGTCCGGTGATCCACAATTTTACTCCTGCGGGCAGAAACAATTGATATCCTCGTCCTGGCCTGGTACGCGCAATAGTTAATTCTTGTGTTAAACTGGCAATGCGGGGTATACTCGAATTCCAAATCGTCAATTTGCCGGGCGCCGCCATCGTGAGGCGACGGCCCGACGAATCGGTAAGATCAAAACGAATGCCGGCGTTAGTTGTTTTATCCTGCGGACGAATGATATAAACACCGGTGTAAATGCCGCGCACTTCGGGTGTTGCCGGAGGCCGCGCCTGTCCAAAAACGGCTTCGCCAACGTAATAACTTTTCGCCGGCGGAGGCTCAGTCATCGGCAAATCAGCCGCAACGCTATCAATTGAAAAACGCGCCGCGCCGCCCGGCGAAGCTTTCATCGTCACGCCGAGAACATCGCCCGGCATCATTTCCAAATCGACATTCGGGAAAACGTAGCTCGAGTCAATAATCAGCGTGTCGGTTGGAGAAGTGGTGAGATAATAGGGAATGAAAACATTTCGATCAACGACGGTGGAATCTCCAACCGTACTATCCGCAAAAATCGGCTGGAGCATGGTGTGAAATGTAAAAGGCCCCGGTTTCACCGGCACGACGGCGATATACGTTTTGTTCGGATAAAGCCGCGCCGGAATGCCGTTAATCGTGACGGAGAATTGGCTCGGAGCGTTGGCCGTCGCCGCGCCAAAAGGACGATAATCAAAATTGCCGAAAATAAATGTCGAGTCGGTTGCCGTGATGGTCAAGCCTTCACGAGGATAGATGACTTCAAGTTTCGAGAGATATTGCGCAGAAAGTGGCTCGGAGCCGAAGCCGGCGGCGAGGGCAAGTCTCCAAATCAGTGACCATTTAACCGATTTGGGCAAGATGTTCCTCGATCACATTAGGAGGGGCTTGATGAAGCAAAAAACGCAGGCCGGCCAACAGGATTGCCAGATCATCCATTTGGCCGATGACCGGAAAAAGAAAACCGGGAATCAAATCAATTGGAGAAATCACATAGATGATGGATAAAATAAAAACAACCTTGCCCGAAACCGCGACGCGCGCGTCACGAAAGAGACGGCCGACCAGGCGAATGAGTTTGGGCAAGTGCCAGATGAGTTTCCAAAATGACGGCTGGCGGAGCGCTGAGGAATTCGAGAAGGTATTGGGCATAACGAGACACAAAATTTTTTAGGTCAAACTTAAAAAAGACTAAAGAGCTTACCAACAAGCTCAATGACTTTAGGATTAGTGAGGATCACTAGAATTCCCAAAAGGACAATGAAAAGCTTTAACTTCCAGATTCCGTCCTTAACCTCGGCAATATCTTTAGTGCGTAGAATTGTTATTTCGTTTTTGAGCTCCGAGCGAGTATTTGCAATATCATCTTTTAATTCCAGGCGACAACTTGCAATATCATCTTTATGTTCGGCGCGTATGCTTGCAATCTCCCCCTTGAGGTCTCCACGCAGGCTTGAGATCTCACCTTTAATTTCCCCACGGAAATTCGCAAATTCAGCTCTGGTCACCATATCGCGCTCCATGCGCCGCTCCAAAGAATTAAGGCGATCCTCAATGCGAATCAGTGTGACAGCGGGTGACTTGCGCACTTCTTCGACATTTTCAAAAGCCAATTTGAAATGCTTTTGCACCGATTTTTCAATCAGCTCTTCAACCTTTTTTTCATCAGCAAGCATCGTTTCCATGTTGGTATTTGCCCATTAGTATTTGAGCGAGCCGTTCTTGGAATTACTTTAAGATAAAAAAGCAAGAGAAGGAAAACAAGCAGATTTATTCAACAATAAAAGAAATCCGGCCGGAGCATAACGACGACGTTTTCATTTGGCGACAATTCGGTGCGATCGATCGGACAAATGAGATATGAATTGCTTTTGGCGTAAGTGACCACATCGCCGCTGCCTTTGGATTTGAGCGGGCGCACCATAAAGCGCTTCTCTTCATACCACGTCACTGAAGGCGCATAATTCTCGCGACCGGAGCGATTGGTAAACGGCTCGGTGAGCGTGGCGAGCGCCATTTGATTTTGATACACCGGAAAGCCCATCATTTTTCGCATCACCGGCCGCACCAAAACTTCGAAGACCGTGGCGGCGGAAACCGGATTGCCGGGCAAACCGAAGATGAGTCCGTCTTGCGCTGAACGCGCCATCACCACCGGCTTGCCGGGCTTCATCGCAATTTTCTCGAAAAAAATTTCCAATCCAAATTCGGCAAACATTTTTTCTACTAGATCGAGATCACCCATTGAAACGCCGCCGGTGGCGAGAAACAAATCATATTGCAAACCTTCAGCAATACTTTGGCGCAAATTCGCTTTGGTGTCTTTCGCAATGCCAAGCAGATGCGGCTTGCCAGCGGCTTGCTTGACTTGCGCATATAACGTGAAACTGTTGCTATTGCGAATTTGTCCGAGCGCCGGCCTGACCGCAATATCGACAAGCTCATCGCCGGTTGCCAAAATGCCTACCGAGGGCGCGCGATAAACTGCCACCGTGTTTTTGCCGACGGCAGCGAGCAACCCAATCACGGCCGGTGAAATGAAAGTGCCCATTGGCAAAACGACTTCGCCTTGCCGGGCTTCGCTGCCCAATGGCGAAACATTATGGCCTGATTTCACGCCTTCCAAAATCGCGACAGAAGATTCTTCATCCAGCGAGCGCGTTTTTTCCACCATTTGCACGGCGTCAGCTCCGGACGGCAGCGGCGCCCCCGTCATGATTTTCGCGGCCTGCATGGGTTGCAGCGAAAAATTCGGATACGAGCCGGCCGGAATCATCCCGACGACTTGCAATCGCACCGGTGCACTGCGAACATCTTCGCTGCTCACCGCGTAGCCATCCATCGTGCTGCGCGGAAATGGCGGCATGTCCACGTCGGAAATAACATCCTCAGCCAAAACACGGCCGGCGCTTTCCAATAAAGATATTTCTTCGATAGGGAGACGCGCTGTCTGTTGCAGCGCAATTTCCAAAGCCTGGCGAACGGTGATCATTTCGGGTTACTGGTTTCTGGTTGTTCTGGTTACTGGTTGTCTGTTCGCTACTAGACCAGCAACAGCAACCAGCCACGGGCTATTCTCGTTTCAACACTCGGCACTTGACTTTGAAATTCTTTTGCATCTCATCCGCAAACCGGCGTGCCTGGTTGCGATCTATAAAATCGCCCACTAATATCCGATAAAACATCTTTCGCCCTTTTTGTTCTTCTCGTAATTCGGTGGGATAACCGGCTTTGGAAAAAGCCGTTTGCTGGCCCACGGCTTTTTCATGGGTCTTAAACGAGCCGATATCGACCGTATAAATTCCTTGCGGTTTCTTCGGCGCCGGCGGCGATTCGGGGATTTTTTCTTCGCGCTCCGCGACCGGCTGCGGCTGCAATCTCGCCAAATCTTCGGCGGCAAATTTCGCCATCCACGTGCCGGGATATTTTTCCACGCAGCGCGATAATTCTTCTTGCGCCTGCGGCAAAGTTCCGATAATGACGAGAGATTTAGCCGAATAATAACAGGACTGTGGCACCAGACTCGAATTGGGATATTGCTCGATCAAACTCGTGAAATATTGTCGCGCGCGGTTGTACGTGCCTTCGGCGAAATGATATTGTCCCAACCGAAACAGCGCCCGCTCGGCGTAAATCGTGCCGCGAAAACGCGCCTCGACATCCTGAAAAGATTTGAGCGCAGTTACGCCATCTTCTTCGAGCATCGCATAAAAATAAGCGGCGACGGCGGAATTAGGATGCTGGCGATAGGCTTGATTGATGCGCTCGCGCGCGGTGGCGAGCTCGTGGCGCTCGAGGAGGGTGAGAATTTCTTCTTCGGAAATTTGGCAGAAGGCGGCATAAGAAAAAAGAAAATTTGCCAATAAGACAATAAATTTAATTCGTTGCATTTCCATCCACTTTGTATCAAGTCGGTTCTATATCAATCCAATTGGCAAGCTGAGTCGGAGGCAGGAAGTCTTCAAAATCTTTTTGATCTGCGTTAAATAACTTCTAAAAACGAAATTATTGACCGGTCACTGCGAGTGACCGGTCAATATTATTCAACAAGCAAACATCACACTTGCGGCTGAAGCTCGGCAGCAGCAACAGGTTCCGCAGCGGACAGCGTTATCGGAACTTCCATTACTGGCGCTGATTCACCCAACGCCACTTCTTCGGCGGCGGCCATTTCTTCCGGCGTCAACTTCACTTCAGTTGCCGCGCCGGAATCAGGGGCTTTGCCTTTGCCTTTCCTCTTCTTTCCGTCGCCCTGCGGCTCTTTGGTTAATTTCTCAGAAAGAATGATCTTCTTGTTGTCCTTGTTGAACTCGATCACGACCAGCTCGAGCTCGTCGCCGACGGCGTAACCATCCGCCGGCTTCGCGAGATTTGTTTTGGCGAGATGCGACAGCGGCACGAACCCATCGACCATCGCCGGCAATTCGACGATCACGCCTTTGTCGATCATGCGCAGAATCTTGCCTTTGGTTTTGGTATGAACGCCGTACGCGCCTTCAAACTCGTCCCACGGATTGTCCTTCGTTTGCTTGTATCCGAGCGAGATGCGGCGATTGCCTTTGTCGACGTTGAGCACCACGACATCGATCTCCTCGCCTTTCTTCACCACTTCGCCGGGATGGCGAATCTTCTTCGTCCACGACAAGTCCGAAATGTGAATCAAGCCGTCGATGCCTTCCTCCAATTCGACGAACGCGCCGAAGTTGGTGAGATTGCGCACGATGCCTTTCTGGCGCGAGTTGATCGGATATTTGAGCTCGATGCCGTCCCACGGATCCGGCTCGAGCTGCTTGAGGCCGAGCGAAATTTTGCGCTCTTCCGAATCAATGCTGAGCACTTTGGCCTCGACCATTTCGCCGACCGAAAGAATTTTGCTGGGATGGCGAATGTGCTGCGTCCAGCTCATCTCGGAGATATGAATGAGACCTTCCACGCCTCTTTCCAATTCGACGAACGCGCCGTAGTCGGAGATGCTCACGACTTTGCCGCGAATGACGGAGTCGACCGGATATTTCTTGTCGACTTCGATCCACGGATGCGGCATCAATTGCTTCAGGCCGAGCGAAATGCGATCTTTGGCTTCGTTGAAATCCAAAACCATGACTTTGATCTTTTGATCGAGCTGCACGGTTTCGGAAGGATGATTGACGCGGCCCCACGACAGATCGTTGATGTGCAAGAGACCGTCGACGCCGCCGAGATCGATGAACACGCCGAAATCGGTAATGTTCTTGACCGTGCCTTCGAGCACTTGACTCTTGGCAAGATTGGCGAGAATGCGCTGGCGCTGCTCGGACATCAGCTCTTCGACGAGCACGCGATGCGAGACGACGATGTTTTTGCGCAGCTCGTTGACTTTGACGACTTTGAAATCCATGAATTTGCCGATGTACAGATCAAAATCACGAATCGGCTTGACGTCGATTTGCGAGCCGGGAAGAAATGCATCGATGCCCAACAAATCCACGACGATGCCGCCTTTGATGCGGCGCGTGCAGCGGCCTTGAATGATTTCGCCGTTGGCGTGCGCGTTCAACACGCGTTCCCAAACGCGCATGAAATCGGCTTTCTTTTTCGAGAGCACCAGTTGGCCCTCTTTGTCTTCAACATTATCGAGAAAAACTTCGATGTCGTCGCCGATTTTGATGGCTTTGGGATCGAAAAACTCGTCAATCGAAATGACGCCTTCGCTCTTGAACCCGATGTCGATCGCGACCTCTTTTTCACTGATCGCCGAAATTTTGCCGGTGACCAACTGGCCTTCGACAAATTCGGAGAGCGTGTCTTCGTAAAGCCGTTTGAAACTCGACAAATCTTCATCGGAATACTCGCGCTCTTCTTCGATCTCATCTCGGTTGACGATTTTTACGGCGCCAAGCTTACCGTTAATCAGACTGGCTTTTTTTGCGAGTGCACCACCTCCTATCTGGGGGCTATGACCCACGTTGGTTTCCGCCGAAGCGGAAGTGAATTGAAAGGGTTGAAACATGGTTAAGTTAAACCTCCTACAGGGTTAATTTATGAGCTTTCTCGCGCTATTGCATGAGAAAGCACGAGTCCCGTCGTTGCGGGATGATCGCCGAAATTATGTTGCCCATGCCGTGTCCATCGCGCGAATGCGATTCAACACCACTTGCGCAATTTCCCGATAGATTTCCCTGGTGACGGCGCCGTTTTTTAAGAATGGCGCGACGGAAATCACCGAGCCGAAAATAACTTTGATCTGTGGCCGTCGCCACCATGAACCTTTTTTGCTGAACAAGCCTTCGACTCTAACCGGCAAAATATCCGTTGCATTATTTGCCGCCATCATGCCGACGCCGGATTTGCTCGCGCCGATTTCGCCCGAACGCGAGCGCGTGCCTTCCGGAAAAAGCA
>Ga0247727_10006565_pt1 | contig 22803 bp, 16 predicted proteins | sample WisWelCaveWW1625_FD_202498 | JGI IMG/M metagenome (GOLD analysis project Ga0247727, IMG submission 202498) | Biofilm microbial communities from Wishing Well Cave, Virginia, United States - WW16-25 | ecosystem: Environmental > Aquatic > Deep subsurface > Groundwater > Cave microbial mat | place...
CCCGCTCCAGGGCTTCGGCGAACCGTCCGGCGACGGCCTGCTCATGGCCGTCCAGGAGATCAACGCCGCCGGCGGATTCCAGGTCGGCGACACGATCTACACGATCCGCCTCATCGAGAAAGACACACGCTCGGACGTCGCCCAGGCCGTCGCGCTGACGACGGAGCTCGTGCAGGACGAAGGCGTGAAGGTGCTCTGGGGTCCGGCCACGATCGGCGACGCGGAGTCGACCGAGATCACCAAGGCCGGCGACGTCCTCCACCTCTGCCCCTGCCCCGAACGCGAGGTGACCTCGCTCGCCACCGAGGAGAAGGCGCAGAACGAGTCGCCGCTCGTCTTCCAGACGCTGCCTGCGCCCAGCAGGTTCCTCCCGCCCGGCGCGCGCCAGCTCGCGAAGGACCGCCCGGAGTTCCGCACCTTCGCGACCATCTGCGTCAACTCGAGCATCGGGCAGTCCTTCTGCGATTTCTTCCGCGACGCCTATGTGGCCGCCGGCTTCGAGCACGTGGGCCAGGAGACCTTTCCCGCGGGCACCGTCGATTTCAGCCCGTTCCTGACGAGCATCAAGGAGCAGGACCCGGACATCGTCCTCAACTTCACGGACGCCGGCACCGCCCAGTTCTCGCTGCTGAACGACGCCTGGGAGCTCGACGTCGGCGACTACCATATCGCCGTCGCCCTGCCGTACGAGCTGTTCGAGGGGCTGGTGGGCGCGGGCATCCGCGACAAGATCGTCTCGGCGGGCGCGGCGCCCCGGACGCACGCCCAGTACACCTCGGAAAAGTCACGCGCGTTCTTTGAAGAGACGTACAAGCCGTTCAAGGGCGGCACCCTGCCGCCGGCCGCCTTCGCCGCGCTTCTCACCTACGACCCGGCCTTCATGGTCATCGCCGCGATGCAGGCGGCCGGAACGGTGGACGATCCGGCTCGCATCGCGGAGGCGCTGAGGGGTATCCACTACAACGGCGTGGGCGAAGACGACCTCTTCTTCGAAGGACGCCACGTCATCGTCAGCGGCAGCGACTCGTGTCTGGCCACCGGCGGCCGCTACGTGGAGTGCCACCACAACCCGCCGCCCCCGCTGGAGAACGACTGACGAGGCTGCGCCAGCGAGATCGGGTGGCGCGTGGCCGCCCGTGCCCCAGCGCCCGCTCAGCGGGGGGCACGGCGCCACGAGCCCGATGCCCGTCCTCAGGCATCGCGGCCTGCTTGCTGTACGTGCGGCAGCGCCAGGGCGCGTAGGGGAGCATCATCACCCACGACTGGCCTGTTGGCGGGGGTGCCTCGCCGTGCCCGGTCCGATCTTGAAATGATGCAGGGCATCACCCGTTGATGGCTGTACTCGTCCAGATACATGAGTGACACACTTCCTAGGGACTGGCGTCGAGCGAATTCCTGCAGAAATCGCTCCGGGGTTTGGTAGCCGAGGGACTGGTGGGGTCGCACCGTGTTGTACACCCGCTCCCAGGCCCGTGACCCTAAGCGTCTCGCCTGCTATAGTCAGGTGAATGTTCGCGCCGGGACGCAGACGGTACGGAGGCCGCCCCACAGACCGGCTGGCCTGGCTTCTCTTCCTCAGCGCCTTTCTGGTTGTCCTCACAGCGCTCCTCCTCCGCTACCTGGGCTTCGGCGGCGACGGCGACGCGCCCGCTCTGGTCGCCTCGGAGTGCGCCGGGGCCGAGTGCCCGGCGCGCAGCCAGGGCGGTGGCGGCGACGCCGATCCGGATGCCGAGAGCTGCTCCGGCGCCGACTGCCTGCCCCCGCCGCCGCCCGCCGAGTACGTGCCCATCGGCGTGCGGCCCCCGCCCGAGATCACGGCTCGCGGCGCCGTCGTCATCGAGGCGAACTGCGGGCTGCCGCTCTTCGCCCACAGCGCCCACGAGCGCCTGGCGCCCGCCAGCATCACGAAGATCGCTACCGCCATCGTGGCGAGCGACGCCGCCTCGCTCTCCGAGGTCGTCGATGTCCGCGTCAACGGCGCGCTGATGGCCGCCGCCAACCGCTCGTCGGTGATGGGACTGGAGCCGGGCATGCGCCTGCCTCTGCGCGATTTGCTCTACGGCCTGCTCTTACCTTCCGGCAACGACGCCGCCATCGCCATCGCCGAGCACGTCGCCGGCACGACGCCGGCCTTCGTGTCGATGATGAACGCGAGGACGCGGGAGATGGGCCTGGCGAACACGCACTTCACCAACCCTCACGGTCTGGACGAGCCGGGCCTCTACACCTCCGCTTGGGACATCGCCCTCCTGGGTCGCGAGCTACTATCGGACCCGGAGCTGGCGCCCATCGTCAGCACCAAGGTGTACCAGCCGGCGTGGGACAACCCGCCCGTCTGGAGCGGAAACAAGCTCCTCTACGATTACCCCGGCGCGCTGGGCGTGAAGACCGGCTACACGTTCGCCGCCGGACAGACGCTGGTCGCCGCCGCCGAGCGCAACGGCCGGCGCGTCATCGTCTCGTTGCTCACGAGCTGGGACCGCTATGGAGACGCCAAGACGCTCTTTGAGTGGGCCTTCGCGAGCACGTCCTCACCTTGCCCCATTCCCGCCGAAGCCGTGGGCCCGCGGCCGTAATCTGGTTGCCGGCGGGTCGGGCCTGAGGGCATGAGCGAATTACCTGGGATCTGCGGGTTGAAAACCCGCAGCCTGGCGCGAACCTGAGGATTTTCAATTCTCAGGTAAACTGGCGACTCAGCCCAGCGACTGCGCCAGCCACTCTTGCGCCGAAGGTACGCCGCCGAGGCCGGTCGCGCACAGCACCCCGCGCACGATGGCGCGCTCGACGGCGCGCGCGGCCAGCGCCTCCAGCGCCCGATACGCCCGGGGGTCCTCGACCGCGACGTCGCCCGTCGCCAGCGCGAAGACGATGTCGCCGTCGACCAGCGTGTGAGCCGGGCGGATCGCCCGAGCGAAGCCGTCGTGGGCGACGGTCGCCATGCGGTTCGCTTGCTCCTTCGTCAGCCGCGCGTTCGTCGCGACCACGGCCAGCGTCGTGCTCTCGCCTGGCGACGCGTCGGGCGACTCGCCTGAACGCAGCAGCTCCCATCCGTCGAGGAAGCCGCCGCCGTCGGCGCGCGGCCCCGCGATGAGCCGTCCGCGGTCGGGGTCGACGATGTCGCCGGCGGCGTTCACGGCTGCCAGCGCCCCGACGATGAGGCCGGCCGGCCCGCGTTCGCACGCCGTGCCGACGCCGCCCTTGAGCCGGCGCTCGCGTCCACCGGCGTGCGCCACCGTCGCCCCGGTCCCCGCGCCGACGCTGCCCTGCGCGACCAGCCCCGCCTTCGCCGCGCGCGCGGCCCGTTCGCCGGACTCCGCGGTCGGGCGAACGTCGGCGCGCCCGACCGCCAGGTCGAACAGGATCGCCGCCGGCACCACCGGTATTCGCGCGCCGCCGATGGCCAGCCCGACGCCCTCCGCCTCCAGGTGGCGCATCACGCCGCCCGCAGCGTCCAGTCCGAACGCCGAGCCCCCCGCCAGGACGATGGCGTGGACGCGTTCGGCGAGGCGGCCGGGCGCCAGCAGATCGGTCTCGCGCGTGCCGGGCGCGCCCCCGCGCACGTCGACGCCGCCGACGGCGCCCTCGGGCGGGCAGATGACGACGGTGCAGCCGGTGGCGCCGCGCCGGTCCGTCCAGTGGCCGACGCGAATGCCGGGCACGTCCGTAATCGCGTCGAGCGCGGTGTGGGTGTGCTTCACGATGGCTTCTCGGCCAGCACGAAGAGGTGCGCGCCTCGGCTCAAGTTGTCCGGCTCGATCTGGGAGACGACCGCGCGGAAGCCGGCGCTGATAAGCAAGTCGAGGCCGGTCTCCGCATCGAAATGGCTCCACCACATCTCGGCGCCGAGACCGAGCCAGTCGTCCTCGCTTCCCTCCGATGCGCCCGCGCCCAACACGGCGAAGAGCCAGCCGCCCGGCTTCAGGAAGCCGAACAGGTTTCGTAGAAGGCCTTCGTGTTCCTCGCGCGGCACGTGGATGATGGAGTACATTGCAGCAACCGCGTCGAACGACCCCGGCCGGAACTGCAATGAGCACATGTCGGCGAGCACAAACGTTGCGGCCAGCACGTGCTGTCGTGCGAGCGCGAGTTGCGCCCGCGAGATGTCGACGCCCACGACGCTGAAACGGCGACTCAGCCACTCCGTGTGCGGAACGCCTGGGCCGCAGCCGAGATCGAGCACTCGAGCGCCGTCCGGGAGAGCGTCGACAAGCCGCTCGAGATAGTTCCGCCTCCGCCCCGCCGATGACGCTGGGTGCTGACGAAGCAGCTCTTCGGCGATGTGGTCGTAGCCCCGCGCGACGAGCAGCTTGGGGTTCATAGTCGTTCGAGTCAACGATTCGCGAGCCTTCCCAATGCGACGCCGCCCCAGAGCGCTGCTATTGAGAGCGCCGCAGGTATTGTCAAGAAGATGAGCACCTCCATGAATACGTCGCCGAAGGAATAATCGGTGTCACCTAGCTGACAACCCCAGCATGTCGCGGCGAACCAGACGGGGATGACGAGCAGTCCTGCGTATACCACCACCACGGCAGCCGTGGCGGCGCTTGGTAGCCAGCGAAACGGCTGGTGGCCGGCTCCCGTGGCCAACCCCAACACGAACAACATCCCGATGACGGCGGCGGAGACGGCGACTATCGCGCCCATAGCTGCCCCAGCCGCGCCTCCTCGTCCTGGACGGTGAGGTAGGCGTAGATCAGGTTCGAGGCGGCGCGCGCCATCGTGTCGACGGCGTCGACCACGGCGGCGAGGCGGTCTTCGTCCAGCGGCACCGCCTGCACCACGAGTTGCCGCCGCCGCTCGTCGAGCACGAGCGACGCCACCTGGTCCGGCCGCAGGCCGTCCTCGGGCAGCCACGACGTTCGCTGGGCCAGCGCCGGCCCGCCCCGAACGCTGCCGGCCAGCTCGGCCAGCAGCAGCGCCGAGGCGCTCCGCTGCGCCGTCGACCGCAGATCGCGCACCAGCGCCCGGACGGCGAGCGATAGCTCGCGCGCGTCGCGCGGCTCGAGACCGCGGTAGCGCGACGCGACGTCGTCCGGCGCCGGTAGGCCGAGGCCGGCCAGCAGCTCCTCGTCTGGCGCGTCCCGCAGCTCCTCGAAGAACGCCTCCGACGCCTCCGCGTCGAGCCGGAACGAGAGGAGGGAGCGGATGATCGGCTCATCGCGGCGGCCCTTGAGCGCTCGGTAGAGGCCGATCAGGTCGCCGCTAGCCAGCAGGAACTGCTCCATGATCGCCACCGCCAGCACCTTGCGGGCGGGGGGCATCTCCAGCACCAGCGCGCGCAGGCACGTCTCGGCCACGGTGCGCCGGCTGGTCACGCCCAGCTCGCTGTAGGAGGCGAGGAACTCGTGGTCGAGGTCGTGGAGGTAGCGCTCGAAGCAGGGCGAACAGCGGGCGGGCCGCTCCTCCCAGGGGTGGAAGGAGAGCGCGCGCCCGCACTCGGCGCAGGTGGCGTCCAGGCTTCGTTCAGCCACGGCGATCGTAGCTACAGGGTGCGCCCCATGGCGAGAAAAGTCAACGAGAGGGCGCTCCCCATGTCACCCTGAGCAACGCGAAGGGTCTCGCCTCCCCGAGAACCCAGCGAGTTCGAGTCTGAGGGATGCCATGCCCATGAGAGCTGCGAGATTCTTCGCGGAGCCTGTCCTGAGCGCAGCCAAGGGCTCAAGATGACAAGGGGTCAGGCGTGCCTCGCGAGCCGCCGTTGCCTGCCTTTGGCAGCTCGACCGTCAGATCCCAGGTCGGCTCCATCTGGCATCGGCTGCCCAACGTTCTGCCGCGCGGCCATCGCCATCTCAACCACTTCTCGAATATCGTCCAGCGCTTTGCCCACCGTCTGCCTCGACTTAATCACGCACCAGCAACCCTGAAGGGCCGGCGCCTCGACGAGGTAGCTCCCTTCCTCCCAGGGCTTCATCTCCAGCTCGACTCGATAGCTTTTCATGGCCGCTTCCTCCACGCCGGGCGCTGCTGTGGTCTTAGTATACCCCAGCCGAGAATCCGACGATCGCGTTGCCGTAGGGGTGCGCGCCTGCCCTGAGCGGAGCCGAAGGGGCCATGCCCCCCTACCTGTCGGCTGTCTTCGCCCGCCGCCGTCCACTGCGCGGCTGGCAGCGCGGGCAGAAATGCGCGCTTCGGTTCGCCAGTTTGATGCGCTCGATAGCGCTGCCGCACGCGCGGCACGGCCGCCCCTCGCGTCCGTAGGCGACCAGGTACTCCTGGTTCGAGCCCGGCTCGCCGCTCAGATTGACGTGGTCGCGCAAGCTCACCTCCTCGCCCGCGGCGTTGCCGACGCTGCTGCCCAGGTTACGCAGCCCCTGCTCCAGCGCCCGCACGATGCCCTCGCGCAGCCGCGCGACCTCCGGGCGCGAGAGGCCGTTCGCCGGGCGCAGTGGGTGGACGCCCGCGTAGTGGAGCGCCTCGTCTGCGTAGAGATTGCCGATGCCGGCGACGGTGCCCTGGTCGAGCAGGACCGCCTTCACGGGCGCCGAACGTTTCGCCAGCGCCGCCGCCAGCACCCCGACGGTGAACTCGGCCTCGAGCGGCTCCGGGCCCAGCCCGGCCAGCACGGGCGCCGGGTCGTCCGTGAGCCACATCACGCCGAACTTGCGCAGGTCGATGAAGCGCAGCTCCGTGCCGTCGTCGAGCCAAAAGCGGGCGCGCAGAAACGGCTCGTCCGGCTCGCCCCGGCGGCGATGGATGACGTTGCCCGACATGCGCCGGTGGATGAGCCACCACAGCCCCTTATCGAGGCGCACGATCAGGAACTTGCCGCGCCGGCCCACCCCCTCGATTCGCCGCCGCCGCAACTCCGACGTGAACGCCTCGACCGGCATGCCCTGCACCAGCCGTGTCGCGTCCGGCGCCACCCACGCCTCGGTGATCCGCCGGCCGATGACGGCGCCCTCCAGGTCGCGCCGCAGCGTCTCTACTTCGGGCAGCTCAGGCATGGGCTGGTCGCTGGTCGCTGGTCGCTGGTCGCTGGTCGCTGGTCGCTGGTTGCTGGTCGCTGGTCGCTGGTCGCTGGTTTTGCTCCCTCGCCGCGTTCCCCTCTCCCTCCGGGAGAGGGGCGAGCCGGAGCCACGTCGTCGCGGCAGTCGACGGCTCGGGGTGAGGGCCGCTGCGCCGGCCCACGACGGTCCGCTCCAGATCGCGGCGCAGCGTCCCTACTTCGGGCACCTCAGGCATGGGACGAATTGTCACACCATTGAGAAGCGGTTGAGTAGCTCGCGAAGGTGCTCTACCAGATCTCCTCTGTTCATTACCACGTCGATGTCCGCCGCGACCATGGGGAGCACAAATGTGCCTCGCTGTTTGTATTCATCAATGATTCGCCTGTACGCGGCGCTAGCCTTCTGCCAATTGCCTGGGTCGTATCCAGCGATGCCGCTGTAGGAGAAGAACATCCCAGCCTTCAAGTTCCGGCTGGTCAAGTTCTGAATGAAATGGCTTATGTCCGATGCTCCAGCTTTTTCCGTGCGGTTCCTGCACTCGACGTATATGTTGTGGCCCATTCGGCTTGTCAGGAGCGATGGTCCATCTGAGATGTCGTACACCAGGTCGACCTCACAGTCCTCCAGACGCACGTCTCGGGCGATCTCGCGCCACCCTCTGATGGATCCGAAGAAGAACGCGCAGAAATCCTCGAACATGCGTCCCTTCTCACTGCTCGCACTGCCTGCAATGCCAAGCTGACGACGAAGCACCTCGAGCTTCGAAACGTTTGGACTTGGCAGCTTTATGTCGACACGGCTCTGCATGGCCGAGTCACTCAAGGGGTAAGTGGCGATATCGTTTCCCCATTTGGAGGCGAGGCCGAGAGCATCCAGCAACGCTTTTAGATCCGAGAGGATTCCTCGTTGCTGAGCGTCCAGCTTCAGCTGCGGAAGTCGCCTGAGGCAGCTTTGGCAGACCCCTGCGAATCTCATTCCCGTGTCGATACCCGTTTTGTCCCACAGGAAATCGAATATACATCCTGTAGTATCTTCATGGCGGAATGAATCGCTCAGCATGAGCGCCAGCAGATCAGCGACGAAATACACCACGCCGTTGGTCCGAGGAAGGTTGGTGAGAGACTCCCACGCGTAAAACGACACAATCGAGAGCGATTCGGTACCCTCGAAGAAAAAATTGTTGTCGTAAGGCTTGGATGTGAAAACGACGGTGAGGACGTCCGTTGCAGATTGAGCCCGCACCTGTTTGGCAACTGCCCGATGCGAGTCTGGCCAGTGTACCATGGGACCCGGGACTGTCGGGCTCGGGCTTCCGACGTGAAAATCTATTGTGTGGCAGATCTGATTGAGTACCGAGACAACGGGTCCAATGTTCGTCGGTTCATCGCGTTCATTGAACAGCGTGATCGCGACGCTCGTGAAAACTTCCCCTGGACGTGTCGGACTCTTCCGTGTTGATTTTGGCATCGCCGTACCTCGAGCTTCGTTTGTCAATAGCAAGCTGGCGGTGATGACGCAAGATGGCCCCGTGACCCTGACACCCGGTTAGTTGGGGTAAATCGTTTACGCCTCCGCGCTGGCGACGGCGGGCAGGACCTCCAGCTCTCCCCAGTTCTTGCCCACCTTCACGTCCACCTTGAGCGGCACCACCAGCTCCAACGATTGGGGCATGATGCGTAGCACTAGCTCCTGCACCGCCTCGCGCTCCTGCGACGGGCCTTCGAAGATCAGCTCGTCGTGCACCTGGAGGATCATCTTCGTCGTCAGGCCGCGCTCGCGCAGCTCGGCGTCGATCTGGTTCATGGCGATCTTGATGATGTCCGAGGCCGTGCCCTGCACCGGCATGTTGATCGCCACCCGCTCCGCCGCCGAGCGCACCTGGAAGTTCGACGAGCGGATCTCTGGGATCAGCCGCTTGCGGCCCACCATCGTCTCGGCGTAACCGTGCTCGCGGCAGGCGAGCACCACGCTGTCGCGCCACTCGCGCACCTTCGGGTACTTGGCGAAGTACGTCTCGATGAACCCCGCCGCCTCCTCGCGCGAGATGCCTTCGCGTACCGACAGTCCGAACTCGCTCAGGCCGTACAACACGCCGAAGTTGAACACCTTCGCCCGCCGCCGCTGGTCCGCCGTCACCTGATCGAGCTCGACGCCGAAGACCTGCGAGGCGGTCGCGGCGTGGACGTCCTCGTCCTGCTGGAACGCCTCGATCAGCTTCTCGTCCTCCGACAGGTGAGCGAGGATGCGCAGCTCGATCTGCGAGTAGTCGGCGGCGAGCAGGACCGGGTCCGGCCCGAAGTCGCGCGCGACGAAGCAGCGGCGGATGGCGTTCCCCAGCGCCGTGCGCACCGGGATATTTTGTAGATTTGGGTCCTGCGACGACAGGCGCCCCGTGGCGGCGACCGTCTGGTTGAAGTTGGTGTGGATGCGCCCGGTCTTCGGATGGACCAGCGCCGGCAGCGCGTCGATGTAGGTCGACTTGAGCTTCGTGAGCTGACGCCACTCGAGCAGGAGGTCGACGAGCGCGTGGGCGCCGCGCAGCCCTTCGAGCGCGGTGGCGTCCGTGGTGTAGCCCTGCTTCGTGCGGCGCGTCTTCGGCAAGCCCAGCTCCTCGAAGAGCACCTGCGAGAGCTGCTGCGGCGAGCCGAGGTTGAACTGGTGCCCGACCGCCGCGTACGCCTCCTCCTCCAGCCGCGCGACCTGCTGCCCAAGGCCGCGCGACATCTCCCGCAGCGCGTCGGTGTCGACGGCGACGCCCGCCTCCTCCATGCGCGCCAGCACCGGCGCCAGCGGCATCTCGATCTCGGCAAAGAGCGGCCAGAGGCCCTGCTCGCGCAGGTCGGCCTCCAGCAGGGGCCGCAGGCGGCCCGTGACGTCGGCGTCGGCGCAGGCGTAGGGCGTCGCCTGCTCGACGCTCACGTCGGCCATCGAGATCTGCTTCGCTCCTGAGCCGATGAGGTCGCTGATCGGCGTCATCTCGATGTTCAGGCGCCTCGAGGCGAGCCACTTCAGCCCTAGCGCGCCGTCCCCCGGCCGGTTCGACTCGCCGCCGCCTTCGCCCAGCAGGTAGGCGGCGATCACCGTATCGAAGGCGACGCCGCGCACTTCGACGCCGTGACTGGCCAGCACTTCCATATCGAACTTCGTGTTGTGGCCCGTCTTCTCGATGCCCTCGTCCTCGAACACGGGCGCCAGCTTCGCTACCACCGTCTCCAGCGGAAGCTGCTCGCGGTCACCCAGGCCGCGCCGGTGCCCCACCGGCACGTACGCCGCCTGGCCCGGCGCCCACGAGAACGAGACGCCCACCAGCGACGACCGCAGCGGGTTCCGGTCGCTCGTCTCCGTGTCAAAAGCGATCGCCCTCGCGGAACGCAGTCGCTCGACCAGCTCGTCCAGCTCCGCTTCGGTGTAGACGGTGCGATAGTCCTGCGCCTCGACGGTGGCCGCCTCAGCCGGGCGGTGGCCGTCGCCGGCCGGCGCCTGCGATTCGGGCAGGCGAGCGATCAGGCTGCGGAACTCCAGCTCCTTGAACAGCTCCGCCACGCGATCGCGGTCGTAGTTGCGCAGCTCGCAGGCCGCCAGGTCCAGCGTCACCGGCGCGTCCGCGTCGATGGTCGCCATCTCCTTGCTGTGGCGCGCCTCGGCCTCGTGCGCGCGCAAGTTCTCGCGCAGCTTCGCCGACGACACCTCGTCGAGGCGGGCGTAGAGCTCCTCGACGCTGCCGAACTGCTCGATCAGCTTCACGGCCGTCTTGTCGCCGACACCGGGCACGCCGGGGATGTTGTCGGAGGCGTCGCCCTTCAGCCCCTTCAGGTCGGTCATCTGCGGCGGGTCGATGCCGTAGCGCTCGCGCACGCGTTTCGCGTCGTAGATCACGGTGTCGCGCTGGAACGGACGCAGCATGAAGACGCTCACGCCGTCGCGGACGAGCTGGACGATGTCGCTGTCGAGCGTCACGATGTAGGTCTCCGCGCCGGCGGCGGCGGCCTGTTTCGCCAGCGCGCCCAGCACGTCGTCCGCCTCGAACCCCTCGACCATGTAGATCGGGATGTTGAAGGCGTGGATCAGGTCCTCGACGCGTCGCGACTGCACGGCGATCTCCCGCAGCCGGTCGACGGGTTCCGTCGAGCGCAGCAGCTCCGTCTTGAGCGGCGCTGGCACGTCCAGCGCTTCGACTGCCGTCGCAATGCCCGAGCGGATCTGCTCCGGCGACTGTGCTTCCGCCACGCGTTGGGCGAGCGCGTTTTTCACGTGGTCGGGCGCGCGCAGACCCGCGATCGCGTTGGCGACCTGCCCCTTCAGCCCCTCGAAACGCTGCGCCTTGTACGACTCGTCCTTCACGTGGCGGAAGGTCGGCCCCGGCGGGTCGAGCGCGACGGCGACGTGGGTGGGCTTCAGCTCGTCCAGCACCGTCAGCAGCGAGTTCGCGAAGCCGAAGACCGCGGTCACCACCTCGCCCGTCTTGCGCACGGTGAGCGGCTCGCGGAAGGCGTGGTAGGCGCGGTGGATGAGGCCGTGCCCGTCGAGGATGACCAAGCGGGGCTTGTCCTGGGGGCTCACGTCGGGATTATAGCGCGGCGGCGGAGGGTCGAGGGTCGGGAGTCGGAGGTCGAGTGCGGGAACGGACGCGTCAGCACCCGTAGGGGCAGAGCCCTAGCAGCGTGCTGAAGCGGGAGTGTAGAGGGGCGCAGCCCTTCTGCCGGGGCCTGCCCTGAGCGAAGCCGAAGGGGTCTGGGGGTGTCCCCCGGATTCAACAACTTCTCAGGGCGGGCGGGTGGGAAGAGGAAGGAGTCGCGTTTGGTGCCCCTGCAAGCTGCGCCCGGCCAAGCGCAACTCGGCGCGTTCGCCGTTCAGGCCGGACGTTCGGGGGTTGAGGGTCGAGCGCTGGCAGTCGATGCTGACCGCTGACGGCTGGTCGCTTACCAGCCGACTAGCCGACTTCTGACGAGCTGACCGCTGACTAGGTGACCGCTACGCCTTGGGCCAGATCGCCCAGGCCAGCCGTTGGAGCATCGTGACGAACGCCATCCGAAGCCGCATCATTCGTTCTGTCCTCGCTCTCTCCGCTCTCGCCAAGCGCCACGGTGCGGGGTGTCGGGCCGGAAGCTCCGGCCGCGCCCGCCTGGCTTCCCCATTATAGGCGCTGCCCAACATTTGTCAAGCCCTCGTCCAGCTCCTCAGCCACCTGCCCGGCAACGCCCAGGCGAAGGGGAAGATCGAGCGCTTCTTCCGCTGCCTCCAAGGGCGGGTGCTCGAGCACAACCGGGCCCGCAGCCTGGAGGAGCTGCAAACGCTCATCGACCGCTGGGTCGAAACGTATAACGCCAGTTACCGGAGCCGCGACACCGCCTGCACGCCCGCTGAGCGGCTCCAGCCCAGCGCGACCCGGCCGCTAGAGGGCAGCGCCGACGACGTCTTCTGCCTGAAGGACGAGCGGAAAGTGGCCAAGGATCACACCTTCTCGCTAGGCGGGGCGACTTACACCCTCCCCCGCGAGCCCTGCCTGGTGGCTTTCAAGGTGCAGCTCCACCTCCACCCGGGCGAGCGGCTTCGGGTCTGGCACGGCGGCCGGCTGGTGGCGGAGCTGCCACACGTCGACAAGGAGCAGCTGCGGCGTGATGCGCCGCTGCGCGTTGAGCAGACGGGAGAGGACATTCTAGCTGCGACGTGAGAGAGGACATTCTACCTGCTACCCAACACCCGACCGGTCCAGCCAATCGAGGACGCGCGGCGCCGCGACGGCTAGCGCCCGGAGGCTCAGCACCAGGCCCCAGTGCGACGCGCCCGCGACTTCGAGGTGGTCGGCGGGCAGCCAGAGACCTTCGTAGCGAGAGCGAGGCCACTGCGTATCCGCTGCGCCCGTGACGATGAGCAGCGGGCAGGGCATCGATTCGACGACGACGCCAGCGGCGCGCTCGTCTCGTGCCAGACGCGACTCGCGGCCGAGCGACGCCAGCGCGAGCTGGCGCTCCTCGCGGTCGAGGTCGGGCATCGCCGGCTGGTCGTCCGGGTCGGCGCCCGTGATGCCGTACTCCTCCGGCCCGAACTCACCTTCGCGCAGCGGCGCCGCAAGGTCGATCGCCCGCGCCGGCATGCTCGGCGCCAGCGCGACGACCGCCCGGCCGGTGACCATCATCGCCACCAGGCCGCCCATGCTCCAGCCCATGACGACTGGGCGCAGCGAAAGCTGCTCGACGAGCGAGGACGCGTCGTCCGCGTAGTCGCGCATGCGGGCGCGCGAGAGGCCGGTCGAGTCGCTGCGGCCGTGGCCGCGCAGGTCGATGGCGTACGAGGCCCAGCCCGCTTCGGCCAGCGCACGCTGCCAGAATGTCCATACGCCGGCGGAGTTCGCCGCGCCGTGGATCAAGACCACGGGCGGCCGGTCGCCGGGCGAGTTGGGCAGCGCCGCCGTCACCGCCAGCACGGGTCGCCCTCCTACGTGCCGGCGCCCTTCGCGCGCTCCTGCTCGATCAGCTCGCGGCGGAGGATCTTGCCGGACGCGGTCTTTGGGATCGCCGGGACGAACTCGACCTCGCGCAGCTTCTTGTACGGCGCGACCCGCTCCTCGACGAAGAGCATCAGCTCCTGCGAGTTCGCCTGCTGCCCTTCCTTGAGGACGACGAACGCCTTCGGCACCTCGCCCGCCTCGAAGTCTCGCTTGGGGATGACGGCGGCGTCCAGCACGGCCGGGTGCTCCATCACCACCGACTCCAGCTCCGCCGGGGCCACCTGGTAGCCCTTGTACTTGATCATCTCCTTGGCCCGGTCGACGATGTAGACGTAGCCATCCTCGTCCATACGGGCGATGTCGCCGCTGCGCAGCCAGCCGTCGGGGCGGATCGTCTCCACCGTCGCGTCCGGCCGCCCCCAGTAGCCCAGCATCACCTGCGGCCCGTGGATCAGCAGCTCGCCCGTTTCGCCGATAGGCAGCGCTTCGCCCGAGTCGAGGTCGACGATCTGCTCCTGCGTGTCGGGCACCGGCGGGCCGACAGAGGCCGGCCGGATCGCATCGAGGGGGTTCAGGTTGGTGAGGGGGCTCGTCTCGGTCATGCCGTAAGCCTGGAGCGTCGCGCAGCCGAACCGCTTCGCCCCCAGGTCGAAAACCTCCTGCGGCAGCGGCGCCGCGCCTGAGACGAGGAAGCGCAGGGACGACGTGTCGCGTTGCTCGAGCTTTGGGTGGTGCGCGAGCGCTAGCAGCGCCGGCGGCACGACGAACAGGTCGGTGACGCGGTACTTCTCGATCAGGTAGAGCGTCTGGTCCGGGTCGAAGCGGGGCATCACCAGGCAGGTGGCGTTGGCGGCGATCGAGCCGTTCATCAGCACCATCAGGCCGTAGATGTGGAAGAACGGCAGGAAGGCGAGCAGTACCGACTGCTCGCCTACGAGGCCCGTCGCCATCATCTGGCGCAGGTTGGACGTCAGGTTGTAGTGCGAGAGCATCACGCCCTTGGGCAGCCCCGTGGTGCCGCTGGAGTACGGGAGCACGGCCAGGTCGCGCTCCGGGTCCATCGCCACCGGGTCGGGCGCGGGCGGCTCCGCCTCGATGAGCTGCCAGAGGTCCTCGATCTGGTACACGCGCCGCACGCCGGGGAGCTGCGCGCGCGCCTCGTTCACGGTCGGCAGGAGCGCCTTCGCGGCGAAGACGGCGATGGCGTCCGCGTCGGCGAGCTGGTGCTCCACCTCGCGCTCGCGGTAGAGGGGGTTGAGGGTCGTGACCTTCGCCCCCGCCAACAGGGCGCCATGCAGGACGACGGCGTACTCCGGGGAGTTCGGCGCGTAGATCGCGACGGTGTCGCCTTTCACGACGTTCGCGTCGCGCTGGAGGAGGCGGGCCAGCCGGCGGACCCCGTCCCACACGACGGCGTAGCTGCGCGGCGTCTCGTCGATGTCCACGAAGGCGGGCTTGTCGGGTAGGCGGGCGGCGGCCTGCTCCAGGAACTGCGACATGTGGTGCTTGGGATACGGGGCCTGGGACGGCCAGGGGCCGGTCACGGCCATGCGACACCTCCTCGCGCCGGCGCAGGCCGGGCGCGTCGCATGATGGCGCAGCGCTAGTGGGCTGTCAAGCGCCCAGGTCGACCACGCAGCGCGCCTGCTGACGCTCCGCCTGGCGGAAGTAGCAGCCGGCCCCGGCGACGCGATAGCGCGGACTGAGGATGGCGTCGCGGTGAACGGGGCTGGCCAGCCAGTCGGAGACGGCACGTTCCGGCGGCGCGACGCCCGTCAGCTTCCAGATCACCTCGCCCAGGGGGGTCGGAACGGCGTAGCCCGCCGACCGCGCCCGTTCCAGCACCGTCGTCCCGCCCGCGGTGTGGCTGAGCGCGCCCTGCTGGACGAGGAGCTGGGCGTAGCCGGCGGCCGAGCGCGACAGCGCGGCGTCGCTGGCGAGCGGCGCCAGGCCGCGCGCCGCTCGCTCGGCGTTGATTCCGGCGAGGACGGCGGCGGCGAAGCCGGGATCGAACCGCTCGTTCGCGCGCGGCGGCTGCGACTGGACGGCCGGGGGAGGCGTGGCCGCCGGCTCGGGCGTCAGCGTGGGAGGCGGCGGCAGCGGCGTCGCCGTGGCGGTCGAGGTGGCGGTGGGCGAGGGGGTGGCGGTACGGGTGACGGGGGCCCGAGCCACCGGCAACGTCTCCGCGCGGGGCGCGTCGTCATCGTCGATCGCCACCAGCGCCGCGAGGGCGGCGCCGGTCAGCAGGACGAAGGCGAGGAGCGCGCCCAGGTAGGGTCGCATCTTGGTGACTACCGTCCTTTCGCCGGCTTCCCGCCAGCCTGGCAAGGACCTTCACGGAGCGCCGCCGCGCCCTTCGTCTGGACGTCTACCTTACGGCCCGTCGATTCGCACGTGCCGGCCCAGGACGCGGCCCAGCCGTCGCGCCAGCTCGCCCGGGTCGGTGGCGACGCTCGGCGTCACGTCGAAGAGGGCGTCACCGCCGTCGAGGAGCGCGGCGCGCGCTTCCGCGATGCCCGGCGCTGCGACCAGCGTCCGCAGGGTCTCGATCAGCTCCGAGAAGTTTCGCACGTCCGAGATGCGCACGCGCACGGCCGGCTGCTCGGCCAAGGCGACTTCGCGCTGCGCTGGCTCGCGGTGACGCTCCGGCGTCTGCCGTCCCGCCCCGACGCGCTGGCGCGCTAGCCGCGGCCCGACGACGTGCGTGCCGAGCGTGAGGAGCGCGCTGAAGGTGGTAAGAGCGAGGCCCGCGAGCAGCCACGGGTTCCAGGGCCCGCTGTCGAAGGCGCCGCCGCCCGAGGCCGGCAGTTGCTGGACCGGCGGGCGGGGCGTACTCACGAGCACCTCCTCGACGAACGTCCGCGTCGGGGTCGCCGTCGGCGAAGGCGTCTCGGTGGGCGTCGGCGTGTCGGTCGCTGGCGGCTGGTTCGTGGGCGAGGCCTCGGCCGTCGATGTCGGCGTTGGCGTGTCGGTGGGGGTCGCGGTGGGCGTGTTCGTCGGCGTGCGGGTGGGCGTGTTGGTCGCGGTCGGGGTGTTCGTCGGCGTGCGGGTGGGCGTGTTGGTCGCGGTCGGCGTGTTCGTCGGCGTGCGAGTGGGCGTGTTGGTCGCGGTCGGCGTATTCGTCGGCGTGCGAGTGGGCGTGTTGGTCGCGGTGGGCGTGTTCGTCGGCGTGCGGGTGGGCGTGTTGGTCGCCGTCGGGGTGTTCGTCGGCGTGCGGGTGGGCGTGTTGGTCGCGGTCGGCGTGTTCGTCGGCGTGCGGGTAGGCGTGTTGGTCGCCGTCGGCGTGTTCGTCGGTGTGCGGGTGGGCGTGCGGGTGGGCGTGAGCGTGGCCTCGGGCGTGTTCGTCGGCGTGCGAGTCGACGTCGCGCTGGGCGTGAGCGTGGCGAAGCTGCCGAGGTCTACCATCGGGATGTCCTGCTGGCCGACGTTGATGCGGCTGTCCGCGCCGCCGCCGGTGACCTCCGCGCCCTGGATGTCGGCGTGCAGGTTGCCCGTTGGGTCGCCGCCCTGCGGGAAGCAGGAGAAGCGCACATCGATGCGCACGATGACGACCTCGCCGGCGTCGAGGCCGGTCAAACGGGCCGTCGCCTGCAGCTTCTCGGCGCCGTCGGCGAAGCCGGTGCCGGCCGGCGAGAACAGCTCGCTCCCGGGCACGAGGTAGGCGTCTTCGTTGCCGCTCAGGTTCTTGCTCCCGAGCTCCTGCGACTGGCTAGCGGCGAAGTCAGCGCCGGTGGTGGGGGAGTCCTGGTTGCTGATGCCGAGGCCGAGGACGTCGCTGTAGCCGACGCCGGGCTGGCCGGTGGGTTCGGCATCGAACGTGTAGCTGACGTCGATCGACTGCGGTCCGGCGTCCGCCGGCTCCTCAGCGACCGTCACCTCGGTAAAGAACACGACGCGGTCGTCACAGGCGAAGTGCTCCGGCTCGAGCGATTCGCGCACGAACTCGTTGATTTCGCGGCTGTCGAACTGGAGCGAACCCGAACTCGTCTCGTTGCCCTCGCCCGGGCCGGCGTGGACGTAGGTCTGGTCGGCCGCGGCGATGAAGTCGAGCTGAAAGTCGCCGCCGTCGGCCCGCGCCCACATCCAGAGGGCGCTGGGGACGGCGACGAGCGCAACGAGGAGCGCCGCCGCGACCCGACCGAGGGTCAGGCCGCTGCGTGGCTGGCTGGACGCGCCAAGACGTGCCCTCATCGTTCGCGGACGCCTCCGTCACTACGCGCGCTAAGCGGAAGGGATGAGACTGCCAGCCCGCCGGCTGCCATATTGGCTGCCCCTCCTTGCGACGAAAGGGCTCGTGAGATCCCTGCCACCAATGCCCGCAATCCTTCATGGGCGGGCTTCCCTGCCGGCACGGACGCTCGCGTTCTTCCTTGCCGCGAGCGGCTGGTTGCCCGACGGCGCCGGACAGCAGCACTTGTTCACGTTAAGACGGACGGCCCACCTGTGTCAATCGCCCGAGGCGCACTTATGTTAGGGCACGCTAAATTTCTGTCGCGGTGGTGGGACGCGGAGGTTCGACGCGGTTAGCGGAGGCGGCGCGAGCGCAGCGCGGCCACCCAGGCGGCGAGCAGCACGGCCCCGCCGCCCAGACCGATCGTGGGGAGCAGGAGCCCCGGCCAGCCACCCCCGAAGCCGCCGCCGCTCCCGGTCACCGGGAAGCCGCCCACGGGCGTCCGGATCACCGGCCCCACCTCCGACGTGCGCGTCGGCGTCGCGGTTACGGCCGCCGGCGTCGACGTGCGGGTGGCGGTGACGGCGGGCGTGGCCGTTCGGGTCGCTGTGGCGGTGGCCGTGCGGGTCGCTGTGGCGGTGGCCGTGCGGGTCGCTGTGGCGGTGGCCGTGCGGGTCGTTGTGGCGGTGGCTGTTCGGGTTGCCGTCGCCGTGCGGGTCGCCGTCGGCGTGGCGGTGCGCGTCGCGGTCGGGGTACGGGTGGCGGTGGGCTTGGGCGTGCCGGGCGTCGGCGTCGGCGTCTTGTTGGCGGGCGGCGGCGGCTGCTCCGGGTTGGGGTTCTCGCAGGTGCTGCCGGCGCGTCCGAAGACCGTCTGGAGGTCCTTGATGTCGATGTCGCCGTCCGGCTGGATCGCCGGTTCGAGGTCGAAGAGGCGATCGTAGCTCAGGTGGCCGATCTTCGCTCCGTAGCGGCCGGCCACCTGCTGCTGGTCCAGGACGTTCACCTCACAATCAACGTTCACGTCGCCCTCCAGCGCGCGGACGATGAGGAGCAGGTCGCCGACGGCATCGATCCGGATGTCCTGGCCCTTGGTGTCGGACAGCTCCGTGTCCGCCCCGACGTCGTCGATCTGGATCAGGATGCCGTTGTCCTTGGTGGAGCGCAGCTTCAAGTCGTCCACCGGCCGGATGGTGATGAGGGCGAGGACGCCGGAGCCGCTGGGACCGGGCCCTTCGCCGGTGCTGAAACAGGAGAGCCGGATGCGGCCATCACCGACGGCGCGCAGGCAGTACGTCGCGCGGCCGGTGCTGGAGAGGAACGAACCTTCTTCCACCTCGACCGTGACCGTGCGCTCGTCGAACGTGATGAAGAGCTCGAACGCGCCCAGGCCGTTGCCCTCCGGGACGCCGGCCACCATCTCGGCGATAACGAGCGGCCCGTTGCCAAGGAAGAGGTTCGCGCTCTTCGGCTTCTTGTGGACGAAGACGTCGGCCTCCTCTCCGATAGCGTCGAATTCGGGGCCGCCGCTACCGGGTCCGGCACGGCCGGCCGCCAGAGCCAGCGGCGCGTCGATGGCGCCGCGCAGCACGACGGGGACGATCGCCGCCCCGCGGGCGCTGGCAGCGTTCGCTACGGCCGCCGGCGTGGGCGCGGGCGGCAGGAACACCTGCAAGACGCCGTCCTGGGTACTCACCGGCGCCTTCGCCACGCCGACGATGTTGGTCAGGACCACCTCTGAGAGGTGGACCGGTGAGAGGCCCGGCACCAGGCCTTGGAAGGTCAGCTCCGCCAGCACGCCCGACCCGTCAGGCCCCGCCGGCAACGATCCCAGCGTCACGCAGGTGAACTCGGCCGTGCCGGTGGTGTTGTCGATCGTGGGCCCGGGACAGACGACGCTGCGGTCGGTGCTGCCCAAGAAGTCGCCGACCTCGAGCGAGTTGATCTGCACGACCCCCGGGTTGAACGTCAAGGCGAACTGGAAGGCGCCCAAGCCCCTCGCGTTGTCGACGACGACGTTCGCAGTCGTCAGGCCACCCGGTGCGACGCTTTGTGAAACAGGATCGATGCGCACGACCAATGGGCCTGGCGTCAGCGTCGGCGACGGCGTCGCGGACGGGGTCCGCGTCACCGTTCGCGTCGGCGAGACGGTGGGCGTAGGCGTGATCGTAGGCGTAAGCGTGACGGTCGGTGAAGGCGTCTCGGTGGCCGTCGGGCAGCCCTCCGGCGGGCAGGGCGTGGGCGACAGGGTCGCGGTCGGCGAGAGCGTGGCTGTAGGCGACGTGGTCACCGTGGGAGAGACCGTTGCCGTGGGAATGGGCCGCTCGGTGACGAGGATGGCGGCGCCCTGGACGGCGGCCTGCGGCAGGGCGAGGCCGACGATATCCGCCAGGATGACGTCGCCCAGCGAGACGGGGCTCAGCCCCAGTTCTTCGCCCCGGAAGGTGACGTTGGCGAGGACACCGGCGCCGCTGGCGCCCGCCGGGCTGCTGCCGAGCGTCACACACACGAATTCGACCCGGCCCGGCGCCATGGCGGGCGTGAGGCAGGTGACGGCGCGGTCGGTGCTGCCCAGGAACGGCCCTTCGGTCACGCCGAGCGCGGTGACGAGCGCCGGGTTGTACGTGAGGGCGAATTGGAATGCACCCAGGCCGTTCACACCGGCTACCGCCACCTGGAGCGTGGCCTGCTCAGTCCTGAAGAGCGTCTGGCTGACCGGCTGGAGACACATGGTTAGGCCGGCGGTGGGACCGCACGGCCCCGGTAGCGGCGTGCCCGTCGCCGGGGGCGTCGCCGTGGGCGTGCGCGTGTCGGTCGGCGTCGGCGTGATCGTGGGGGTGTTCGTCTGTGTCGGCGTCGGGCAGCCCTCGGGCGGGCAGGGCGTGGCGGTGGCCGTGGGCGTGCGGGTCGCCGTGGCCGTGCCGGTTTCGGTGGGCGTGCCCGTCGGCCCGGTCGGCGTGGGCGAAGGCGTGCGGGTCGGCGTGCGGGTGAGCGTCGGCGTGGGCGTCGACGCCGATCGTACCGAGACGACGCCGTCCTGAGTGGCGGCGACGGGCACTTCGGCGCCAGTCGTCTGCGTGACGATCACTCCCTCGATGTGCAGCGGCGACAGCCCGATCACATCGGAACGCGCCTGGAAGGTCACCTCTGCCAGCAGGCCGTTGCCATTGGCGCCGGGGGGTGTCGCGCCCAGGGTGATGCAGACCAGCTCCATCCGGTCCGTGCCAATGGTCGGTAGGCAGACGACGGTGCGGCCGCTGCTCGCCAGGAACGGGCCGGCCCGGATGTCGACCGGGGCGAGCAAGCTGTCGTTGAACACCAGGTCGAACTGAAAGCCGCCGAGCGCGCTCACGTTATCGACCGCGACCTGGGCGGTCACGGTATTGCCGGAGTTGACCGTCTGGAAGACAGGGATCACGCAGAGGGCGACGCCGCTGGCCGGGCCGCAGAGAGAGGGGGCCGGCGTCGGCGCCACGGTCGGGGTCGGAGTGTTGCTGGGTGTTGGCGTCGGGCCGGTAGCGGTGGGCTCGGGCGTGTCGGTGGGCGCCGGCGGCGTCGTCGGCAGGGGCGTGGGGCAGGCGCTACCCACTCCGCCGCCCACAGTGACGCTTCCGCCCTGCGAGCGCCGGGCGATTGCCGTTCCCAGCGCATCGGCCAGGCCGGCCTGGACGAGGTTGATCGGAGTCGTGCCGTCGCACGAGGTGGTAAACGTCACGTTGGCGAGAGGCCCGCTGCCTGTCGCGCCTGCGGCCCCGCCGACGGTCACACAGCCGAAGCGGACGATGCCCGGCTCCGGCACGATGCCGTCCGCGTCGAGGTCGATGTCACCCGGCCCGCCGGCGATGCCGTTGTTATCGGCGTCGACTTCAAAGAGCGGCGGCAGGCAGATCACGCTGCGGCCCGTGCTCCCCAGGAACGACGCGTCGGCGAAGCTGACGAAGTCGAGGACGTTGGCGTCCCAATCCAGCGTCATCTCGTACGCGCCCAGCCCGTCCGGGTCGATGATGTCGTCCACGGCGATGCCGACGATGACGTTCGCCGGCGCGGTCACGTTCTGGGCCGCCGGGTCGATGCGCACGAGCGTGGTGGGCGTGGGCGTGGGACTCGGCGCCTGAGCGTCGGCCGGGGGCGGCGAACCGGCGCCGGCGAGGGCGAGGAGCGCGATGAGCGCGCCGGCGGCGGCGAGGCGAGCAGCGCGCCAGACGAACGCGCCGCCGCGCGCGCCACCGTGGGTAGCGCTCCGCGGCGCGCCTGCGAGGGATGGCGTTCTCGTTAGCCTGCCTGCCTTGGGCATGCGTTCCCCTGACTCAGAGACGGCACAGGCCGCTCCTGAGATGACGCTGCTCTCCCCATCCGAACGTCCTCTAACAAGGGACATAACACCCAGGAGCCTGGTGGCGTCCGTGCGACAGGCCCCTCGTTACGGGGAATCGCTACCGGAGACGAGCGTCCAGCTCGGGCAGGGGCCCTCCGATAATCGGTTAACTATAGGAGCCGAGGCCCAGGTTGTCCAGCCGCCGGAGGGCGGCCTTCCCACCCTCGAACACCCACAGCTCCCCCGATGAGTAGTACGACGCCGGGGGCGGCGGAGGACGTAGACAGGCGCTCAGTACCGGAACCAGACCTTGCCGGCGATGAGCCGTCGCGGCACCGGCCCGAAGGCGCGGCTGTCCGTGCTCGCGTCCTCGTTGTCGCCGGCGACGAGCCAGCCGTCGTCGGACGGCGCCTCCAGGCGCTTCAGGAGCCAGCGGCTGGGCAGGCGCGGGTCGCGGACGACCACCAGGTCGCCCGGCCGGGGCGACCGGAGCCAGTACGCCGCCTTGTTCACCAGGACCCGTTCGCCCGGCGAGACGGTGGGCAACATGCTCTTCCCCTCGATCCGGTAGCGAGCGAGGGGGAGGAGGGCGCCCAGGCGGCGCAGCATGTCGAAGGAATGGCGAACGGCGCTACGAAGCGACGGGCACGACGGACTCGCCGCCCACGGCCTGCATGGAGGGCTGGCGGCGGACGGCGGCGCCCTTCGTCGCCCAAAAGGCCTCGGCGAACTTCTGGACTTCGCCCAGCAGGTCCTGCGCCGCCTGCATGTTGATCTCCTGGCGGCACTTCGAACCCAGCTTCATGATGTTCCAGACCATGGTGTGCAGGTCGGCGTGTTTCTCCAGGTGCTCCGGCTTGAAGTAGTCGCCCCAGATGATGCGAACCTCGCGCTTCACCAGCTCCGCGTGCTCCTCCTTCACGGC
>Ga0247727_10006566_pt1 | contig 22792 bp, 19 predicted proteins | sample WisWelCaveWW1625_FD_202498 | JGI IMG/M metagenome (GOLD analysis project Ga0247727, IMG submission 202498) | Biofilm microbial communities from Wishing Well Cave, Virginia, United States - WW16-25 | ecosystem: Environmental > Aquatic > Deep subsurface > Groundwater > Cave microbial mat | place...
CCGATCCGGCGGGTCGTGGCTCGGCGTGCAGATCGCCGACATCGACGCGGATCGCGCGCGCGAAATCGGTCTCAAGGAGGAGATGGGGGCCGAGATCCAGTCGGTTTCGGAAGACGGGCCCGCCGAGGAGGCCGGCCTGAAGAAGGGTGACGTTATCCTGGAGTATCAGGGGACGCGGATCGAGGGCGTCGCGCAGCTGACGCGCCTGGTGCGCGAGACTCCTGCGGGCCGCAACGCCTCGCTGAAGGTGTGGAGCGAGGGCGCCACGCGAAACGTGCAGGTCAAGGTCGGAGAGCGCGAGCACGAGGGCCCGGGCAGGATGCATTGGAGGCACGCCGCCCCGCGCGCACCTGGCGTGCCCGAGCCGCCCGAGCCTCCTCATCCGCCGATGATCGATCTCGAGGAGCTCGACATCAACCCCGACGTCAAGGTGCTCCTCGGACTGCACGGCGGCCCACGCCTGGGAGCCGTGGTGGACACGCTGGGCGGACAGCTCGCCGAGTACTTCGGCATCAAGCAGGGCGGTGGAGTGCTGGTGAAGTCGGTCCAGAAGGGCGGACCTGGCGAGGAGGCCGGTCTGCGCGCGGGGGACGTCATCGTCCGGATCGACGACGAGGAAGTCGAGGACGAGGGCGATCTCCGCATGGCCATGCGCGAGCGTCGCGGCAAGGCTTTCAAGGTGACGGTGGTGCGTGATCGGCGCGAGCAGATGCTGACGATCCCTGCGCCCCCGGAAGACCGCTCGGGCAGCCTCCTGGCGCCCCGCGGCGTCCCGTCCGTCGATCGCCAGCGAATCCGGAAGGAGATCGAGGAGGCCATGAAGGACGCCGCCGTGGCCCGGGACGAGGCGCGCGAGGAGGTCCGCAGGGCCTATGAAGAGGCGCTTCGCTCCGCGCGGGAGGCCGAGGAAGAGGCGGAGGAAGCCGGCGAGGAGGCCGACTCGATCCGCGACGAGCGGCAGCGCGAGCGAGAGGACATCCGGCGCGCCGTCGAGGCGGCGCGGCGGATCCGCGTCGAGATGCAGGATTCGTCGGAGGAATAGGCTCCGTCCCCACGGCATTCGTGCCTGACTTCTCGATCCCGCCCAGGCACGATCGACCCGGCGGTCTTTCTTGGCCGCCGGGTCTTTCACTTTCCCGCGCCAACCCCTAGGATCGCAGACCCGCCCGGCAGCGATGGGGAGGTTCCCCGGTGATCGGTCCTGTGATCGAGGCGCGCGGCTTGAGGAAGAAATACGGTGACTTCGTCGCCGTCGACGGGATCGACCTCGCCATCCGGGCCGGCGAGTGCTTCGGCTTCCTGGGGCCGAACGGCGCGGGCAAGACCTCCACCGTGAAGATGATCCACTGCTTCGCCCCACTGACCTCTGGGGAGCTGCGCGTGTTCGGGCTCGACGTGCGCCAGCGCCCGCGTGAGATCAAGGCGCGCCTTGGCGTCTGCCAGCAGGAGGACACTCTCGACCCCGATTTCTCCGTCCTGAAAAACCTCCTCGTCTTCGCGCGTTACTTTGGCATTCCAAAAGCGTCGGCCACGGAGCGCGCCCGCAGGCTGCTGGAGTTCATGGGCCTCTGGGAGCGCCGCGACGACAACATCCGCGATCTCTCAGGCGGGCTGAAGCGGCGCCTGGTGATCGCGCGCGCCCTGATCAACGACCCCGAGCTCCTGATCCTGGACGAGCCGACAACCGGTCTGGATCCGCAGTCGCGGCACCTGGTCTGGGATCGGGTGAGGGAGCTCCGGCGGCAGGGGAAGACCATCGTGCTGACGACCCACTACATGGACGAGGCGCAGTCCCTCTGCGATCGGCTGGTGATCATGGACCACGGAAAGATCCTCGTGGAGGGCCGGCCTCTCGATCTCGTCCGCAGCCGCGTCGGAAAGGAGGTCGTGGAGGTGTGGGGCTACCCGCCGGCGCTTCTCGACCAGGCATGGCAAGGCGGCTGGATGGTGGAGAGCCATGGCGACCGGCTCTTCATCTATACCGACGACGGCCAGGCGATCTTCTCCGCCGTGGCGGCACGGCACGACTCCGAGCGCTGCACGGTCCGCCCGGCGACGCTGGAGGATCTGTTTCTGCGCCTGACCGGGCGGGGGCTGCGGGAATGAACCTCTGGCTGCGGGTCTGGCAGCGCAACCGCGACGTCTACTTCGTCACCTGGAAGACGAACCTCGTCCCGCCGCTCCTGGAGCCGATCCTCTACCTGCTCTCCTTCGGCGCGGGCGTTGGGACCCTGGTCGACAAGGTCGCCTACCGGGGCGAGATGGTGCCGTACACGACGTTCATCGCGCCGGGGCTGCTGGCGACGCAGGTCATGTTCCAGGCCTTCTTCGAGACCACCTTCAATACCTTCGTGCGCATGTACTACCAGCGGACCTTCGACGCCCTGGCGACGACTCCCCTGAGCCTGGAGGACGTCATGGCGGGGGAGCTGCTGTGGGGCGCGACCAAGGGGACGATCGGCTGCGCCCTGATGATGCTGGCGATCAGCGCCTTCGGGCTGCTCCGCTTCCCCGACGCGCTCGTGATCCTGCCGTTCTCGTTCCTGGCCGGTCTGTTCTTCGCCGGTGCGGGCCTTTGCTGTACCGCCGTCGTGCCCCACATCGACTCCTTCAACTTCCCGACCTTCCTGGTGGTGATGCCGATGTTCCTGTTCAGCGGCACCTTTTTCCCGCTGGATGTCCTGCCGGAGTGGGCCCGCTGGCTGGCCGTCGCTCTGCCGTTGACGCATGTCACGAACGTCATGCGCGAGGCCGCGCTTGGGCGCTTCCCCGCGGACTTGCTGCTCGACCTGCTGTATCTCGCGGCGGCGACGACCCCGGTCGTGTACTTCGGCATCCGCATGATGAAGAAGCGCCTGGTGCCCTGAGGCACCCCGGTCGAGGCGCCGGGCCTGCGTCCGCCGGGCACGGGTCCGGCTCGCTGCGCGAGCCTCCCCTCGCTTCGCCTCGCTCCGCCCACCGCGCTGAGATGCGCGCGGCGACGCCGAGCGGAGGGCGAGCGCCGACCGAACGCGCCAGGGATGCAATGGTTCGTGGGGCTCCGGGGCCGCGCGCGAGCCCGGACGCGTTGCCCCGCGGACGAAACGTGCCGCGCCCGGGAGCCGGGATTTCTCGGCCCCGCCGCGCGTTGACAGGCCGGGCGGCAGGCTCCTATCATCGGCTTCGTGACGCAGGACGGCGCGCGACTTCAAGATTTGATCCATGACTGGAACCAGAGCGAGGAAGCCCCGCGGCCCGAAGGTCACGTCGCCCTCGACGACGAGACGCTGCGCGACGGTCTGCAGGGGCCGAGCGTCGTCGACCCGCCGATCGAGACCAAGAAGGCGATCCTGCACGCCATGGACGGCCTGGGGATCGACACCGCCGACGTGGGGCTCCCGGGGGCGGGGCCCAGGGCGGTCGCCGACGTCACCGCCCTCTGCCGTGAGATCGTCGACAGCCGGCTGAAGATCCGTCCCAACTGCGCCGCCCGCACCTTGATCAGGGACATCGAGCCGATCCTCCGCATCTCGTCCTCGGTCGGGGTGCCGATCGAGGCCTGCCTGTTCATCGGCTCCTCCGGCATCCGACAGTACGCCGAGGACTGGACGATCGACGTGCTCCTGAAGCTCACCGAGGAGGCCGTCACGTTCGCGGTCAAAGAGGGTCTTCCGGTCATGTACGTCACGGAGGACACGACCCGGACGAAGGCCGAGACGCTGCGCCGCCTGTACGGGACCGCCATCCGCGCCGGAGCGCAGCGGATCTGCGTCACCGACACAGTCGGTCACGCCACGCCGGCTGGTGTCACCGCGGTCGTCCGTTTCGTTCGTTCAATCGTTGCCGAGAGCGGGGAGGCGGTCGGAATCGACTGGCACGGGCACCGTGACCGCGGGCTCGACATCCCGAACGTCCTGGCTGCCATTTCCTCCGGCGCCACCCGCGTGCACGGCTGCGGGCTCGGGATCGGAGAGCGGGCCGGCAACGCGGCCATGGAGCTGATCCTGGTCAATCTGCGCCTTCTCGGGTGGATCGAGAGGGACCTCACGACGCTGCCGGAGTACTGCCGGCTGATCTCCGAAGGGTGCCGGATACCGATCCCTCGCAACTACCCGGTGGTGGGCAGCGACGCCTTTGAGACTGGCACCGGCGTGCACGCCGCCGCGGTGATCAAGGCGCTCAAGAAAGGGGACACCTGGCTCGCCGACCGCGTCTACTCGGGCGTGCCGGCCTCCGAGGTCGGGCGATCCCAGAGCATCGTCATCGGCCCGCTGTCGGGGCGCTCGAACGTGATCTTCTGGCTCGAGCGGCACGGGCTGACGCCGCGGGAGGAGATCATCACGCGGATCTACGAAGCCGCCAAGAAGAGCGATCGGGTGCTCGACGAGCGGGAAATCCTCGCCCTCGCCGGGGCCTCCTGAAGCGGCCCGAAGCCGTCACTCCTTGCCCGTCTCCAGGCAGATGCGGTTGCGCCCTTCCTCCTTGGCGCGGTAGAGGGCCCGGTCGGCGCGCGCCACGAGCGTGCGGAGGTCCCGCCCGTGCGCCGGGAACAGGGACACGCCGATGCTGATCGTGCCGCGGGCCACCTTCCCCTCAAGGGTGAAATCGCACGCCTCGATGTTGGCGCGGATGCGCTCCGACACCTGCATGGCCCCCGCCCCGTCGGCCTCCGGGAGATAGGCGACGAACTCCTCTCCGCCGTACCGGCCCGCGACGTCGGCGCCGCGGATGGAATTCGCGATCAGGCGTCCGACCTCCGACAGCACGTGGCTCCCCATCAGATGCCCGTGCGTGTCATTGATCGACTTGAAGAAGTCGAGGTCCATCATCAGTACGGCCAGGGGCACCGTGTAGCGCAGGCAGCGCTTCAGCTCCACGTCGAGGGCCAGGTAGAGCGACTCCTTGGTGAGCAGGCCCGTGAGCTGGTCGAAGGTGATGCGATTGCGGACCTCGGCATGGAACTTAACCTCGATGTCGTCCAGGAGGACGAACTTCAGGAGGGTGTCGCCGACCTGGATCTTGTCGCCGTCCTTCAGCTCGATCCGATCGACCTGGCGGCTGTTGACATAGGTGTGATTGGTGCTGCCGAGGTCCACCAGGAAGAAGGAGGCGCTCTCGTTGATGTGATTCCAGTGGAACTCGATGCGGGCGTGACGGCGGGAGGCCAGGTCGTCCGGGATCCGCACGTCGACGTCGAGGCCCCGGCCGATCACCATCGTGCCCCGGCGCAGCCGGAAGTCGCGCCCGATCTCCGCCCCCTGCATGACGACGAGCGAGGCGTGGTTCTTCCGGAGCCGCTGGCTGTCGACCTCCGAGCGATCGGTGGCGAGCGTTCTGTCGAAAAAGCTCTGTGACATCCGGGCCCGCCCCTCGGAGCCTGTCCGAGTCATCGCCCGCGCCGCGCGCGGGGAGTTCCCGCCCGATCACGATTCCGAAATCGGGCACGGAGCCATTGCCCGTCCGGACGCGGCACGGTCCAGGGTCAATCTAGGCATGGCGGCCAGGATGTCCAATCCCCGCCTCAGAGCTTGAGGAAGCACCACTCCTTCGTGTAGGGGACGCTCGAGAGCTGCAGGCCGCGCTTCTCCCGGACCAGGACGACGTCGGAATGGTTGTAGCCAAATCCGAGGTCGGGGGCGTACAGGCCCGGCTCGTTGCTGAAGGTCATTCCCGCCTCGAGCATGGTGTGGTCGCCGAGGGCGATGTAGGGGGGCTGGTGCCCCTCCCAGCCCTGGCCGTGCGCCGGCCGGTGGTAGATGTACTTCTCCATCCCGCCGGCCACCTGCAGGTCGTGCACGCGCTTCGCGACGTACGAGCAGGTGACCCCGGCCGCGGACTCCTCGGCCTGGACGCGGCAGGAGTCGGTGTGCACCTGCCAGACCTTCTCGCGCATCGAGTCGTGGGGGGCGATCTGGTAGGCGCGGTACAGCTCGCCACCGCACCCGGCGATCGTGACCACGCCGGCGACCTGGAGCGCGTCCCCCTTGCGGATGCGGTTGTGGTGGAACTGGTTCGGATGCGGGTACGCGGTGCCGATGCCGGTCCGGACGCCGATGTCGATCTGCACGCCGACGGCCGTGTGCGGCTTCCCGTCGCGCTTGATGTCGGACATGATCAAGTCGGCGCCGTGGCGGACCGTTTCGATCTGCACCTCGAAGTCGGTGGCTTCCGTGGCGCGCTTCAAGATGTAATCGCGCGCGAAGGCGTGCATCCGGCTGAAGTAGTTCATCGCGCGCTGCGTCAGGGCAATCTCCTCCGGTGTCTTGACCGTGCGCATCTTCTCGCACAGGTCGGAGGCCTTGCGAAGGGCGGCCTGGGGCAGGATTTCCGCGGCGGCAGCGGAGGTCTCCGCCGTGATCGGGAAGTCGACTCCGATCACCGGCCCCGTCTGGCCGCGCCGGCGCAGACCCTTGAAGATCCAGCGCTGCAGATCGACCGTGGCCCCCATCTGCACCCTACCCAGGTTCGGGAAGGCCCCCTCGCCGTGCTGGAAGTCGAAGTAGGTCTCGTGGTCCTCGATCCACCACGACGCGACCAGATCGCGATCGAGCCCGGGATGGAAGAAGGTCGGGCCGCCCTCCGAGGCCGGAACGTAGAGCATGAAGGGCCGCTCGGTGGATGTGAACCAGAGTCCACTGAAGTAGATGAGGTTCCAGCGATCGGCGAGCAGGATGCCGCTCAATCCGGCCTCCCGGAGTCGCGCCTGAAGGATTTCGGTCCGCCCGCGGTGCCAGGCCTCGTCGAGACGATCGAACGAGGCGGGCTTCGGGTGGTCCGGACTCGAGCGCAGGAGCGCGGCCGATTCGGCGGCCTGTGGGCCGGCCGCCGCGCTCGCCTGAGATCCCTTGCCGGCCACGGCCAGTCCCGTCGCGGCGGCGGCCGATCCGACGATGAACTCGCGCCTCGTCCTGTGCATGCGATGCCCTCCGGAAGTGGGCGTGATCGTAGCCGACCCCGTGCGGGGCTTGTCAACCTGCATGCAGGTGGAGTAGAAGCGAGAGATGACTGTCACGCTGTCCCGCTGCGCCGTGCTGGCTTTCGTCCTGATGCCGGCCGCCGGGCCGATCGCGGCCCAGACGGCGGGGGGCCCCGCCCCCGCCGATCGCGACGCGCGCAGGTTGATGCAGCGCTTCGTGGAGGACTCGGCGATCGTTCCCGGCGGCTGGGCGGAAGGGCAGTTTGCCTATGCCGATCTGCCGGACGATGACTCGCGCTGGTCGATCGGCACGCTCCTGGCGTTCAAGGTGACGGAGCAGATGGAAGCCGGGCTCCGGCTCTCCTATCTCTCCGTGGACGCCGATCCGCTGCCTGAGGGCTCGGGGCTGTCCGACATCGACCTGTATGCCAAGTACCGCTTTCACGGCGGGGCCGGTCGCTGCGCGCTCGGCGGGCTGATCAAGGCGCCGACGGCGGACGAGGAAGAGGGGCTCGGCACCGGCAAGGTCGATGTCGAGGGGTTCTTTGCCTGTCGCGCCGATCTGCAGGCCGTGACCCTGGCCGGCAACCTCGGAGCGCGCTACAACGGCGATCCCGACCCGCCTCTGCCGGCGGCGAACGCCTCGGTCCTAGCCGGCGGAGCGCTCCTGCTGCCGGTCGGCGCGCAGATCACCTTCCTCATCGAGGCGTCATACGAAAGCGAGAGGCTCGACGGCGCCGGCTCCGACGCCCGCCTGACGCTCGGCTTCCAGGGTGTGGCGGAGCGCCCCGGCTTCGGACTCCGGGGCGGCGTCGGCCTGCCGCTGAGCGAGGGCGCTCCCGACTACGAGGTCCTGTTCGGCGCGGTCTACCTGTACTGATCGCGCCTGATCCCGCCGCCGGCCGCCATCCGGGCCCGTGATACGATACCGGCCTCTCCCTTCGAGGTGAACCGATGAGCCGACCCGTGAAGCTCTACGATCTGGCGCCGTCGCCCAACAACATCAAGGTGCGCTGCGCCCTCGCCTACAAGAAGATCGCGTACGAAAAGATCCCGGTCGACCCCCAGGATAGGCAGCCGCTCGTCAAGGTGTCGGGGCAGCCGCTTTCCCCCGTGCTGCTGCACGGGGACACGGTGGTGTATGACTCCTATGCCATCACCCGGTACCTGGACGCCAACTGGCCGGGCGCGCCCCGCCTCTACAGCGCCGATCGTGACCTGATCAAGAAGATCGAGGAGTGGGAGTTGTTCTGCCGCACCGACGCCGGTCCTTCGATCTCGATCGCATTCGGCCAGCTGCGGGCGCCGGCGCCGGACGTGGACAGGCTGAAGCGGGCGAACGACATGTTGAACCGCGCCGCCTCCCGCACCGAGGAAACCCTCGCGAACAGCCGCTTCCTGGTCGGGGACGCGCCGACGGCCGCCGACTTCACCGTCGGGACGATGCTCTACTGCGGCGCGGTGCCGGAGAAGGCGGCCCAGGCCAGCCCAATCGCCGCCTTCTTCGCCAGGCACATCAAGATCCAGGGCGCCCCGAAAACGCTCGACTGGATCGGCCGCGTCATGGAGTGGGACCGCTGAAGACCGCGCGTGCTTCGGCGAGCGTCTTCATGACCGCGTCCCGCTCGTAGGGCGCGTTCCAGTCGGTGCGGGCCCCGGCCGAAGCGGCCAGTCGGTCGATCCACTTGACGAAGTAGGCGGCGTCCTCGGGCGAGCGCGTCTCGGTTCCCGCCACCTCCACGTAGACCGGGCCGGTGGACCCGAAGGGGTACAGATCGAGGACCGGCCGGGCCGGGCCGTCGGCATAGGCCCGCAGCAGGTACCAGCCGCTGCGCTCCACCTCGATCCGCGCCGTGCCGCTCGCCGCCCCCCGATCGCCTGCCAGCGGGATGGTGGCGACGACGCGGCCGTTGCCGATGATCTCCAGATGGTCGAGGGGCACGGGCGAGCGGACCGAGGCGCGTGCCTCGAGCGTGTGCCTCCCGGCCGCCCGCCTCACGGTGTCGCCCGGTCCCTTCCCCGCCAGCGTGAACTCGAGGACCGGCGCGTTGGTCACGAAGGTCCGGCCGGCCTTGAGCCCCGCCAGGAAGCGCGCATGATCGAAGACCGGGCCCGTCTTGACGTAGACGCGGACCAACCCGACCGGCCCGCGCAGCGACGCATAGTTGGCCATCGCGTCGGTGCCGGCGCCCGCCGGAAGACGGAAGCCGCAGTTGAGGAGCCGGTACCAGATCTCCGAAGTGATCAGATGGTCGCTGAATCCCATCACCTCGAAGTAGTCGGTCTTGCCGAGGGCCACGTCCACCGGCAGCTCGTACGACAGCGGCTCGTCCTCGTCGAACGGATCGGGGCGGGTGTCGAACGGATGGACGTATCCCACGAGCGCCCCCTGGGCGTGCGCCAGATCGAACACCGCGGCGTTGTGCGGGTAGGCGCTCGCGGCCGCCGTGTTGACATAGGAGGCATAGTCCGGCAGCAGGAAGTGGTCATTGAGCCCCAGCAGGCCGGTGTGCCCCCAGTACGAGGTGTGGAACTCCTGGCCGTGCAGGATCAGGACGTCCCTGGTCGAGGCCGGGTCCGGGCGGGTCGAGAAATAGGCGATGTCCGGAACCCGCTGCTCCTTGTTGACGATCAGGTTCTCGATCAGGTTGAGCCCTTCCGCCTCGGCCTGGAAGGCGAGGTGTTTCGGGTCGTTGCGGTAGGTCCCACCGTAATTCATGTGGACGTGCAGATCGCCGCTGCGCCAGCCCTCCTCCTGCAACGCGGACAGCCGGGCCAAAGCGACTCGCAGCGAGGCGCTTCGTCCCGCCTTCACCTCGATCGCCCGCCGGTCGACGGCGTATTCGGGGCCGCGGCTGACCTCCACCTCGTAACTGCCCGCCGGCAGGCTCAGGTCGGCGGCGCCGCGGGCGTGGAAGTAGCCGTACTCGAAGCGGCTCTCCGAGCGCACGAATGCCTCGTCGGCGTGGCGCCAGGCGTCGTCCGGTGCGAAGAAACGGCCATCGGGGCCCATGACCGAGACGCGCGCCGCGAGAGGGCGGCCGGTGACCCGGTCGGTGAGGGCGATTTTCAGGCTGCCGGAAGCGTTGAGGCGGCGCCTCGCCCCGAAATCGACGCGTGCCGTTCTCCCGCCCGGCAGGTCCATGACGCGCAGCGAGGTGTTCCCGTCCTGGTTCGAGATGAAGGCGATCCGCCGGCCGTTGGGCGACCAGCGGGCCGAGGTGACGTCAAAGTCGCCGTAGGTGAGGGGGAACGGGTCGCCCCCCTCACCGGTCATGACCCAGAGCGAATGCCAGGCCCGGCCGAGGTAGGAGCTGTAGGCGACACGCCGGCCGTCGGGCGACCAGTCGGGGCGGGCCTTCCAGGTCGTCTCCTCCCGGCGGACCTCGCGCATCTTCGCCCCGGGACGGGCCCGGGCGCGCCACAACCCGCCCGTGCCCCAGATCTGTCCCCGGTTGGACAGGAACATCAGCTCTTCGCCGTCGGGCGACCAGGTCGGTGAGAGGTAATGGTCGTAGCGCCCGTAGTAATAGCGTGGCAGGTTGCCGTCGCTGTCTTCGGTGAGCCGCTCCGGCTCGCCCACCTGCTGCCCAGCCTCGATCGAGACGACGAAGATGTGGAACCGTCCCGCGTGCTCCGTCGAGACGTAGGCGATGCGCCGGCCGTCGGGAGAGAAGCGCGGTTCAACGTTCACGGCGCCGTTGCGCACCAGGGGCCGTACGGCGCCGGTTTCGACCTCCAGCGTGAGCAGATCGACGGCGTCGTCGCGGTAGGAGGCGAAGACGATGACGCGCCCGTCGGGGGACCAGTCCGGCTGGTAGTCGTACCCGGGACCGTCGGTGAGCTGGACGCTCTCGGATGATCCGAGCCGGTGCCGCCACAGGCTGCCCTGCATCGAGACGACCAGCTCTGTGCCGTCGGGCGACCAGTCGATGGAGCCCGGCCCGCTCGTCACTTGCGGCAGATACATCTCCCGGTAGTAGTAGTTGTGCGGCAGGCGGATCTGCTTCAGGACGGTCTCGCGCTGGGGCGGGGCGGCCCAGGAGGAGAGGACCGAGGCCAGCAGAGCCATGGCCGTCGTCAGGAGCGGAAGGACGCCCGCGGAGCAGGTCCGTCTCGGCATGTCGTTCTCCAGATACTGAAACGCGCCCCAGGGGGCGCCGAGCATTATAGGCGGGAGCCCCTGCTGGCCTGCGCCGGGCCGGACCGCACTCTACAGACGTTGACGCACCTGTGCTAACATCCGGACCGGACTTGGGTATCGGCTGACAACCAGAGGAGGCTCGATCGTGTCCTACGTCATCGTGGAAAAGTGCCTCGGCGAGCGGTACGCCACCTGCGTCGCCGTCTGTCCCGTCGACTGCATACACCCGGGTGAGTACAAGGGCGAAGTGTTCATGATCATCAACCCCGAGGAGTGCATCGACTGCGGCGCGTGCCTCCCGGAGTGCCCAATAGAGGCGATTGTCGAGACGGAGGAGGAATCGCCGGAGTGGGCGGTCATCAACAAGGAGCTGACCCCGGCGTTCAAGCAGAACCCGCCGGTGCCCCTCCGTCCGGCCAACGATCCGCCGCGCAAGCCGACGAACAAGCTGCGCTCGTCCTGACACGGCGCCGCAGGACATCGGAGATTCCAGGGCCCCCTCCCGGGGGCTCTTTTTTTTGAGGCCGGCGATGACGGACAAGAAAGACCGGCAGCGGCGCTTCCGGGCGACCGGCGCCAGGGCCTGCGTGCTGGTCAGCGGCGGCCTCGATTCGTGCGTGCTGCTGCGCGAGTCGCTGCGCCGCTATGGCTCCGTGCAGCCTCTCTATGTGCAGGCCGGACTACGCTGGGAAACGATCGAGCGCCGCGCGCTCGGCGGCTTCCTCCGCGGCCTGAGGCATCCTTCTGGTCTGCGACCAGTGGTCTCCATCCAGGTGCCGATGTCCGATCTCTACCGCGGGCACTGGAGCAGGACCGGCCGCGACGCCCCGGGCTACGACGACGGCGACGCCTCGGTCTACATCCCCGGGCGCAACATCTCGCTCTTCGCCAAGGCCGCCACCTTCTGTGCCTTCGAGGGCATCCCGGTGCTGGTGTCGGGGATCCTGAGCGCCAACCCGTTCCCCGACGGATCGCCCGCTTTCCTGCGCGCCATGCAGCAGGTCCTCAGCCGCGGGCTCGGCCGCCGCATCCTGATCCGGACGCCGTTCCGGAACATGACCAAGGATCAGGTCGTGCGCCTGGGGCGCGATCTGCCGCTCCACCTGACCTTCTCCTGCATCAATCCGCGGCGCGGCCGGCACTGCGGCGACTGCTGCAAGTGCAAGGAGCGCATCGACGCCTTCCGGCTGGCGGAAGTGCCGGACCGCACGTTCTATGCGGGCGGTCCGGGCGCCGTAGCAGCGGGCTCGGCGGTCCGATCGCGTCCGCCCGCGGAGCCGATCCGATCCCGGACGACGCGGCAGGCCCCGTAAAAAGCGACCAGCGTCAGGTAGGGGGTCACGAAAAAGGCCAGCGCCTCCGCCGCGTTGGGGACCGGGTCCTTGCTGTCCGGCCCGCGCAGGTAGTGGACGGCCGCCCCGAGCGCGGCCGCCGACGCGATCAGGGCCAGCAGCAGCGCCGACGCCCGGCGCTGCGTCAGCATGAGACGGACTCCCTCGCGGATCGGGGAGCCGCGCGCCCCGCTCTCGCGTCGCAGAATGGCGATCGGCATGCTGTAGAGGGCGAGGACAGCGACGACGATTTCGGCAGCGGGCGCGCACCAGTAGACGGCGCGGGGCATCCAGGCCTGCAAGGCCGCCGACGGGGCGAACAGGGCGTGCCAGCCCAGCGCCCCGAAAAGGAATGGCATGTAGACGAGGAAGCGCAGCCTGATCTGCAGCCACATGAGCGGCAGGAACAGGAGGGCGATGATGGCCAGGAAAGGGGGGCGGGCCGTCCGGCCGGAAGCGGCCTGGAAAACCAGCCCGATGATGCCGACCGTACCGGCCCAGGCCAGGACGAGCGCCGCGAACACCGCCCCGCTCCAGTCGGCGTCGTCCCCTGCCACCGTCATTAGGATCAGCAGCAGCAGATCGATGAGGGTGTAGATGCCGACCAGGTGGAAACGGGCATTGATGCCGGCGAAGCTGTCGCGCAGGAGGCTCACGCTCGGAGGATCCGCCGGTCCGGTTGACGGCTCAGCGCCCGTGGACGTAGGAGGCGACCGAGGAGGGCGTCTCCCACAGCCGCACCTCGCAGACGTCGAGCCCCTGTTCCCGGGCCCGCTCGCAGATGAGCCTTGCTATCGCCTCGGCCGTCGGATCGCAGTCCATCAGGTAGAGCGGCTCGTCGTGGCGCCTGAGGACCGCCGCCAGGGGGTCGTCCTTGTGCAGGAGAAGCCTGTGGTCGAGGTGCTGGTCGATGAAGCCGCGGACGACGCGGCCGATCTCGGAGAAATCGGTCACCATCGACTGGTCGTCGAGCGCTTTCGAGGCGACAACGATCTCCGCGCGGCCGTTGTGCCCGTGCAGGTGGGCGCACTTGCCCTGATAGCGCAGCAGGCGGTGGCCGTAACAGAAGTCGATGATCTCGGTGACCGTGAACATGGAAGGCCGGAACGCTAACACAGTGCCCGGAACCGGTCAATCGCGCGAAAGATCATCGCGTGGCAGCGCTCCCAATCGGTCGAGGGTCTTGCGCACTAGCGAGGAAGTCGGCAGCCGGCGGGCGGTTTTGGGTGTGGCCCAGCGATAGGCGGGTCCCCGTGGCTCGCGGAGGAGCCGGCCCTCGTGGATGCGCACCTCGATCCGCCGGTAGGTGATGGTGTGCAGGAGCGTCATCAGCCGCCGTCCGAGGGCGATCCGCGGTTCGCCGTTCCGGGCGGAGCCGGCGCCGACGGCCACCTCGGGGAATTCCCACAGGCCATCCATCAGGCCCGTCTCCTCCCTGCGGCGCATCAGCAGGCGGCCATCGCGGCGGACGAGAGCGAGCGTTCGGCGCAGGCGCACCGTCTTGCGCCGGCGGCGCGCGACCGGGATCGTCTCTTGCAGGCCGGCGGCGCGGGCCGCGCAGGCGGCCGACACGGGACACGCTCCGCAGGCGGGCGCCGCCGGCGTGCAGACGGTGGCCCCCAGCTCCATGAGGGCCTGGTTCAGATCACCGGGGGATACGGCGCTCGCCTTGACCAGGGCGGCGGCAGCGCCCCAGAGCCGCTCCTGCGCGGCGCTGGAGCGCGGATCGTCCCGCACCAGGAGCAGGCGCGACAGGACGCGGGCCACGTTGCCGTCGACGACCGGCTCCCGCCGACCGAAGGCGAGGCTCAGGATGGCGCCCGCGGTGTAGCGGCCGATGCCGGGAAGGGCCAGCAGGGCGTCTCGGCTCGCGGGCATGCGCCCGCCATGGCGGGCGCGCACGACGCGCGCTGCGGCATGCAGGCTCCGCGCCCGGCGGTAGTATCCGAGGCCCGACCAGGCTGCCAGCACCTCGCGGAGAGGCGCTTGCGCCAGGCTGTCCAGAGTCGGGAAGCGCTCGACGAACCGCCGGTAATAGGGGGCCACGGCTTTCACCGTGGTCTGCTGCAGCATGATCTCCGATACCCAGATGCGGTACGGGTCACGCGTCCCCCGCCAGGGGAGGGCTCGCCGGTGGCGGCGGAACCAGGTGGCCAGCCTCCGGGCCAGCCGGGGCGCTTGGGCGATGCCGGGCGCGCCTGTACGCCGGACAGGGACGGATCGAATCGGGCGGCTGGAGCGAGGCACGGAGCCGATTATAATAACGGCCCTGTTCAGATCGGGAGGACGGCAGATGTTCTTGCGGAAGATGTTCACGTTTGCCGCGCTCGCGGCCGCCACCGCGTCATCGCTCGTTGTCAGCCCGGCCGCGGCGCAGTGCCACGAGGAGCACGACAAGATCGCCATCGACGCCGACCCGCGAACGGCCCGCGAGCCGATCGCCCCCGTGCTCGAGGGTCTCGGCACGCACCACCACGCCGTGACGACCCGCTCCGAGCGGGCGCAGCTGTTCTTCGACCAGGGTCTCAAGCTGACCTACGGGTTCAACCACGAGGAGGCGCTGCGCTCCTTCAAGGAGGCCGCGCGTCTCGACCCGGACTGTGCCATGGCCTACTGGGGCTGGGCGCTCGTGCTGGGGCCCAACCTGAACCTGCCGATGAAGCCCGATGTCGCGCCCCAGGCATGGGAGGCGCTCCATCTCGCGATCGCGCGCAAGGACAGGGTCTCGCCGAAAGAGCGCGACTACATCGAGGCGCTGGCGGTGCGCTACACGAAGGACCCCAAGGCCGACCGCGCGCCGCTCGATCGCGCCTTCGCCGACGCGATGCGCTCGCTGCACCGCAAGTACCCCGATGACCTTGATGCCGCCACGCTATTCGCCGCGGCCCTGATGGAGGCTTCGCCCTGGAATTACTGGACCCGCGACGGCAGGCCGCGCGAGCAGACGTCGGAGATCCTCGCCACGCTGGAGGGTGTGCTCGCCCGGGACCCCCAGCACGAGGGGGCCCTGCACTACTACATCCACGCGGTCGAGCCCGTGGATCCGCTGCGAGGCGTGAAGGCGGCCGACACGCTCTACGGCCTCGCCCCCGGCGCGGGGCACCTGATGCATATGCCGTCGCACATCTGGATCCAGCTCGGCCGCTATCGCGAGTCCTACGAGGCCAACGTGCGCGCGGCGCAGGCGGACGAGGGCTACATCACCCAGTGCCGGGCCCAGGGGATCTACCCGCTCGGCTACTACCCGCACAACGTGCACTTCCAGGCCTGGGCCGCGCTCTTGCAGGGACGCAGCGGCGCGGCGGTCGAGGCCGCGCGCAAGGTGCGATCGAAGGTGCCCGAGGATCTGCGCGGCAACGAATGGGGCCTGTACGAGACGTTCCTGAGCATGCCGCTGTTTGCGTTGGTGCGCTTCGGGAGGTGGGAGCAGGTGCTGGCCGAGCCGCGGCCGCCGGAGAAAGCACCCTACTGGACCGGCGTCTGGCACTATGCGCGGGGCATCGCCTACGCGCACACCGCCCGGGCCGGCGAAGCGCGCAAGGAGATGGAGGCGCTGTCCCGAATCGCTGACGATACCAAGAGCCTGGAGACGCCCGTCGGCTTCAGCAACGCCGGGAAGCTCCTGGCCATCGCGCGCGAGGTGCTGGCCGGGGAAATCGACGCGAAAGCGGGACAGTGGGATTCCGCCGTGCGGCGCCTCGACCGCGCCGTGCGCCTCGAGGAGCGCCTGACCTACACCGAGCCGCCCGACTGGTACTATCCCGTGCGGCACACGCTGGGCGCGGTGCTGCTCGAGGCGGGGCGGCCCGACGAGGCCGAGTCCGTCTACTGGCAGGACCTCAAGAAGAACCGCGAGAACGGCTACGCGCTCTTCGGCCTGTGGAAGAGCCTCGAGGCGCAGGGGCGGACGGAGGAGGCGGCCGCCGTGGAGCAGCGCTTCCGCGCCGCTTGGTCGGACGCCGACGTGAAGCTCTCATCATCGCGATTCTGAAGCCGAGGACGACCCGATGACCGAGCCGACAGGCCCCGCCCGCATCGACCGCCACGCGCGGCTGTACCGCGACAACCGCTACGTCTACCCCGTACAGTCGCGGCGGTCGCGCGGCCTCTCGATCGGCATCAACCTCAACCCGGACAAGGTCTGCAACTTCGACTGCATCTACTGCCAGGTCGACCGGACAACGCCCCCCGAGGTTGTGGAGGTGGACGAGGCGCGCCTCCAGGAAGAGCTGCGCGAGGTGCTGCGGCAGGCGAAGAGCGGCACACTGTTCTCGCGCCCGGAGTTCACCGGCCTGCCTCCGGCGCAGCGCACCCTTCGGGACATCACCTTCGCGGGTGACGGCGAGCCGCCCTCCTATCCGAATTTCGCCGGTGTCGTGCGCGACACGATTCGCATCAAACAGGAAGAGGGCTTCCCCGATCTCAAGATGGTGCTGCTCACCAACGCGACGCTCATCGACCGCCCCAAAGTCCAGGAGGCGATGCGCCTCATGGAGGCGAGCCACGGGGAGTTCTGGTTGAAGCTCGACGCGGGGACGGAGGAGTACTACCGGCTCGTGGACCGGACGACGATCCCGTTCGAAAAGGTGCTGCGGAACATCCTCGAGGCGGCGCGCCTCCGGTCGGTGGTCCTGCAGAGCCTGTTCATGAAGGTGCGCGGCGCGGGGCCGTCGCGCGACGAGATCGCCGCCTACTGCGACCGGGTGACGGAGATCGCGCAGGGTGGAGGCCGGATCCGCCTCATCCAGGTCTATACCGTGGCCCGGCCGCCGGCCGAGGCCTATGTCATGCCGCTCGAGGACGACGAGGTGGACTCGCTGGCCGAGGAAGTCCGCCGCCGCCTCCCCGGCGTGCCGATCGAGTGCTATTACAGCGGCCATATGTAGAGCGGGCGAATCGGCAGGAAGGAGGGAGACGATGCTGGATCCGCGCATCGACAGGAAGCCGGTGCCCCGAGGCTGGGCACCGCGAGGGAGCGCCGCCCTGGCGCGTCGCGCGGGGGGCGCCGCCCGCCGGAGCGCCCCGGGAAGGGTGTTGCGCGCCCTGCAGATCCAGCTCGACCACTTCCGCATCTGGAACAAGATCACCTTCCATCGTGGCCGCGTCCTCGCGACCGCCAGCGACGCCTGGAAGGCCCACGACACGCCGGCCTTCCTGCGCGATCCGTCGCTGTTCTACCGCGGCCGGACGCGGGTGCCCGAGGTGACGGAGAGGCCCGTCGGGCGGCTCGCCGGAGCGGAGATCGCCCGCTTCACGTTTCCGACCCTGTACCCTATGCCGTTCCCTGAGACAAACGTCGCCGTCGGACGCTACTACCGCAGCATCCGGAACGCCGACGCCCCGGTGGTCCTCATCAGCCACGGCTGGGCGCACCGCACCATCAAGACGATCGAGCACCTGTACGTGCGGCCATTCCTTCGCGCCGGTTTCTCGGTAGCGTTCGTGGCCCACCCGTTGCACTTCGAGCGCACGCCGAGAGGCTCTTACAGCGGCGAGTTCGTGGTGAGCGCCGACGTCGTGATGACCACCGAGGCGTTTCGCCAGGGGGTGATCGACCTGATCGGCGCCGCCGACTGGCTCCGCTCGCGTGGCCACCGCCGCGTCGGCGTCCTGGGCTACTCGTTGGGCGGATACCTCGCGGGCATCATGGCGTCGGTGCGCGGCGACTGGGATTTCGTCGTCCTGGGCGGCACGGGCGACTCGCCGGTGTCGCCGATCCTCGACACCGACCTGGGGAAGAACGTCCGCGAGGACCTCGACGCCTGCGGCATGCTCGACCGCGGCAAGCTGACGCGCGCCTGGAAGATCATCTCGCCGGGTGCCTTTCACCCCCGCGCCCCCAAGGAGCGCATCCTGCTGGTCGCCGGCCGCTACGACCGGATCATGCTGCCCCAGTCGGTGCGCCGCCTGTGGAACGCCTGGGACCGCCCCGCCCTCCACTGGCTGCGCCGCAGCCACTACACCCTGCTGGCCACCAACGGCGGCCTGCTGTCGCACGCCATCCCGTTCATGAGGGAGAGATCAGGGTAGAGGCCCATTCGGGCCCCGTTTGCGCCGCGGCGGGCGGCCAAGAGCGCTTCAGGCGGATCGGGCGGGGATGACAATCGAGACGATGTCGCTCGCCGCCTGCGTCGCGCTGAACTTCGAGGTGTCGATGTGCAGGTCGGCCATCTCGTAGAGCGGACGGCGCGCGGCGAGGAGGGCCCGGAGCTCGGCCATGGCGTCGGGGTTGTCGCCCATGGGACGCCGGTCGCCCTGGGTCAGGACGCGGGAATAGTGGTCTTCGGGTTCGGCGGAAAGCCAGACCGTCGTGCAGGTGGCGCGCAGAAGGTTGAATGTCTCCGGGTCGGTCACGAGGCCGCCGCCAACCGCCAGGACGACGGGGGCGTCGCCCGCCGTCAAACGGGACAGCACCTCGCGCTCGAGTCGGCGGAAGTAGCGCTCGCCGTGCAGCTCGAAGATCTGGCCGGCCGGCATCCCGGCGGCCTCCTCGACCAGGGCGTCGAGCTCGACGAACGGGATCTTGAGGCGGCGCGCCAGCCGCGGACCGATCGTGCTCTTGCCGGCGCCGCGCAAGCCGATGAGCGCGACGCGAGGGCCGGCCTTGGTTCCGGAGACGGCGAGGAGCCGCACGATGGGAAGACGCAGGGCCCCGGCCAGGTCGGCAAGGCGCAGCAGGGAGATGTTCCCCGATCCCGATTCGATCTGGGCCAGGAAGCGCTCCGACACGCCCGACCGGAGGGCGAGGCCGCGACGGGTCAGACCCTGCTCGCGGCGCGCCTCACGGACCGCCTGCCCGACCCGCTGGAGGAGAGCCGCGGATTGTCCCGGCCGGGGTCGGGGAGACCGTCGTCGGGATCGAGACATTTCTGTAGTATAGTGCACAGCACGACGTTGGGAGACGGAGTAACGGCAATATAGTGCATCCCGCCCCGGGATGCGCCGGAGGGGGGAATCCTTGCAAGAGACGCCGACCGACGCGCCGATCGCGTTCGAGACCGACCCGGGCCGATACCGCCACTGGCGCCTGGAGATCCAGGGCGAAGTGGCGCGCCTCGTCTGGGACGTGCAGGAGAGCCGGCCGCTTCGTCCCGGGTACGCGCTGAAGCTGAACTCCTACGATCTCGGCGTGGACATCGAGCTGGCGGACGCCGTCGAGCGGCTGCGGTTCGAGCACCCGGAGGTGCGGGCGGTCGTCATCGCCTCGGGGAAGGACCGGGTGTTCTCGGCGGGGGCCAACATCCACATGCTGGCGTCGTCATCGCACGCCTTCAAGGTCAACTTCTGCAAGTACACCAACGAGACACGGCTGGCGATCGAGGACGCCTGCGCCCGATCCGGCCAGCGCTACGTCGCCGCCTGCAACGGCATCGCCGCGGGCGGCGGCTACGAGCTGGCCCTCGCCTGCGACGAAATCCTGCTGGTGGACGACGGCAACTCGGCCGTTAGCCTGCCGGAGGTGCCGCTCCTGGGCGTGCTGCCGGGGACCGGCGGCCTGACGCGCGTCGTGGACAAGCGCCGGGTGCGCCGCGATCACGCCGACATCTTCTGCACCCTGGCGGAAGGCGTGAAGGGTCAGAGGGCCGTCGACTGGCGGCTCGTGGACGCCGTCGCCCCGAAGAGCCGCTTCGACGACCTGGTGCGCGAGCGGCTCGTGAAGCTGGCGGCGGCAACTCCGGTGCGCACCGGGGCCGGAGTGAAGCTGACGCCGCTTGCGGTCACGAACGGGCCGGATCGGTGGCGCTATACGGCCGTGGAGGTTGTGATCGATCGCCGGGGGCGCACGGCGACCCTCACACTCAAGGGGCCGGAAGGCGAGCCGCCGCAGGACGCCGCGGACGCTCGCCGGCAGGGCGCCGGCCTCTGGATGCTGCGCCTGTCGCGCGAGCTGTCCGACGCCCTGTGCCGTCTGCGTTTCAACGAGGAGGAGATCGGGCTTTTGCTCCTCATTACCGAGGGCGACCCCGAGTGCGTCACGCGGCACGACACCGCCCTGGCGGCACTCTCCCGCGACGACTGGTTCGCCCGCGAGGTCGTCCTGCATTTTGCCCGCACGCTCCGCCGGCTGGATGTGACCGCGCGCTCGCTGTTCGCCCTCGTTGAGCCGGGCTCCTGCTACGCCGGCTCCCTCCTGGAGGTCGCCCTGGCGGCGGATCGCACCTACGCCCTCAACGACTCACAGCGGCCGCTGACCATGATGATGTCGCCCCTCAACTTCGGCCCGCTGCCGATGGGACACGGACTGACCCGCCTCAACGTGAGGCTCCTGGCGCAGCCGGAGTCGGACGAGGCCCTGCGGCGGCGCGTCGAGGGGGGCGATCTGCCGCGCTTTGACGCTGGGGGGGCGCTCGCGGCCGGGATCGTGACCGTGGCGGCAGACGACATCGATTACGAGGACGAGGTGCGGGTGGCGATCGAGGAGCGGGCGTCGCTGTCGCCCGACGCGCTGACCGGGATGGAGGCGTCGCTCCGGTTCCCCGGCGCTGAGACCCCGGAGACCAAGATCTTCGGCCGCCTGTCGGCGTGGCAGAACTGGATCTTCCAGCGCCCCAACGCCACAGGCGACAAGGGAGCGCTGAAGTGCTACGGCCGGCCGGAGCGGCCGTCGTTCGACTGGAGGAGAACGTAGTCCATGAGCACGGAGCTGTCGGAGAAGATCCCCAACAACGTCGACCTGTCGAACGACAAGCGGCTGCAGCGGGCGCTCGAGCACTGGCAGCCGTCCTTCCTCGGTTGGTGGAGGGAGATGGGGCCGGAGCGGTACCAGGCCAACGACGTCTACCTGCGCACCGCCATCTCGGTCGATTCGGCCGGCTGGGCGCATTTCGACTACGTGCGAATGCCGGAGTACCGCTGGGGGATCTTCCTGGCGCAGCCCGAGGACAGCCGGACGATCGGCTTCGGGGACAACATGGGACGGCCGGTCTGGCAGGAAGTGCCGGGGGAGCACCGCAACCTCCTGCGCCGCCTGGTCGTCACTCAAGCCGACACGGAGCCCGCCTCGGTCGAGCAGCAGCGCCGTCTCGGCGCCACCTGCCCGAGCCTCTACGACCTGCGCAACCTGTTCCAGGTTAACGTCGAGGAAGGGCGGCACCTCTGGGCGATGGTCTATCTGCTGCACGCCTATTTCGGCCGTGATGGGCGGGAGGAGGCGGAAGCGCTTCTGGCGCGGCGCTCCGGGGATCCCGACCGGCCGCGCATCCTGGGGGCGTTCAACGCGCCGATCGACGACTGGCTGTCCTACTTCATGTTCACCATGTTCACGGACCGGGACGGCAAGTACCAGCTCCTCACCCTGGCGGAGAGCGGCTTCGATCCGCTGTCGCGCACGACGCGCTTCATGCTGACGGAGGAGGCGCACCACATGTTCGTCGGCGAAACCGGCATCCGCCGGGTGGTGCAGCGGACGGCCGACCTGATGCGGCAGGGGAAGGACGGCGACGTCCGGCGCCTGGGCGGCATCGACCTGAACACCCTGCAGAAATACGTCAACTACTGGTACTCCCTGTCGCTCGACCTGTTCGGCGGCGAAATCTCGTCGAATGCGGCGGAGTACTTCGCGGCCGGCCTCAAGGGGCGCGCCAACGAGAAAAAGCACGCCGACCACCTGGCGCTCGAGGGGACGTACGACATGCAGGTGCCCGAAGGCGCTGCCCTGGGCCGCCAGCAGGTGCCTCTGCGCAATGCCATGAACGAGATCCTGCGCGACGCCTATGTCGAGGACAACCAGCGCGGCGTCGACATGTGGAACAAGACCCTGGAAGAGGCCGGCATCGGTGTCCGGCTGTCGCTTCCGCACCGCGGCTTCAACCGGCGGATCGGTCTCTACGCGGGCCTGCACTGCACCCCCGACGGCCGCCTCCTGAGCCGGGAGGAGTGGGAGCGCCGGCAGGACGACTGGCTTCCCTCGGAGTCGGACCGCGGCTACGTGCGCAGCCTCATGCGGCCGGTCCTGGAGCAGGGGAAGATCGCCTCGTGGATCGCCCCTCCGTCGAAGGGGATCAACAACCAGCCGTTCGAGTTCGAGTACGTGAGGCTGGAGCCGGGGGAGGGGAGGTGAGCGTGCAAGGATCGGATGACGGTGCTGTGGCTCGCGGCGGAACACGGCGGGAATTCCTGAGACGCGCGGCGGCCGCGGCGGCGCTCGCCGGGATGAGGGGAGGCTCCTTGCAGGCGGCTTCCCCACAGGACAGCGCGAAGGGCGGGAAGAAAGCCCCGGGCAAGGGACGCCGCATCCTGATCCTTGGAGGCACCGGATTCCTCGGACCGCAGATCGTCGAGGCTGCCATCGATCGTGGCCACACCCTGACCCTGTTCAACCGCGGCAAGACGCACCCCGAGCTGTTCCCCGACGTCGAGAAGCTGCGCGGCGACCGCGACGGCGACCTGAAGGCGCTCGTAGGGAAAGAATGGGACTCGGTC
>Ga0247727_10006567_pt1 | contig 22789 bp, 15 predicted proteins | sample WisWelCaveWW1625_FD_202498 | JGI IMG/M metagenome (GOLD analysis project Ga0247727, IMG submission 202498) | Biofilm microbial communities from Wishing Well Cave, Virginia, United States - WW16-25 | ecosystem: Environmental > Aquatic > Deep subsurface > Groundwater > Cave microbial mat | place...
TGCTCCTTGAGCACCGCCACGATCTGTTCCTCTGTGAACCTGCTCTTCCGCATCCCGTCCTCCTTCAACTACCCGGAGGACTGTCATTTTACGTGGTACAGTTTTCGGGGGGCAGGTCACTCCAAATATGTATTCCCAACTGAACACCAGTCCGAACGTGACAGCAATCAGCCCATAAGCCACGCCCGCGACCAGGCCGGCACCAAGCAAGGTCGCCAGATACAGGTAGGCGTGCAGAAGCCGCGCGCGAATAGTGAGCGGCCGGGCAGGTTCAAGGGCGAACCTCTTCACCACTGCCTCGGCCCATCCGAACTGGGCGATCGCCCTTGGTAGCGCGGCCTCGGGCGCCAACCCGACATCTTGGCTCCGCTGTACGGCTTCATGGGCGTGGTCTGGACCTCGGCCGAGAACCCGGTCTATCCGCTCCGCATCGTTCCGAATAGTGATTGGAGCGCAGTCCGAAGCGCGGCGAAGTGGCTAGCGATGGAGTTCAGCTTAGACATGTCCAGCGTTCCCGCAATCTCCATATTCGTCAAGCCAAGGCGGAGTCACCGCCGGATCTCCACTTGACGCGGGTCCAAGAAGGTTTCGATGTTCCTTTCTCAGCACGTCCCCACCATAGGTAGGATATCTCGTTACTGTCTTAGACGGAAGCTATGCAATTCTGGCTGGCAGTCGAATAAAGTCTCGACCGCCATTAGCATACTTCCTCCACGGTACCCCAGCGAACGAACCAGCTCCGGCCGTCACTCACGACTCGCGCTTCCACGCGCTCCAACACCCGCAGCGTCAGGCGCCCCAGGCCGCACAGGGAGGCGCCGGGCGTTCGCCGGGCCCTCCGTGAGCCGGCGGCAGAAGGCGCCGTGGTAGGTCGCCATCGCTACCCCGCCCGCTCCGCCAGCGCCCGCAGCTCCGCCAGCTCGTCCTCGTCCGGCTCGGTCAGCTCGAACGGTTCGACGTACGGCAGCAGGCTCGCGTGGATGTCCACGAGCCGCTCCTTCGTCTGGTCGAGGTGATGGCGCACCTCGGGCATGCACGGGTCCTCGCCGTCGAACGCCTCCTGCGCCCCGACCACGAGCTGCTCCACCGGCCGGAGCTGGCGCCACTGCGTCTCGACGCCCTCGCGCAGCACGCCTTTGTGCAGCGCGACCAGCTCGTCCAGCTTGCCCGCCGGCTGGAGCGCCATCATCGGCCTGACCGCCTCCGGCCAGAACTCGTCGTGGAACAGCGCCGCCAGGCCCGGCGCCCGGGCCGGCTCCTCGAAGGCCCGCCGTCGCGTCTTCCGGCGTAGCTTCACGACGACGTGGCCCGCCTCGATGTGCCACGACTGCTGTCCGGCGAGAACCGCCTCGACGCTGCACAACAGAAAAGCCCCCTTCGTTCGGGGCAACGAGGGGCACGAGGTCCGCGCTAGGCGGTGGGCACGGGGGCCACGATTCCCGATTGCTCTCGCCTCATTCTATCGCAGCGAGGCGCACGCCGGCAGCGAGGATTGAAGAATGGCTAGGCAGGGATGAATTTCATCGAGAGCGAGTTTACGCAGTGCCGCGTGTTTTTGGGCGTGAAGCCTTCGCCAAGGAAGACGTGGCCAAGATGTCCGCCGCAGTTGGCGCACTCTATTTCGATCCGGCGGCCGTCCGGATCGGGCAAACGGCGCACGGCGCCCTCGATCTCATCGTCAAAGGCCGGCCAGCCGCAGCGCGCATTGAACTTATCCTCGGCTCTATAGAGCGGAGCGTTGCAGCGTCGACAGGCGTAGGTGCCTGGATCGACGAAGTCCTCGTATTCACCGGAGAACGGCGGTTCAGTGCCCTTGAACTCGATTACATTCCGCTCTTCAGGCGTAAGATCGCTGTACGTTCTAGGCTCCACTGTGACGCCCTCCTTCTAGCCTCTTTGAGAATCATACAGCGCTGAAGCGCGCCCGCCTAGCGTCTCGCAACGCACACTTATGGCGAGATGGTGTAGCGACAAGGCCCTTCGACACGGGCCACGGCCCGGGCGCCGGCCAATCTCGAAGCACCCCATGTCACTGCCGCGAAGGGCGAAGCGGCTCGCCTCAAGGAAACCTCCGATAGCTATCCGGCGGTGTGGATTCGCCCGCGCTTTGAGCCGATAATCTCCATAGATGGGCGCGTCCGCCTAGGGCATCGTGCGATGCTGCTCAATCCATTCGTGTGGACTGCGTGATCCGGAGAACGTGGAGTGAAGCCTGCGTCAGAACCAATGCCTGAGCCTGGAACGTGGGAAGAGCCGCCTGACGACCCGACTTACCGCCTGCGCGCCATTCCGCTCCGCTGGGGCCTCACGTTCCTCTACGTGGTCCTCGTAGCGCTCGGCGTCCTAGAGGTCGCTTGGCATTCGCTCGCCTGGAGCGCCTCGATCGTTGCAGCTCACCACGCCTGGTATACGTTTGCGGCGCTGCGGCCGGCGAGCCGCCGGCATTACGATGCCGCCGTGCCGTGGCTCGACGCGGCGGTCGTCACTCTCGTCCTGTTTGCAGTGGGCGATCCGACGAGCCCCGTCTGGCTTCTCTACTTCCTGATCGTCCAGATCTCCGCGCACTTCTACCCCGCCCGGCTGGTCCTCTCGCTGAGCGCGAGCATCGCTGCTGCCCTCATCACATTCGCCGGCGTTGAATTGGCCCTGGACAGGCAAGCAGACTGGCAGCAGGTCGCCCTAGTTGCGGCGCTGCTCCCAATGACCGCGCTGTACGCGACCAATCTCAGCAGTCGAGAACAGCGACTGCGTAAGGCGATCACCAAGAGCTCCGAGCTTCTTGAAGCGCGAACTGAGCAACTGGAACGTTCGCTGGACGAGGAGCGGGCTCGGGCGCGCCGCGACCCGCTAACGGACACGTTGAATCACGTTGCGATCGTCGATGAGCTGGAGCGGCTGATCGGCGAGAGCGGCGCGAGCGGTTCTCACGCCGTGGCGCTGGCCGACGTCGATGCCCTCAAGGCCACGAACGACACGTTTGGCCATCAGGTTGGCGATGCCCTGCTGGTGGCCGTCGCGAAGGCGCTCTCGCGTGACGGTACCGTGGTTGGGCGCTACGGCGGCGACGAGTTTGTCGTGCTCCTCCCAGGCATGAACCGTTCGCTGGCCGAACAGTACGTGGAGGCCGTGCTCCAGAATCTCGCCCATACGCAACTCACCGATCCGGCGACAGACATCAATATTCCGGTCGTAGCGAGCTTCGGGTTGGCGAGTTATCCCGACGAAGGGGAAAGCGCCGGCGACCTAATCAAGCTCGCAGACAGCGCCATGTACGCTTCTCGCCGCCGCGCAGCGGCTTCCGAAGCGGGCCACCTACTCAGTCGCGAGCGCGCGGCGAAGCTGGTCTCCGATATCGTTCCCCTTCTCACTATCGACGGCAGCGGCGAGGACAAGCTGCGGCTGGTGGCGCATCACCTGTCGGCCGGCGCCGGATACGACGCCGTAAACTTCGAAGTGGCCGGCGAGCTGGCAGCCGAACACGCGCCCTGGGAGTCTACTTTCTCCCACCACGCCAGGGGGGACCTCGTCGACAAATGGAGGCAAGAGCTGAGTCAAGCCGAGGAGCATCCGCTGGGGCGGGCCCTTGAGCGGACACGCCGTCCGACCTTCCTGGATCTCGAAAGCACGGAGCTGTTGACGAAGGCCGAGCGGGACGTACTGAGGGAAGGCGGCCTCAAATCGGCCCTGGTCGTTCCAATGATCTGGCAGGACCGGATGGTGGGCATGCTGTCAGTGGTGCGGAAGGAGCAGGCCGCCTTTACGAGCTGGGACGCCCAATTCCTGACCGCCGTCGCCAGCGAGGTGACGGCAATCGTGTACATGACCAGGCTCGTGGAAGAGCTTCGCTCAGCTTCCACCGGTCTGGCGCAGGCCCATTCAGAAACGGTGATGATGCTCGCCGCCGCTGCTGAGGCGCACGATGACACCACGGGACGCCACCTCCAGCGTGTGCGCGCCATTACGGAGGCGCTCTCGCGCCAGTTGGGCTACAGTGATCAGCAGGCCGGCGAGTTGGGCCTGGCGTCCGTCCTCCATGACATCGGCAAGATCCGCATTCCAGACACGGTTCTCAAAAGCACACAGCAGCTCACCGACCCCGAATGGGTGCTGATGAAGCAGCACCCGATCTGGGGCGGTGAGTTCTTGAGCGGCCGGCGCGGATTCGAGTTGGCTGCGCTGGTCGCGCGCGCTCACCACGAGCGCTGGGACGGCAGTGGCTATCCCTACGGCCTCGCCGGCGAAGAGATCCCTGAGGCCGCCGCCATCACGGCCGTCGCCGACGGCTTCGATGCGATGACCAGCGACCGGCCCTACCGCGCCGGCCGGCCGGCGTCCGAGGCGGTCGAAGAGATCGTCGCCTGCTCAGGCAAGCAGTTCAGCCCGCGCGTCGTGGATGCGCTCGTCCAGCTCTTCAGGCGCCGAGCCCTACCGTTGGTGGAGGTCGACCACGCGAGGGAACGGGCCGCTGCTTAGGGGCAAAGCCCACCATCAGCGGGCTCGGATCTAGCGCCTGCGTCCCGCGCCTTCGGCCGGAACAGCGCTCTCTTCGCCGCCGGCGTCCACCCCGGCGGCCCCCCTGCGCAGGTATTCGGGCAACCGCTCCTCGGCCCTGCGCCGGGCGAGATCGCGCACGCGCTGCTTCCTTCGCTCCCATTCGGCGCGCATCTCCCGGCGAATGCGGTTCGCCACCCATGTCTTGAGCAGGGGAACGCGCCGCGCCAGATTGGGCAGCGGATTGGGCCAGTACAGGATGACGCCGTAGTTGGCGCTCGACTCGTCCTCGAAATAGTCCGGGGCCACGCCCAGCATGCGCGCGCCCGGAAGGCTCATGTAGCCCCGGACGTTCGAGCAGACGAAGTCCGGCAGCTCGTCCTCGGCTAGTAGCCGCTCGCCATGTTCAATGCGGAGGTTTGTGACGAAACTTACGTACTCCGCGTCGGAGAGCAGCTCGTGCTTGGCGTCGATGCGCTTCTCGTTGATCCGATAGCCGCGGATCTCGCGCAGACGCACGTATTCGTCCGCGGAAAACGGGCGCTTTCCCTCCAGCCTTCTGTGCTCGTTGAACGCGGCGAATCCGTTGAGGCGGCTTCCTCCCACGAACTTGCTCTTCGACCAGTCCACGACGGTGGCTAGCATCTCGCCCACTAGCAGGTACGTCGCGCCTTCGGTGACGGAGGTGAGGTTCACCCCGACAATCACGTCGCCCTTGCGGTCGGAGCCCCGTATCGTCCCGTTCGAAGTCAGCTCATCCCAAGAGGTCAGCGCCCGAACTTGCGATTCTCGGGCAAGCATACCCGTAAACCAGGCGACGAGTGTGCGCTGCGCAGGTGCGCCATCGACCATGGAGATGTGAATGGCCGCGAGCTGGCCTTCTGGGAAGGTTTCGAGTCGGGAGCGGATCATCTCCTCTGTGGCGCCTTGGCCCTTCCACTTGAGTCGCTCGATCTCTAACACACGCTCGAGATCTCCTGCCTCGAGGCGACGGATGGCGTAGATGGACTCCTTCTGGCGGCCGTTGGTTCGGGCGCCGTTGCGGCCAGGCACCACGGCAAAGCCGCCGCCGCGCGACGCCGGGGCAACGGCCACTGCCGCAGCCGCAGGCACCGGCGCTGGCGCCCGGCTCACCATGACGAGCTCCATGAACGCCCACACCGCCAGCGTGAGCCCGACGTCGAGCAGCGCGCTGCCACGCAGGCCCCAGGGCGCGCCTCCGGCGCTGGCGACGAGCGCGTACGCCAACGGCACCAACGCCGCGACGCGGTTGGTCCGCCCCATCAAGATGGCGGCCGGCGTTCGCAGCCGCAGATCGATGAGCGGAACGTCCCAGGCGCCCGCCAGCAGCGTGCGCAGCCCCTTCCACAACGCGCCGGCGCGCAGCATGGCCCACCCCTCCGCGACGGTGGGCGGCCAGATGCCGGCGTCGTCCCGGAAGATCCAGACGGCGGTTAAGGTGACGACAATTTCTGAGCCGATCACCAGCGCGATGAAGAGGGGCATGTTGACGCCGTAGGGCGCCCACCGGCTCGCGCCCATGACGGACTCGGCGACGAGGTACCCGATGACGACAAGATAGACGAGAATACTGACGATGAACGCCCGGCTGATCCAGCGCCGAACGTTCGAATTGTTGACGAGAGTGATCTGCATCCGCGCTCCCCGGAGCGCCATGCGCAGTTTCCACTACTGGGGGGAATGAAGCTCCCCAGCAGCGCAGGCCGCGCCACCGCAGCCTGGCACATGACCAGCGCGAATCTTATAGCACCGATATGTCGATTAGTCAATAGCCTGAGAACGGCCGAGGGCGCGCGCCCCTTGGCCAGCCCGGGCCACGACCAACCCGCCGGCGGGACGGCGCCTTCTCCTCGACGGCATCGCCCTTGCGCGGCTGCTCGCGTTGGCAAAGGGCCCGTACCGGGCCCGCCGAAGGTAGCGGGCAAGCAAGGCCCACTGACTAGCAGGCTGGTATCGCTATCGCCTGATAGTGCTGCTGCATCTGGGTGAGCTGCGCTCGTAGGGGCGCAGATTGAAAGTGCGCCCCTACGAGGCTCGACGCGTTCGCCTCGCCCTGGCATAAAGATTTCGCCGAACGGCGAAATCTTTATGCCAGCCCTCTTGACATTCCTGACGACGCGTGCATAATAGCGTTGTCCTGCATAATAGCGTTGTCCGGTGACAGGGAGCCGATATCGCTCCATTGCCGCGGAGCGGTAGAACCGCAGGAGACGCGTAATGTCGGTCCCCGGGAAGCTGGCGTTCGTCGGGATCGTTTTGCTTGCACGCTGGCGGTGGTGTGCTGTGCCTTCACCCGATCCCACCGGCCATGCGCGCGCACCCCATGCGTGTTTCGTAGAGAGCGTGGTGCTATGAGAGCGCTTTACCTTGTCGCCCTGCTCGGAGCCGCAATCGTTCTGGTAGGCATTCCAATCCAAACCGGCCCGTCGGACATCGCGACCGCCTTGCACGACATGCCATGCGGCGACCTCGACAATGACGGCGATGTCGACTCAAACGATATCAACATCGAGAGCACCTACATCGGACAGACCGTGCCGCCTGCGCCGCCCGAAGTGGACCAGGACTCAAACGGTATTATTTCGCTAGCGGATCTGAGTATCGTCATCTCTCAAGTCGGCCCCGCCAGCTGCCAAGACGCCGGCGTCTCGATTGGGTACAAGGGCTGCAAGTTCGACGTGAACAAGGACGGCGCAGTCACGGTGGCGGATATCGTCATCGTCATCTCGCCATCGAACTTCTTCCTCCCCGTGCCGCCCGCTGATGTCAACGCTGACGTGAGCAATTCGGGAGCCGTGACCGTCTTCGATCTCGTGCTGGTCGTCATCAATTTCGGCACGGTGTGCTGAGGGGGCGAACCCATGCTCAATCAGCGCCACGCTGCACCTACCTCGGTCCATCATCGCTCTAGGCTGCTGCTCCCCGTTGCCGTTGCCGTCGTCGTCGGCACATCCGCCGTCTTCAGCTCGCAAGCGGAGGCACAGACGCCGGGGCTTGACTTGTCCATCGCGATAGGTAGTTGCGATACAGCCCATGCGAACCCGGCAAAGTGCACCATCGCGCTGGGGGGCCAGATGACGGTCGCCCTTCGCCTCAACGACATCTCCGGCCTCCCCAACCCCGACAGCGACGGAAAGGCGGGCTACGCGGGCATCCAAATGCGGCTCACCTACTCGGCAGGGCTCACGCTGAACCAGCGCGCCGCGCTCGGCGAGGTCGTGTGGCCGGACTGCGTCTACGGCGGGGAGGCGAACCCGGCGCAGACGTACCTCGCCGGCTGCGCGTTCGGCGCCGGCGCGAACGAATCCGTGTTCACGGGCACGGTGGTAGAGGTCGACTTCACCTGCACCGCGCAGTCGAGCCAGCAGAGCGTCACGCTGGTGCACGGCGCGGCCAGCGGGGGCAACCCGGTGGGCGATACGTTCCTTGTTGACGAGTCCGGAGCGACGGAGCTGGCCGAAGCGGGGATCGAGACGCTTACGATCAATTGCGTGACTCCACCCGTCGGCGGCGTGGCCGAGGTGCCAGACGCCGCCCGCGCACCCGTCGCCACGCGCGACGACTCGTCCGGCCCCGGCGCCGGCAGGCTCGCCGCCGTCTCCACCGCCGCGCTGGTCGTCGTGGCGCTCGCGGCTACGACGTGGCTCGCCACGCGCAGGCGCGGCGCCAGCTAGCCGGCAATGCGACTCGCCTGGGCCACAGTCTAGCTGGCGCCAGTAGCTTCGGCGGCCCTCTCGTGCTCGCTCGTCCCACGCGCGCTGGCCGCCCTGGCACCGCGTGCAGGTGACCTGCCCGGGGGCGGGTCAGCCGTTCGCCCAGCTTTCGGTCGCAGCGCCAAGCAGCGCGGGTTTCGGTCTACCAGACTCTCGTGCGTTTGGGACGCGGGCCGCAGTGCTGGTGTTGCTACCAGAGATCACGATTCGTCTCCCACGCGGGCATTTGAACTGTGTGCGCTGCGCCGTAGCTTGAGCCTCCAGGACACCCCCTCTTCACACGCCTGTAACCCCTCAGTAAGAGACTGATCATCAGCCCGTAACAGCAGCCCGCTAGTCTTCTCCTCAAAGGCAGTCCCGGAGAGGAGGAACCATGGCCGACATCGAGGCGATCAAGCGGGCCAAGGACGGCCTCGACGTCCTGGACGACATCTATCGCTACGCCAAGCTGGGTTTCGACGCCATCGACCCCGACGACTACGAGCGGATGAAGTGGTACGGCCTCTTCCACCGCCGCCAAACGCCCGGCTTCTTTATGATGCGCCTCCGCATCCCCAACGGCATCCTCACCTCCCGCCAGATGGCGACGCTGGGCGACCTGGCGAACCGTTACGGCCGCGGCAAGGCAGATCTCACGACTCGCCAGAACCTGCAGCTCCGCTGGATCCGCATCGAGGACGTACCGGCGATCTTCGAGACGCTAAACGACATCGGCACCGGCCATCTCCAGACAGGGATGGACAACGTGCGCAACGTGACCGGCTGCCCCATCGCCGGGCTCGATCCGCAGGAGGTCCTGGATGCCGCCCCACTGGCGAAGGCGATCCAGGAGGGCATCTTGGGGCGTAAAGAGTTCAGTAACCTGCCCCGCAAGTTCAACATCAGCGTCAGCGGCTGCCGACAGGACTGCGCCCTCTCCCAGACCCATGACATCGGCCTCACCCCCGCTACTGGCGGGGACACGGGGACGGTCGGCTTCAACGTGCGCATCGGCGGCGCCATGGGGGGCAAGTCCACCCATCTCTCTTGGGACCTCGACGCCTTCGCCGCGCCCGACGAAGTGGTGGAGCTCTGTCGCGCCCTCGTCGCGCTCTTCCGCGACGAGGGGTTTCGGGAGAGCCGGCAGCGCGCACGGCTGAAGTGGCTGGTGGAGGGCTGGGGCGTGGAGCGCTTCCGCGCCGAACTGGAGCGGCGGCTAGGACGATCGCTGGACCGGGCTGGCCGGGATGAAGTCGTCGCCTACGGTGGCGATCACATCGGCGTGCGACGCCAGAAGCAGGAGGGGATGCGCTACGTGGGCGGCCTGGTCCCCGCCGGCCGCATCACCGGCGACGAGCTCATCGAATTCGCCCGCCTGGCCGACACCTACGGCAGCCGCGAGCTACGTCTCACCAGCGACCAGAACGTCCTCATCGTCAACGTGCCGGGGGAGCGGGTGCCGGCGCTGCTGCAGGAGCCGCTCCTCAAACGATTCACCCCCTTCCCTTCGGCATCGTTCCGGCGCCTCGTCTCCTGCACCGGCATCGACTTCTGCCACTTCTCCCTCATCGACACCAAGGGGCGCGCCGTCGAGCTGGCAGAGCGCCTGGAGGCGCTGCTGCCCAACGACCGGCCGCTGCGGATGCACTGGTCGGGCTGTCCCCACGCCTGCGGACAGCACCGCATCGCTGACGTCGGCTTCCAGGCGGCGCGAGTTCGCGTGGACGGGGAGACCGTCGATGCCGCGGACGTGTACGTCGGCGGCCAGCTGGGCAAAGAGCCCCGCCTGGCGACGAAGGTGCTGGAGGGCGTGCCTCTGACCGAGCTACCGGACCGCCTCAAACCCTTTCTGGAGGGAGCCAGCAGGGACGGCGCTGCGAAACCCGGGGCGGTACCCACCATTCAGGTCCAGGCAGAGGAGGGAGTCCCAGCGTGACCGGCCAGCTGAGAGCATTCCTGCGCGAAGGGAACCCACGCACCCTCCTGGCGTCCTTCTTTTACTTCGATACGAGCTTCATGGTCTGGGTGCTGTTGGGCGCCCTGGGCAATTTCATCGCCGATGACCTCGGCCTGGCAGGCACCCAGAAAGGACTGATGACGGCGCTGCCGGTGCTGAGCGGCGCTCTCCTGCGACTGCCGGCGGGCGCCGCCGCTGATCGTTTCGGCGGTCGAAGGGTCGGCCTCGTCGGCCTCGGTCTGACGCTGGCGCCACTGGCCGTAGGCTGGCTGCTGGCGGACCGGCTAGCGACGGTCTACCTGGTCGGCCTGCTGTTGGGCGTGGCCGGGGCGAGCTTTGCCGTCGCTCTCCCCCTGGCCAGCCGTTGGTACCCGCCGGAGCACCAGGGTTTGGCGCTGGGCATCGCCGGCGCGGGCAACAGCGGCACCGTGCTGGCCTCGCTCTTCGCGCCCCGCCTGGCCGAGGCCTTCGGCTGGCAGGCGGTCTTCGGCCTGGCGATGCTGCCGATCGCTACGGTTCTGACGCTCTTCGCCCTGCTGGCGGAAGACAGCCCGACGCATGTTGCCCGGCAGCGGCTACGCGACTACACCGCCGTCTTGCGCCAGGCCGACGCCCTCTGGTTCTGCCTCTTCTACAGCGTCACCTTCGGCGGCTTCGTGGGGCTGGCCAGCTATCTGTCCATCTTCTTCCACGACCAGTACGGGCTGAGCAAGGTGGCCTCGGGCGACCTAACGGCCGCCTGCGTCTTCGCCGGCAGCTTCGCTCGGCCCCTGGGCGGCCTCCTGGCCGACCGGCTGGGCGGCATTCGGGTGCTGCTGGCCCTCTTCGCGCTCATCGGCGGCGCGATGCTGCTAGTAAGTCGCATCCCGCCCATCGGTGGTGTTCCAGTGCTCTTCTTCACGGGCATGGCGCTGCTAGGGATGGGGAACGGCGCCGTCTTCCAACTGGTGCCCCAGCGGTTCCCCCGCGAGATAGGCGTCCTCACCGGGCTGGTCGGGGCGGCGGGTGGCGTTGGCGGCTTCCTGCTGCCGTTCTTCCTGGGCTCCTTCCAGGAGCTGACCGGGTCCTACGGTCCAGGCTTCGCCCTGTTCGCGCTGGCTGCCCTTGGCTGCGCGGGCCTGCTCACCCTGGTGCAGCGAAGCTGGCGCCGCAGATGGGCGGGCGAGGGCGGCCTCGTCGTCGCCAGGACACAGGTGTACGTCGAAAACTGAGGAAAGGATGCTGTTAATGCGCGAAGGGATCAAGCCCCCGAAGTTCGCCGACAAGTTCTACCGGATCGATTTCGACACGAACCCGATGCCGGTTCTGAGCCTTTACCCCTTCCCCAAGCCCCTGGATCTCGACGCTCTGCGCTTGGAGGTATGCGACCTGGGCTGCAAGCCACGTGCCATCGCCTGGTCCGACTGTAAAGATGTTCCTCGCGTACGAATGCAGATGCCTCTCATCTGCTCCATCTTCAACTGGGTAGAGGTCGTGGAGTGGGAGGGGGTTCGCCTCGGCGACTTTCTGGACTACGTGGGACTGGCGGCTCCTGGCGAAGGATACCTGGCCTTCTACTCCCGTGACGGGCACTACTTTGAAAGCTTGCCTGCCTACATGGCGCGGGACCCGCTGGTGCTGCTCGCCACCGGGTTGAACGGCCAACCGCTGCCCCGCGAGCACGGCGGCCCGCTCAGGTTGGTGGTACCGTTTCTCCAGGGCTACAAGAGCGTAAAGTGGCTGGGGGGGATCCGCGCCTTCCGGCACGACCCCGCCGGCATCAAGCGGTTGCTGGGGCAGAGCAAGACGGGCCTCTTAGGGCGCGCCTGGCAAGAACGGTACGGCATCGAGGAACCGGAGGGTGGAGAAGACGGCCACCTCGTCTAGCGCGGTCCTCAACACGCCCGCAACGGCTCGCCATGGGCAACACACCCGTAACACCGTTGTAGTCTTCCCGTCACGTCTCCGCAACCTACGTCTGTCAGGCTTCTTACAGAGTTGGACTCGATTCGGAGGGGCGAACGATCTTGGCTCGCGTGACGTCACAACTCAGTGGGCCATCTGCCGGAGACGGGCCGGAGGCGCTCGCAGCGGGTAATATCGTCGTGGACGTGGCGAGCTATCGCGTGACGGTGGATGACGCGCCCGTCGTGCTCACCTACCAGGAATTCGAGCTACTGAGGCTACTCATCACCCAGCCGGACCGAATTATGCCCTATGAGCTACTGGCGCGGGCCCTGTGGAGCTCGACTGGCCAGAAGAAGGTTCGACGGCTGGGCGTGGTGGTATGCCGGCTGCGGGCCAAGCTGGCCGCCTCCTGGCCGTACCGCATCGAAACGGTGCGCGGCCGCGGGTACGGCCTCGCGACCCGCGCAGAGCACCGGTGACCAACGCCATGGTATTAGGACACCATAATAGCGACCAGCGGTAGCTGTCTCTCCTAAAAGAGAACGTCGAGCACACGGACACGGCTGTGATCCGGGGCGGCGCGTCCGTCATCGCTATCTCGCCATGGTGGTGTTCCTTCTGCTCCGGTCAGGCCAGGCCGTGCTAAGGTGTCGGGGTGATGGCGAAGAAGGTACTCTTCGTCTGCCTTGGCAACACCTGCCGAAGCCCGATGGCCGAGGGGCTGGCCAGGTAGACGTTCGGAACGGATCGTGGCCCCCGAACGAAGGGGGCCATTGCTTTGGGCAAGACGACGCCCCCTCCGCCCCGACCCCGCCAACCCGCGCCGCGGCCGCTCAGCCGGTCAAGGGTGCCTCCTGGGCCATCACAACGAGGTCAGAGCGATGACAGCGGCGGGGCACCGACCAAAGAGGCGAAGCGGAGCGGCTCTAACCCTGTTGCGTCGCCGCGCTCGAGACCCAGGCGGTGCAGCAGGACGCGAGTGCTCGCGCTCGTCGAGGCCAGAGCGCGGAGGATCACTCCTTCGCCGGCAGGGAGGCGGTCGACTCCTGCGTAGCAGGACGGGTCCGAAGACCTTGTTGCCTTGACAGGCCAACGGCCACTGGCCTACCCTGGCGTACGCAGGTGGCATCGACCCGGCCCCACGGGTCGTAGAGCGGGCGCTAGAGCGCCCTGGCAGGGAACCCAAGCAGCCGTGCTCTGATATGGATGTCGGGTCCACCCCGTTGAACGAGGGATGGCTCGCGAAGGATCCGCCTCCAATCATCCTGGCCTCTGCTTCGAGACCGGTTCCCCCGGCCATGAGCCGGGCCGGGGCGAACTGAGCGTTCGCCAGCGCCAGACCAGTCGCCTAGCGCTGCTCGTCAACTGCATCCCAGATGAGGGCAACGCCCTGGGCGGTGGCTTGCTGTCAGCCGTCGCAGTCACCTTCGCCGCGTTCGTTCTGGCCGGGCCGTCCAGCGCGGCTGGCCACCGCCCCGTCCGCAATGCCGGTCAGCGGTCGAGCCGAGCGGGCCTCCAGCGATGACGGTGCTCGAACGGGCCGCTGCAACGGCGCCGGTTGCGATGCGCTCCCGACCGCGCATCCGCGGCAAGTTCCTGTTCGTCGGCGATGAAAAGCTCTTCGTGCATGGTGTTACGTATGGAACGTTTCGCCCTACGGAGGACGGCGAGCAGTACCGTCCCGACGTCGTCGAACGAGACTTCGCTCAGATGGCGGCGAACGGGATCAACGCCCTGCGCACCTACACCGTGCCGCCTCGCTGGCTCCTCGACGCGGCGCAGCGGCACGGCCTGTGGGTCATGGTGGGCTTGCACTGGGAACAGCACGTCGCCTTCCTCGATGACCCAGGGCTCGCCCGGCCGATCGAGCAGCGGGTGCGCGAAGGTGTGCGTGCCTGCGCCGGGCACCCCGCCGTCCTCTGCTACGCCATCGCCAACGAGATCCCCGCCCCCATCGTGCGCTGGCACGGCCATCGTCGTATCGAGCGCCACTTGGAACGGCTCTACCGGGCGGCGAAGGTCGAAGACCCGGACGCCCTGGTAACCTACGTGAACTACCCCACCACGGAGTTCCTGCAACTGCCGTTCATCGACGTGGTGGCCTTCAACGTCTACCTCGAGTCGCAGGAGTCGTTCGAAGGGTACCTCGCCCGCCTCCACAACATCGCCGGTGACCGGCCGCTGCTCATGACGGAGGGCGGCCTGGACAGCCGCCAGCACGGCGGGGAGGGACAGGCCCGTGCGCTGGACTGGCAGGTACGCACCGCCTTCGCCGCCGGCTGCGCCGGCACCTTCGTCTTCGCCTGGACGGACGAGTGGCACTGCATCTACGACATTGAGGACTGGGACTTCGGGATCACCGATCGCGACCGGCGCCCGAAGCCGGCGCTCGCCGCCGTGCGTACCGCCTTCGCGGAGGCGCCCTTCCCACCCGGTCTGCCCCGGCCACGCGTTTCAGTCATCGTCTGCAGCTACAACGGGAGCCGCACCATCCGCGACTGCCTGGCAGGCCTGCAGGCGCTGGACTACGCAGACTACGAGGTGATCGTCGTGGACGACGGTTCCAGCGACGACACGCCGGCCATCGCGGCGGCGTACGGGTTCCGGGTGATCAGCACGGAAAATCGCGGGCTGAGCAGCGCGCGCAACACCGGGCTGGAAGCCGCCACGGGCGAAATCGTGGCGTATATCGACGACGATGCGTACCCGGACGCTCACTGGCTCACCTACCTGGCCGCCACGTTCGAGAGCTCGACCCACGTTGGCGTGGGCGGGCCGAACATCCCGCCCCCAGGCGATGGACCGATCGCGGACTGCGTCGCGAACGCTCCAGGCGGCCCCGTCCACGTCCTGCTCTCCGACCGAGAGGCGGAACACATCCCGGGCTGTAACATGGCGTTCCGGAGGGCTGCCCTCCAGGAGATCGGAGGGTTTGACCCTCGCTTTCGCGCCGCCGGCGACGACGTCGATGTTTGCTGGCGGCTGCGAGAGCGCGGCTGGACGCTGGGGTTCAGCCCCGCTGCCGTGGTCTGGCACCACCGCCGGAACTCCGTGCGGGCGTACTGGAAGCAGCAGGTCGGCTACGGCAAGGCGGAAGCGCTCCTGGAGCGGAAATGGCCGGAGCAATACAATCCCCTGGGCCACCTTGCCTGGGCCGGCCGGCTCTACGGCAAGGGCCTGAGCCAAGCGCTGGCCTGGCGAAGCGGGCGCATCTATCAGGGCACCTGGGGCGCGGCGCCATTCCAGTCGCTCTACCAGCGCCCTATGGGTGTGCTCTCGTCCCTGCCGCTGATGCCGGAGTGGTACCTGGCCATCGTCGCGCTGACCGCCCTCGGGGCGCTCGCCTTCCTCTGGCCTTACTTCCTCCTGGCCCTGCCGCTGCTCGCTCTCGTCGCCGGGGCGCCCCTCGCGCAGGCGAGCCTGAGCGCGGCCCGCGCCTCGTTCCAGAGCGCGCCGCCATCTCGCTTCGCCCGGCTGAAGCTGCGCTGTTTGACCGCGTTCCTCCACCTGCTCCAGCCGCTGGCCCGGCTATCCGGCCGGATACGCCATGGCCTCACCCTCTGGCGAAGACGGGACGGCCGCGGCTTCGCGCTGCCCTACCCGCGTACCTCGGTCACCTGGCTCCAGGAATGGCGGGCAGCCAGCGATCGGCTCTCGCTGATCGAGACGGCGCTGCGCGAGAGCAGCGCGGTCGCGCAGCGCGGCGGCAGCTACGACCGCTGGGACCTGGAGGCGCACGCCGGCACGCTGGCGACGGCCCGGCTGCGGCTGGCGATCGAAGAGCACGGTGCGGGGCGGCAGGTCATCCATGTTCGCATCTGGCCCAGGTGGTCGCGCGGCGGCCCCGCGCTGGTGGTGCTCTCTGCGGCGCTCGCGGCGGCAGCCGCCTTCGATGGGGCCTGGGCGGCCGCCTGGTTGCTGGCCGGTTTGGCCGGCCTCATCGCGCTGCGGATGGCGCAGGAAGCAGGCGGCGCGCTGTCGGCGCTGCTGCGAGCGCTTGAGACGAGCGCCCGAGGGCAGGACCGGTAATGGCGCGGGTCAGCTCCACGGACTTCGCCCTGTACGCCCGGCTGCTCCGGCAGGCTCGCCCTTACTGGCCACATATCGGCCTCTTCCTGCTCGTCAGCCTGCTGGCCAGCCCATTGGCGCTCCTTACGCCACTGCCGCTAAAGATCATTGTCGACAGCGTCCTGGGCTCCGACCCGATCCCGGGTGCCTTTGAGCGTGCCTTGCCGGCGGCGATCACCGGTTCCGACACCTCGGTGCTCCTGTTCGCCGCTATCTTGTTCGTCGCCATCGCCGTCCTCAGACAGCTCCAAGAGCTGACCAGGACGCTCGTCCACACCTACACCGGCGAACAGTTGGTGCTGGCGTTTCGCGCCCGGCTCTTCAGCCACGTGCAGCGGCTCTCGCTCTCCTACCACGACGCGAAAGGCACAGCCGATTCGACCTACCGGATCCAGTACGACGCGCCCGCCGTTCAGTCGATCGCTATCGATGGGCTGGTCCCGTTTATCACCGCCGGCCTCACCCTCTCCGGCATGCTCGTCATCATCATGCGGCTCGACTGGCAGCTCGGGATCGTCGCCTTGGCCGTTTCGCCGGTGCTACTGCTGCTGACCGGCGCGTATCGCCAGCGCCTGCGCCAGCGGGCGCGACAAGTGAAGCGGCTGGAGAGCTCCGCTATGTCTGTGGTGCAGGAGGTGCTGGCGTCCCTGCGGGTGGTGAAGGCGTTCTCGCAGGAGGAGCGCGAGCAGGAGCGCTTCCTCCACCGCTCGACCGAGGGGATGCGCACGCGCATCCGGCTCGCTCTGGCGGAGGGGGCCTTTGCCGTCTTCGTCGGCGGCTGCGTTGCCCTCGGCACGGCGGCGGTGCTCTATATCGGCGCCCGCCATGTGCAGTCCGGCGCCCTCACCCTTGGCGAGCTGTTGCTGGTCACCGGGTACCTCTCTCAGCTCTATGAGCCGCTCAAGACCGTCAGCACGAGGGTAGCCAGGCTCCAGTCCTCGCTGGCCAGCGCCGAGCGGGCGTTCGCCCTGCTAGACGAAGCGCCAGACGTCGAAGAGCGACCGAACGCCCGCCGCCTCACGCGTGCTTCCGGAGCGATCACGTTTCAGAACGTGCGGTTCGGATACGAGCCGGACCACCCCGTGCTGGAGGGGGTGTCCTTCCAGATCCCAGCGGGTGGCCGGGCGGGCATCATCGGGGCTACCGGCGCCGGCAAGACGACCCTTGTGAGCTTGCTCGCGCGCTTCTATGACGTGACGGGCGGAGCGATCCTCTTGGACGGCGTCGACCTGCGCCAGTACCGGCTGACCGACCTGCGCGACCAGTTCAGCATCGTCCTCCAAGAACCGGTCCTCTTCTCCACAACGATCGCCGAGAACATCGCGTACGCCCGGCCGGATGCCTCCTTCGATGAGATCGTCGCGGCGGCCAGGGCGGCGAGCGCGGACGGGTTTATCACTGCCCTGCCGGAAGGCTATGAGACGCTGGTCGGCGAGCGCGGCATGCGCCTCTCCGGCGGAGAGCGCCAGCGGATCGCGCTCGCGCGGGCGTTCCTGAAGGACGCTCCCATCCTGATCCTGGATGAGCCCACGAGCTCCGTGGACCTGGAGACCGAGGCATCGATCATGGAGGCGCTCCTGCGCCTGATGGCGGGGCGCACCACGCTGGTGATCGCGCACCGCGTGACCACGCTCGCGCACTGCGACCTGTGGCTGGAACTGGCGAGCGGCGGGCTGCGGAACGTGCTGTCACCCGGGGCGCCGTCGGTGAGGGACGCGGAGGCGTCCGACGCTCATGGAGTCGATGCGACAAACAGCGCTCAAGCGAGCCTGGCGGAGCTGAAAGGACGGACACAGAGCCTCCGGCGACGCCTAGGCGCGCTCCAGGACGGTGGGGAGGATCAACGCGGCGCCGCGCCTCGCCAGCGAAGCCAGCAAAGGACGAGGCAGAAACCTGTTACGCCGGTGCTGTCGGGCTTAGCCATTCCCCCGCATCCGGCAACGAACGCCTGGCTCCGTGTGAGCGGCGACGGGAGGATGCCAGAGCGGATCGAATGCCTGAAGGAGACGAACAAATCAATGGTCTATCGCTTGAAAGGAGCGGGGCCGGACGGCGCCGACGTCGTCGCGAAGCGACGACGTCGGGATGCGTTGCAGGCGGAACGGGTGATTTACGAAGCGGTGCTCCCGCAACTACCGGTGCCGTCGCCGGTCTACTACGGGCTGGCGGAGGAGATAGAGAGCGACCACGGCTGGCTCTTCCTGGAGGACGCCGGCGACACAGCTTACTCACCTCACAACGTCCAGCACCGAGCGCTTGCCGCTCGCTGGTTGGCCGGCATGCACACCTCCGCCGAGGCGGTCGCTGTGCAGGCCGGCCTGCCGGACCGTGGGCTCGACCACTACCTCCAGCATCTCCGGTCGGCCTGCGGGCAGATGCGTCAGGCCCGCGCCAATCCGGCCCTGCTCCCCGAAGATTTCGCCGTCCTCGATGACCTCCTCGCCCAGTGCGTCGAAGTGGAATCGCGCTGGGAGAAGGTTGAGCGCCTCTGCCGCGGCATGCCGCCGACGCTGGTGCACGGCGACTTCGTCCCGAAGAACGTGCGGGTGCGAGCCGTCGAGGGTGGCAGCGTGCTCCTCCCGTTCGACTGGGGCACCGCGGGATGGGGCGTGCCGGCCGCCGATCTGGCCGATGTCGACCCGGCTCTCTACTGGTGCTTCGCGAGCAGCCGCTGGCGCTCGCTCGACCTACCGACGGTGACGCGGCTGGCGAAGGTGGGTAGACTCTGCCGCAGCCTCGCTGCTATCCACTGGGCTTCCCGCTGGCTCGATTTCGAGTGGATAGAGAAGCCGATCGGCGACTTGGCGCTCTACCAAGGATGGCTGGCGGACGCCAGGCAGCAGCTCGAAGGGGAGAGGTGAGCACAGGCATGACACGAGATCGTTCCGCAATATCCATTCGAGGCGATGCCGTCGCTGGTCGAGCAATCGGAGGAAGCTGAGATGAGAGTGTTAGTTGCAGGCGGAGCGGGGTTCATTGGATCGCACCTCTGCGAACGGTTGTTGGACGAGGGCGCGGAGGTGATCTGCGTGGACAATTTGCTCACCGGCAGGCGCGCCAACATCGCTGGGCTCCTCCACTCGCCGGCGTTTACGTTCGTCGAGCACGACGTCATCGAGAAGCTGCCCGTGCTGCCGCCGGTGGACCGGATCTATCACCTCGCCAGCCCGGCCAGCCCGCCGGCGTACCGGCGCCATCCGCTGGAGACACTTCGGGTCAACAGCGAAGGCACCCTCCGTCTCCTGGAGATCGCAAGGCGAGAGGACGCCCAGTTCCTGTACGCGAGCACGTCTGAGGCATACGGCGACCCGCTGGAGCACCCCCAGCGCGAGAGCTACCGAGGCAACGTCAACCCCGTCGGTCCGCGGTCGATGTACGACGAAGGCAAGCGCTATGGCGAGGCGCTGACGATGGCGTTCGCCGGCGAGCGCGGCGTCGACGCGCGGATCATCCGCATCTTCAACACCTACGGCGATCGCTCCGATTCAGAGGACGGACGGATGGTACCCAGCTTCGTCGTGCAGGCGCTGCGCGACCAGCCGATCAAGGTCTACGGCGATGGCTCCCAGACCCGCTCGCTCTGCTACGTATCAGACCTCGTCGAAGGTCTGATCTTGAGCATGAAATCGGAGAAGGCGCGGGGTCAAGTGATCAACCTGGGCAACCCAGACGAGCACACCGTGCTCGAGTATGCGGAGCTGATCCGCGATCTCTCCGGTTCCATGTCGGCGATCGTTTTCACGGAGCCAGCGGTGGGTGATGATCCGCGCCGCCGCCGGCCGAGCATCGACCGGGCGCGCGAGCTGCTCGGCTGGGAGCCACAGGTGACGCTCCAAGACGGGCTGCTGCGGACGATCTCCTACTTCCGCCACGAACTCGAGGCGGCCGCGACCACGCGCATCCCTCGGAACGGAGACGCCCTGAAGGGAACCCTTGGACGGGACGGAACGGCGCTCCCGCAGCCATGGCGACTGACCGCCTCGCCCGCGAGGCCCTCCTCGCCAGGCGCCGGCCACCGGCGCCGGCCGGGGGCGCTGTGAGAGTTCTCGTCACGGGAGGCGCCGGCTTCCTGGGCAGCCATCTCGTCGACGCCTTGGTCGCGCGCGGCGACGATGTTCGCGTGCTCGACAACCTGCGACGCGGCTCGCTCCAGCACATCGAGAGTCACGTGGACGCCGGCAAGCTTACCTTCATCCGCGGCGATGTGCGCGACGAGAGCGAGGTGTGGCGCGCGGCGAGGGACGCTGAGGTGGTCTACCATCTGGCGGCGCAATCGAACGTCATGGGAGCGCTGGAGGACGTCGACTACTCCTTTGGGACCAACGTCATCGGCACCTTCAACACGCTAAAGGCCGCGGCCGCGGCCGGCTCGCGGCGGCTCGTCTTCGCCTCGTCTCGAGAGGTGTATGGGGACTCCGAGTCGTTGCCGGTGCCCGAATCGGCGGCGCTGCTCGCCAAGAACCCTTACGGAGCGAGCAAGGTGGCCGGCGAGGCCTACTGTCGCGTCTGGCAGCAGGTGAAGGGCCTCGACTGCTTGGCGCTTCGCTTCGCCAACTTGTACGGCCCGCGCGATCGGGACCGCGTTATCCCTCTCTGGCTGAGCCAGGCGCGTCGAGGCGAAGACCTGGTCCTCTTCGGCGGTCAGCAGGTGCTGGACTTCTTTTGGGTCGGCCACGCCGTTCGCGCGCTGATCGCGGCTGCCGATAGTCCGAACGAAGGGCCGATCAACGTCGGGAGCGGCCAGGGCGTGGCCCTGCCCAATCTGGCTGAACGGGTCGTCAAACTGACCGGCAGCCGTTCCGCTGTGCGGCGCTGTCCAGCCCGAGAGGTTGAGGTGGTTCGTTTCGTGGCCGATGTGGGCAAGATGCGCCGGCTCCTCGGCGTTGACCCACCACCCGATCCACTCGACTCCCTGCCTTCGCTGGCGAGCGCGGAGGCTGCCCGTGATCGCAGCGCGCGCCCCGAAGGCGGCGCCGTCCAGGTGTGAGGCGGGATCAACGATCGGCCAGCAACGGACGCTATGTCGGCATGGTGTGCGACGAACGGACGGGCGTCCGGGACTCTCGGGCATTCAGTCGCGCAATTCGCTATGAGGACTTTCGTCGCGCCGGTTGCCCCAGCGCCACCAAGAACATGACGCTCTTCCCTGCTGCGTGGGGCGAGAAGAACTCAGTCACGTCGTCGTCATAGAACGTGAGGCCGGTGGCGCCCAGGCGCTGAGCGTAGGCAGCGAGGTAGAGCTTGCCACCGACGATGCCCGCTTCCAGCTGGGCCGCCCGATAGCCGCGGTTGCCGAAGCGCTCCAGAACGGGGGGCAGGTGGGTCAGGGAAAAGACGTCGGCGCTGGCCATCGCCGGCAGTGCCTGCCCGAGTCCCAGATGGCCGGCCTCTTCGCGAAAGTTTCCCGCCTTGAGCAACTCGAGGACCTCCCGGTCGCGGTGGTAGACATAGGCGCCACGGGGCAGGCCTTCGACCGCATTGACGACAAGGTACAGCTCGTTGAGCGCCGCGCCCGGCGGTTCAAGGAAGTCCGCCTCGACGCCGCGCGTGGCGCACTGGAGGGCGGTCGAGAGCTGACCGAACGTGATCGGCTCCACCGCGAACTCGCGCGTTGAGCCTCGCCTCCGGATCACCTGCTCGATGGTGTCGGCGGGCGCCTCGCCTTCCGGCAGTGGGCTAAGGGGGAAGAGCTCGCCGGTTGGCTCGGGTAACCGGCGTTCCGGCGTCCTGCCGCGCCAGGTGGCGGCCTCCTCCGACGTCTCGAGCGACGAGGCCGCGTGCATCTCGCGGATGGCTGGATAGTCCACCTCGCGCCGCGAGAGCGGTTCCGTCTCCAGCATGAGCGGCGTGGTCACGGGCGACGGGTCGCGAGCCATATCGGGCGCCCGGCCGAGGGCGACCAGGCTGATCGTGCCCTCGCGCTGGTCATCGAGGCCGAGGAGGTCGCTCAGGGCGGCGTCGACGAAGCCAACGATGACGCGCGCGGGCACGTCGTGGGCCGCGGCCACCGCCAGCAGGTTGGCCAGCATGGTGCCGTTGTCCCAGAAGCAGTGCCGGTAGGTCCGCGCCCGGTACTTCCAGACGTTGCGCCAGTAGGTGCTGGCGCAGGCGATGACGACCGGCGCGGCCGCGATCGACGGCTCGTCGCCGGCGAGGCGCACGACCTCGCTGCGAAAGTCGCCCCCGCGTAGCCGCCTGAGAGCGAAGTCCTGCACGCCGAACTGGTAGACGCCCGCCTCTAGGCCGGGAAGGTCGCCGCAGATGACGTACAGGTCGATGTGGTAAAGCGCGCCGGTGCAGGACGCGGCGCGGAAGAAGATCTCGCCGCCCGGCTGGCGCTTCTTCTTGGTAATGCCCGCGCTGTAGTAGAGCACCGACGCCAGCGTCGCCAGGTCCGGCACCGAGACGCGATCGGCGGCCGAGCCAGTGGTCGCGACCGCTTTGAGCGCAGGGACGCCGGAGTGCGGGAGTTCGCTCGGCAGCGGGATCGGCTCCAGCGACCGGTAGATCTTGAAGGGCAGCGGCCGGTTCTGCCAGTCGAGGGAGTGGCCGCCCGCGCGCACGCTCTGGTAGGAGTGCGTTGTCCCGTCGTGGTACGTCCAGGTGGCCGATAGGTCGCGGTTCATGCTCCGAGCAGCGGCGCGCCGCGCAAGACCGTGATGGACGAGCGGGC
>Ga0247727_10006568_pt1 | contig 22788 bp, 15 predicted proteins | sample WisWelCaveWW1625_FD_202498 | JGI IMG/M metagenome (GOLD analysis project Ga0247727, IMG submission 202498) | Biofilm microbial communities from Wishing Well Cave, Virginia, United States - WW16-25 | ecosystem: Environmental > Aquatic > Deep subsurface > Groundwater > Cave microbial mat | place...
GCGAAACATTGGATCGATGGGCACGACGGAATCGCCAAACCACACCGGCGAGAGGTCATTTCTCTCAAATCGGTCGCCCATCCGCGGACAACAGCTCAAACACCAATTTTGTCAGCAGCCTGCTAACGGGCTTGCAGTGACTCCCTACGGAGATTCGAGAAATTCGCGCGACTTTCCCTCCGATGGGCGCTTGGAGAAGGTCGAAGCGACGAGCTAAATAACCCTGCGAGGAGCTTCGACCTTCTCCAAGCGCCCATCGGAGGGAGCGCCAGAACTTTCTCGGATTGGAGTTAACTTCAGCGATGCGGATTTATCTGGACCACAACGCCACGGTTCCGCTGCGGCCGGCGGCCGTGGAAGGGATGCGCGCCGCCTTCGAAGAGTGCGCGGGAAACCCCTCGAGTCCGCACGCGGAAGGCGCCCGCGCCCGCGCGACACTCGAGCGCGCCCGGGCCCAAGTGGCGGCGTGCATCGGGGCTCTACCGCAGGAGATCGTGTGGACTTCGGGAGCGACCGAAGCCAACAACTTCGCGCTCTTTGGCGCAGCAAAGGCGCGGGGGACGCGCGGCCGACACATCGTGACCTCGGCGCTTGAACACCCTTCGGTGTTGCGCCCGCTGGCTCGGCTCGAGCAGGAAGGTTGGGAAGTAACCTACGTTGCGGTCGACGGCGAGGGTCTCATCGATCCGGAGGTCCTGCTGGCCGCCGTGCGCCGCGACACCGTCTTGGTTTCGCTTTTGTGGGCCAACAACGAGACCGGCGTTATTCAACCGGTGGCAGAGATCGCTGGGGGATTGGCGGAGCGCGGTGTTCCGCTGCATCTCGATGCAACGCAGGCGCTGGGCAAGCTTGTGATCGACACCGCACTGCTGCCCGCTGCTTGGATCTCCGCTTCCGCCCATAAACTGGGCGGGCCAACGGGTAGCGGGTTTCTCTACGCGCGGCGCGGATTGGCTCTGGAACCACTCCTACACGGTGGGCCGCAGGAGCGCGGCCTGCGCGGCGGCACGGAAAACACGCTGGGAGCGGTAGGCACGGCGGCCGCTGTGTGCGCGGTCTCGAGTGAACGCGCCGCCGCAATGGCGCGGGATGCGGCGCTGCGCGATCGCCTCTGGCAGGGCATCCTCGAAAAAATTCCCGCGCTGCGGCGCAACGGTTCCGAGGTGCACGTGCTGGCGAATACGCTCAACGTGGAGTTTGTCGCTGCGCCGGGGGACATCTTGTTGCAGGCTCTCGATCTCGAGGGCATCGCGGCGTCTTCGGGCTCGGCTTGTGCGTCGGGTTCCATTGAAGCTTCCCACGTGTTGTTGGCCATGGGCCGCACGCCGGAACAGGCGCGCTGCTCGCTGCGCTTCAGCGTGGGGCCGGAGGTCGGCGAGGCGGAGATCGAGCACGTGCTGCGCGTGTTGCCGGATCTGGTAGCGCGCGTGCGGAGGTGTACGGCGTGAAAGAGCGCGTCGTCGTGGCGATGTCCGGCGGTGTGGATTCTTCCGTGGCCGCCGCGCTCTGCGTGGAGCAGGGCTTCGAAGTCATCGGCATCACTCTCAATCTGGCCGGCGGTGGCTCGCGCTGCTGCTCTCTTGAGGATGCCGACGACGCCCGCCGTGTGGCCGAGACCTTGGGCATTCCGTTCTACGTGGCGGATCACCGCGAGGATTTCCGCCGCGAAATCATGGAGCCCTTCGCCGACACTTACCTGGCCGGGCGCACGCCGATTCCCTGCGTGGCGTGCAATCAGCGCTTTAAATTCCGCTATCTGCTCGCCCGCGCGCGGGCGCTGGGGGCGAGCGCCGTCGCAACGGGCCACTATGCGCGCTTGGAAAGGGAAGCCGACGGCATAGCGCTTCACCGCGCGCGCGACCGCAGCAAGGACCAGTCGTATTTCTTGTTCGATCTCGATCAAGAACAGCTCGCGCAGATTCGCTTTCCTCTGGGCGCCATGACCAAGCAGGAGGTCCGCGCGCGCGCGCACTCACTCGGATTGGCCACGGCGGACAAGCCCGAAAGCCAGGAGATCTGTTTCGTGCCCGACGGCGATTATGCGCGGGTCGTGGAAGCTCTGCGGCCGGCCGCGCGTGAGGCCGGCGGAGAGATCGTGGACGCGACCGGCCGCCGGCTCGGGCGCCACGCGGGTGTGCACCGTTTTACCGTCGGGCAGCGCCGGGGATTGGGCATTTCCACGGGCGAGCCGGTCTACGTGACCGCAATCGATGCGGAGGCACAGCGCGTCGTGGTCGGTCCCGCGGAAGCCTTGCTGGCGCGCGGTGCGGTCGTGGAAACGGTGAGTTGGGTTGCGGGAACGTCGCCGCCGGAACCGCTTCGAACGCAGGTGCAAATTCGCTACCGGCACGTGGGTGCCGCAGCCTCGCTCCACAGCGAAGCCGACGGCAGTGCACGCATATGCTTTGACGAGCCGCAGCGCGCCGTAACGCCGGGGCAGGCCGCGGTCCTGTACGACGGAGACCGCGTGCTGGGCGGCGGTTGGATCCGCGGGGCGTTGGCATGACTGTGACCTCGGAGTCCGAGGGCGCTGTGGTTCCGTTTTCCGAAAGCGCTGTGCTGGACGAGCTCGAGGTCCTCTTAGAGCATCGTTTCGCGCGCCGGGCGTGGCTCGAGAAGGCACTTACGCACGCGTCCTACGCCCACGAGGTCGGCGCTCAACGCAGTAATGAGCGCCTCGAGTTTCTGGGCGACGCGGTTTTGGATCTGGTCTTGGCGGAGCTGTTGTTCGAGGTGCGCCCCGAGTGGCAGGAGGGTGATCTGACCCTCGCCCGCCATTCACTCGTCAACACCGGCGCCTTGGCTGAGCGCGCCCGTCAACTCGACTTGGGGCGTTTCGCGCGCTTGGGCCGCACCGAGCGGCGCAGCGGCGGGCACGAGAAAGAGAGCATTCTGGCGAATCTGTTCGAGGCGGTGTGCGGCGCCCTCTATCTCGACGGCGGCTTGCAACCCGTGCGCGCTCTGGTGCGGCGTCTGTTCGCGCCGGAGCTGCTGAGTGGGGAGCGCCCCTTTCAGCGCGATCCCAAGACGCGCTTTCAACACTGGGCACACGCGGAGCTGCACGCTACGCCGCGCTACCGCTTGCGGGGAGATTCGGGGATGGAAGAGGACGCGGAGCGCTTCACGGTGGAGGTCGAAGTTGCGGGTCAGATCTACGGCTGCGGGACGGGGCGCACCAAACGAGCGGCGGAGCGCGCGGCGGCCGCCGCTGCTCTTACGTGCATAGAAACGTCGTCCACTTAGTGGACGATCAAATCAAAAAATGTGCGTTTTGGCTAAAGCAGAACGCCCTCTGCGGAGATTCGAAAAATTCGCGCTCTTAGAGGGGGCGCTTGGAGAGGGTCGAAGCGACGAGCTAAACAACCCTGCGAGGAGCTTCGACCCTCTCCAAGCGCCCCCTCGGAGCGCCAGAATTTTCTCGGATCGAAGCTCTCGTTTGACGCCGGGCGGCGCCATTGAGTAAGGTTTTTCGCCGCGGTTGCTTGCTTCGATTCAGCGGATTCAGCAGACGGATGGAGAGATTCCATGAGCCAGAAAGAGGTCGTTATTGCCAGCGCTGTGCGGACTCCCCTGGGCAGTTTTCAGGGGGCTTTGGCGGCGCTCAGTGCTTCGGATTTGGGGGCCGTGGCGGTGCGCGAGGCCGTGAAGCGCGCCGGTGCTACGCCCGATCAGGTCGAGCGCGTGATCATGGGCAACGTCCTCTCCGCCGGCATGGGGCAGGCTCCCGCCCGCCAGTGTGTGATCAAGGCGGGTCTGCCGGTTTCGACGCAGGCGGTGACGGTCAACAAAGTCTGTGGCTCGGGTCTGCAGGCCGTGATGTTCGCGCGCCGGGAAGTGCTCGTCGGCGACGCGGAAGTCGTCGTCGCGGGCGGCATGGAATCCATGACCAACGCGCCGTATCTGCTCCCGAAGGCCCGCTCGGGTTATCGCATGGGCAACGGTGAGATCATCGATTCCATGATTCACGACGGCCTGTGGGATCCCTACGACAACGTGCACATGGGCCACTGCGGCGATCTGGTGGCTGAGAAATACACTTTTACGCGCGAAGAACAGGATGCCTTCGCCGTGGAGAGCTACTCCCGCGCGCTGCGCGCGCAGAAGGAGGGCAAGTTCAAGCAGGAGATCACGCCGGTTTCGGTGCCCCAGCGCAAGGGAGAACCCCTGCTCGTCGACGCAGACGAGGAGCCGGGGCGGATGCAGCTCGACAAACTCTCCCAGTTGCGTCCGGCCTTTTCCAAGACGGGCACTGTCACGGCAGCCAACGCCTCCAGCATCAACGATGGGGCGGCGGCTCTGCTGGTTACTTCCCGGGCAGCGGCGGAGCGCAACGGTTACGCGGTGCTGGCGCGCATCATCGACGACGCCACCGCCGCGGTGGAACCCAAATGGTTCACGATCGCGCCGGTGGAAGCGCTGAAGCGTCTTTACCAAAAGACCGGCCGTGCGCCGCACGATTTCGACCTCTACGAAATCAACGAGGCCTTCTCGGGCGTCACCTTGGCGGCCATTCGGGAGCACCGCCTCGATCCGCAGTCCGTCAACGTGCACGGCGGCGCGGTTTCGCTCGGCCACCCGATCGGTTGCTCCGGAGCGCGCATTCTGGTGACGTTGCTTTACGCCCTGCGCGACCGCGGCGCGCGGAGCGGTGTAGCGACGCTCTGTATCGGCGGTGGAGAAGCCGTTGCTCTCGCGGTGGAGTTGGTTTAAGCATGCAAAGCATTGGCATCATCGGGACCGGCGCCATGGGCGCGGGCATCGCCCAGGTGGCGGCGGAAGCGGGCTTCGAAGTCACCTTTCAAAACCGCAAGCAGGAGTCGGTGGATCGCGGCCTGCTGCGCGTGCGCAAATCGCTCGAGCGCCTGGTCGCCAAAGAAAAGTTGATCCAGGTTCAATGCGACGAAGCACTGGAGCGCATCCGCGGCGTCGTACCCCTCGCAGATCTCAAGGGCTGCGATTTGGTGATCGAAGCGGCGCCGGAAAATCTGGCGCTCAAGCAGTCGCTGCTCGAAAACCTGGATGCCATCGTCGGCGACGAAACCATCATCGCGACTAACACCTCGAGCCTCTCGGTCACCAAGCTGGCGTCCTGTGTAAGTCGCCCCGGTCACTTCGTGGGCCTGCACTTCTTCAATCCCGTGCCCGCGATGAAACTCGTCGAATTGGTGCGCGGCCTGCGCACGACCGACGCGACGGTGAACGCGGTGCGCGAGTTCGCCGAACGCTTGGGCAAGGTAGCGATCGAGGTCAAGGACTCGCCGGGCTTCGTGGTGAACCGCGTGCTATTTCCCATGATCAATGAGGCGGCCTTCGCGTTGCAGCAGGGCGTCGCCGGAGCCGAGAGCATCGATGAGTGTATGAAGCTCGGCTGCAACCATCCCATGGGCCCGCTGGCGCTGGCGGATCTGGTCGGCCTCGACGTCGTCTACGCCATCCTCGATAGTCTCTACCGCGAGTACGGCGAGCCGCGCTACGCGCCCTGCCTGGAGATCAAAAAGCGCGTCGAAGCCGGTTGGCTCGGCCGCAAGAGCGGCCGCGGTTTCTACCACTACGAGAAGTGAAGCTTTGCACAGTGCAGGCACTGCCGAGGTTTCGATTTGCGAAGTCGGGCCGCGCGATGGTTTGCAGAACGAGCCGGAGGTGGTTCCCACCGCAGCCAAACGAGAGCTGATCCAGCGCTTGGCAGCCGCCGGTCTGCGGCAGATTGAAGTCACTTCCTTCGTTTCCCCGCAATGGATTCCGCAGCTCGCCGACGCCGAAGAGTTGGTGCGCGAATTGCCGCGGTTGGTCGATGTCCGCTATAGCGCGCTGGTCCCTAACGAACGCGGCTACGAGCGCTTTCGGAAAGCTGCGCTCGCCGCGAATCGGCACGATCTCTCGGTGCACCCCGATGAAAAAGGCGTGCTCGACATAGCGGCGCTCTTCGTCTCAGCCAGCGAGACGCACAACAAAAAGAACGTGAACTGTTCCATCGCTGAATCGCTTGCGCGCTTTCGTCCGGTGATCGAACGCGCCCGAGTAGACGGCGTAAGTCTGCGCGCCTACGTCTCCACCGCCTGTGGTTGTCCCTATGAGGGCGAGGTATCGGTGCGCAACGTGGTGAAGTTGGTGCAGCAGCTCGCGGAGCTCGGGGTCGCTGTGATTTCACTGGGCGATACTATCGGCGTCGGTCATCCGCGGCAGGTGTGCGAACTCGTGGCAGCCGTGGCCGGAGAGGTGTCGTTGGATCGCATCGCTCTGCACCTGCACGACACGTACGGGCGCGCGCTGGCCAATGTACAAGCGGGTTTCGAGGCCGGTGTGCGGACCTTCGACGCTGCGTTGGGCGGTTTGGGCGGCTGTCCCTACGCGCCCGGAGCCTCCGGCAACGTGGCGACGGAAGACGTAGCGGATCTTTTTGAGTCCGCAGGCGTGGCGACGGGTATTGCTTTGGAGGCGTTGGTCGATACGACGAACTGGTTGGCGCGCGACGTCTTGAAACGAGCGCTGCCCGGCCGCGTCTACCGCGCGCGGCTCGGTGCGCGAAAACAGAACGAGGCAAAGGCGACGTGAAAACCGCAGGCGAGGCGAAGGTAAGATGAAAACCGGCAAGGACGTCGAAGCGCGTCTTCAGAAAATCCGCCAAGGCGGCGCTGAGAAATACCACGCCGCAGCGGCGCAACAGGGGAAGTTGTTTTGTCGCGAGCGCATCGCTCGACTGCTGGATGAAAATTCCTTCGTCGAAGACGCGGTTTTTGCCAACAGCCTGGACGGCGCGCTGCCCGCCGACGGCGTGGTGACGGGCAGCGGCACGATCGATGGGCGCTCTGTGTGCTTGATGGCCAACGACTCGACCGTCAAGGCGGGCTCCTGGGGCGCACGTACCGTTGGAAAAATCCTGCGCATTCAGGAGCGCGCGGAGCGCCTGCGGGTTCCGCTCCTTTATCTCGTCGACTCGGCGGGTGCGCGCATCACCGACCAAGTGGAAATGTTCCCAGGGCGCCGCGGCGCCGGCCATATCTTCTTCAATCAGTGCCGCTTGTCCGGTTTGATTCCGCAGGTGTGCCTCTTGTTCGGGCCGTCGGCGGCGGGCGGCGCCTACATCCCGGCTTTTTGCGACGTGGTTTTCATGGTGGAAGGCAACGCCAGCATGTACCTGGGTTCGCCGCGCATGGCAGAGATGGTGATCGGGCAGAAGACCACGCTCGAAGAGATGGGTGGCGCGCGCATGCACTGCTCCGTTTCGGGCTGCGGCGATCTCTTGGCCGCGACGGAAGCCGAGGCGATCGAATCCGCACGCCGTTACATCGCTTATTTCCCGCAGCACGCCGAAGCGCCGCTGCCGCTCGTTGCATCCCGAGAAGCCGCCAAGTCCTGTGCGGATCTCGAATCCGTAATTCCCGCGGAAGAGAACCGCCTTTTCGATGTGCGCGAGGTGATCGAGCGCGTCGTCGACCGCGATACTTTCTTTGAGATCAAAGCGTTGTTTGCGGGGGAGATCGTCACCGGACTGGCGCGCATCGAAGGGCGCCCGGTGGGTGTGATCGCGAATCAGCCCAAAGTAAAAGGCGGCGTGCTCTTCGTCGATTCCGCCGATAAGGCGGCGCGCTTCATCTGGCTGTGCGATGCCTTCGGGATTCCGCTGCTCTATATGGCGGATGTCCCGGGTTTCATGATCGGAAAGCAGGTCGAGCGACAGGGCATCATCCGCGCCGGTGCCAAAATGATCATGGCGGTTTCGGAGGCCACGGTGCCGCGGCTGTCGGTGGTTTTGCGCAAGGCTTACGGGGCCGGCCTCTACGCTATGTGCGGTCCTGGCTTCGAACCGGACGCTTGCATCGCGCTGCCCGGCGCCATGATCGCCGTCATGGGGCCCGAGGCCGCGGTCAATGCCGTCTACTACAACAAGTTGCAGGAATTGTCGGAGGAGGAGCGCGCGGCGGCGGTCGCGAAGTTGCGCGCCGAGTACCGCGCGGATGTCGATATCGAGCGGCTGGCCAGTGAACTCGTGGTGGATCACATCGTCCCGCCGCCGGAGCTGCGCAGCGAGATCGCGGCGCGCCTGCGCGCGGCGGCGGAGCGGCCGCGCGATCCGCGGCCGAGGAAGCAGCGCAGCGTCACGCCGGTGTGATGGCTCGGGCCTGGATGTAGGCTCCTTTTCGTGTAATCCTTAGGAAGCATGCCCGAGGTTTTTGATGATGAGGAGATTTTCGATGCGCCCGGTGATGCAGAGGTTCTCTCTCTCTCTCTCGTAGCGGCGATCTTTCTCGCGTGCGATGAAAAAGCGTCGACCAACACCAAGGCAGGTCGGATCATTTACCAAGTCAACTATCTTCCGTGCGGGAAATCGTTATCGCCCGAAGCAGGACGTTCGGTTGCGAAGTCTAATTACGCATTTACGGGTTACGAGCGGGATGACGCGCTTTCCTTATTGGATGCAGGTGCGCGAATGTATGACCCAACAACTTGTCGATTCATGACGACCGATCCAATCGATCACCCCGGGATGAGTTCGTACGCTTACGCCGGAAATAATCCCCTCAACTTTGTTGATCCGGACGGACGGGATCGTAAGGACTTTTCTTTTATAATCGATAAGCAGCCGTTGGATGTACAACTCGTGGAGATGCAGGGTGATGTCGTCACGATGAATATTTTTCACCAGACGAATACTGGGGAAATTCTAGTTTTAAATGTTAAAGTTGATCTTGTCTCCAACACCGGAACGATTGGAGCCGGGCTTGGGAAACTGGAAAACACACTCTTTCATCCGCGGGCTTCTTTGGGAGCAAGGAAATTTTTGAAGGGAAAATACGAGGGAACAAACAAATTCTTGGTCAGTATCACAGACAAGTTTGTAGGCGAAGCGCTTCAGCTCGACGGCTCTGTGAAGCTCAAATGGGATTTTAAAATCGTTCATGATATGAAGGTGGTGCCGGCGGAGCTCTTCGAGATATTGGGGGACAGCTCTCGCCGAGAGCTGTGGCGAAGGGGGCAAATTGAACAAATTCGAAGAATGCGTGAGGCCATACACAGCCAGTTGGGAACGCGGGGTGCGGTTGATCGATTCGGCCCCCAGTACAGCCACAGACGGAGAATCAAAGGAGGGGGGAAAGGGGGAGGAATAGCTGGGTTTTTGATAGGTTTTTTCTTTGCAGAAGATGAGATGGATCTCATTGCTGGAACGCCCGATCGAATCGGTGGGGGTGATCTGTATGTTCCGAGGTCCATAGGGGGTCGTCAGTCTTCCGCACCTCCTGCAACGGATGTGGGTCTTGGCAATCGGATCGAGACGGAAAACTAAAGTGTGGAGGATTTCCAAGGAAACCGGTTTCAATTACGAGCCCCGTACTTTCAAGGGAATTGGGTGCTTCTCTTATCATCCTGTCTGAAACGCTGAAATGCGGACGGTTCAAAAATATTCAGAAAAATCAATGAGCTATCCCTGTTGCGATGCTCTTTCGAGCAGATGTAATGCTTTTGTAAGTACGAGGCTCGTAATATGAAATTGAAATAGCAACGTTGAGGCGGAGAAGTGCACCCAAAGCAGCGACATCCGGCTCGTATTCCGGATCCGCAGCGTACCCAGGGAGAGTCATCCCCTGCAAATGAATACTGCGCAAAGTCCCAGCAAACGTGTTCGAGCAACGCCTCATCCGAGGCGCGCGGCTTCGATCCGCGTGGCTTCGAGGGACGCGCCGAAGCGCAGCGCCGCATCTGGCGCGTGTAGAATATTCAAACGTGGAGCCGGTTGGACGGCCCCCGTCCCGATTCGTTCTGTAAGCGCGTCGCGAGGCAACAGGTTACACTGCGCTTCGATGCCGAATGGTGATGCGCTCGCTCAAGAGGCGCAGGAGATCTGCCAGGCACTCCTGCGCATGGATACGACCAATCCACCGGGCCGTGAGCGCGTGGCGGCGGAATTTCTGAAGAAAAAACTCGAGGAAGTAGGCTACAAGCCGGAACTCGTCGAAGGTGCGCCGGGGCGAACCAATCTGGTCGCGCGCTGGAAGGGCAGCGGAAAATGTGAACCGCTGCTGTTGACGGCGCACTTGGACGTGGTGGCGGCCGATCCCACGCAGTGGAAGTACCCGCCGTTCTCCGGCGCCCTTGCCGAGGGTTGTTTGTGGGGTCGGGGTGCCGTCGATATGAAGCACATGGCGGCCATGAGCACCGCCGTCATGTGCCGCTTGGCGCGCGAGCAAGCCTCGCTCTCGCGCGACGTCATCTTCGCGGCGGTGGCGGACGAAGAGACCGGCTGCGAATTGGGTTCGCGCTTTCTCGTCGAGCAGTATCCTGAACTCGTGCGCGCAGAATACGCTCTGGGGGAGTGCGGCGGTTTCTCGCTGCACATCGGCGAGCGCACGTTTTATCCCGTGCAGGTGGCGGAGAAAGGGTTCTGTTGGGTGCGCGCACGCGTGCGCGCCGAGCCGGGACACGGTTCTCTGCCGCGCCGCAACAGCGCCGTGGTGCAACTTGCCGAGGCGGTAACGCGCCTCGCGCGCGGGCGCTTCCCCGCACGCGAGACGGAAACTTTTCACACGTTTCTGTCTCAAATCGTGGCAGCGCAGCCTGCTTGGCTGCGGCCACTTTTGCGTTTTTTCTCACGGCCGCGTTGGCTCGCGCCGCTTTTGCACTGGTTGCCCGAGACGGGCCCCTTGCGCAGCCTGCGGGCTTCTCTTTCGGATACGGCCTCGCCTACCGTGCTCGCCGCCGGCTCGAAGATCAACGTGATCCCCGGCGAAGCCGAGGTTTTGATCGATGGCCGCACACTGCCCGGACAAACCCAGGAAAACTTTTTGCGCGAACTTGCGGCCGTCTTGGGGCCGAAATTCGAACTGGAAGTTTTGAAAGCGGAGCCTCCCGTCGTGACGGTGCCTACCGAGTCGCCGCTCTTGGACGCGATCCGCTGCGAAATCGCAGCGCGGGAGCCCGACGCCGTCGTGGTGCCGTATCTCTTGCCCGGATTCACCGACGCCAAATATTTCAGCCGGCTTGGTACTCGCTGGTACGGTTTCACGCCGCTCAAGCTCGAGCGAGGGAGCGGCTTGCGCTTCGCCGACATGTTTCACGGACACAACGAGCGCATTCCCGTCGCGGGGCTGTGTTGGGGAACGGAAGTGCTCTATGCCGTGGTGAGACGCTTCTGTGCGTAGCGTACGAATTCGCAACTTCTTCAGTTAACGCGTGAACATTTTTCGTTTTGCACAGAACGGTGTCATTCCATTTGCCAAAAATTTGCCAAGACGCTATGGCGTATGTTATTTTGCGTTGTTGTCTATTGGGTGGTGTCGTCTATTTCGTCTTGCAGATAAAACCAGGTAAGCCGGACTGGGCCTGATCTCATGGGGGAACAGATTGATGTTGCGTTGTGCACGGCTGAGTGCAGCACGATTGCTGCGCCTCGAAGCGGGACTTTTTTTCGTCGAATGCGTGGGCGCGCAAGACCTGAAGCGAGTCGGCTACAAGATTTTTGGTTTTGCTCTTTTGTTGGGTGCAGTTTTATTCGCCGCTGCCCCAGAAGCGCGCGCGGATGAACGCGCGTGTACAGATGGCAGCGATTGTTACTGCGATCGCGTCGTGAAAAGCGGTAATCCCAGCTTCGATCCCAGCCTGATTTTTTGTGAAGACTTCGAAGCGGCGACGCTGCATGACGATACGCATCACGGCGGGGGAGCCCCCTTCTACGGTCCTTGGTACGACGACACGGGTTATCCGGGTGGCCGAGGCAGTCATAGTTATTGGACGCGGACGTACGGTCCCGCAGCCAGCGACTGCGCCTGGAGACGAAACGGACAGGAGTCGTCGTTCAAGCGGGGATTTCAGTGCAACTTTGATACGTGTTTCGCCGGTGAATGGAGCGTTGGCGACCCCTGGAATGCCAACTCCTTCGCCTGTCTCGATATCGTCCGCGACGGGGAATTTGCAGCCGAAGTGGCGGACATTCAAGCGCCGCTGGCCCCCGGAAATCACAGCGGCGTTTTTGACGGGTGGCAATCGCTAGCTCATCGCACAGCCCCTCGCCGTACGGGTGGCATTACAGGTGAAGCAAATTGGGACAAGGCGTATAAAACCTTTGGCGTGACGATGGCCCTGGCTTATCCAACCAATTCGGAGCGAGCCAACCTTTGGAGAGCTCCTTGGAAGCACAATGAGTGGCGGAGTGTGGCTGACGGGAGCGAGGACGGTATCTTCCTTTTTCACAACGGAAGCTCTCTGAGCGAAGAAGATCCCTTTCAGATGTTTATGTTCCACGCGGACGGTTCTACTCAAGCGCAGTGTGAATCTGCTCTGGTCCGCGCCCGCGTCATCCGGGGCAAGGTTTGGTGCAACGACGTTGCGCTTTACTACCGCGCTGATCCCGCCTATTATCAACGCTCGAGCGATTTTCGATTTGGAACGTGGGGCTGCGCTCGCGGTTATTTCAAGAATCTCGGCGCGGATAACTCGCTGATCCAGATTTGGTTCAATGATCAATTGATCGTCCACATTGAGAACCTGGACACGCGAGTCTTTTCGGCACGCGAAGGCTACAAAGCGCTGATATGGAACAATTATTCGAACCTCAATGAGGAGGCTGCCAACCCCTCTGAGCGTTCTAGAGAGACGACCTATCGCTATGAGGACAATATCCACATCCGGGCGGGAGCGCCAGTAGCGTGCAGTCAGATTGGATTCGATACGCTTGTTTCCGCGGGAGGTGAGCAACCCATTCTCCAAGTTCCTGTAACGTCCGTGGAAAACGAACGACCTGTTCTCCAGAACCCTCCTGATGTTACGCCCGTAGCAAACGAACGGCCTATGCTCGAAGTCCCTGGTGTGCGGGAAGTGGTTGCAGGGCAAACCGTGAAATTCGTCGTGCGCGCCACGGACTCGGATGGCGACTTCGTCGATGTGCGGATCCGCGACTTCTCGCCCGATTCTCCGACGGCGAGGGATGCAGAGATTCTGAGGTACACGAACGAAGACGGTTTGTTTGAGGGAACCTTTCAGTGGAGGCCGTCGAATGAGGGTGCCGACCAAATGTACAGTGTTGTCCTCATCGCCCGAGATCAGCGAGGAGCCGAGCGTAGCAAGACCGTTCTCATTGCCGTTGACGACGGCGATAATGATGGTGACGAAGATGATTATGACGATCACGATTATGGTCATGACGACGACGATGATGATTGAGCCGCGTAGAGACTCGATCTCCATTTTCTGTCCTGCTCTTTGAGCAGTCAGAAGAGGATCGATTCGCGCGCTTCTTTCGTTGAAGAATGTTTGGGGAAGGTCGCAGCGACGGGCTAAACAACCCTGCGAGAGGCTGTGACCTTTCCCAAGTGATTCTCGGGAGCACCGATTCTGCCGGATCGAAGTTTTTTGCTCATGTTCCCCGCAGCAGGATTACCGTCTTTGCTGTTTCCCACAGGATGAAGAGATCCATCGAGAGGGAGCGGTATTTCAGGTAGTAGAGATCGAGGGAGAGTTTTTCTTCCCAACCTAAAATATCGTTCACGTAGCCGTAACGAATCTGGGCCCAGCCGGTTAAGCCCGGGCGCAGGGAGTGGCGCAGGCGGAAGAAGGGAAAGCGCGCGGAGAGGTCCTCGGCGAATTCGGGACGCTCCGGGCGCGGTCCCACCAGGCTCATGTCGCCGCGCAGGACGTTCCAAAGCTGCGGCAGTTCGTCGAGGCGCATCTTGCGCAGCAGGCGGCCGACGCGCGTGATGCGGTGATCGTTCGCGTGTGTCCAGCGCGCGTCGCCATCTGTAGTCTCGTGGAACATGGAGCGCAGCTTGTAGAGCCGGAACGATTTACTCCAGCGCCCGATGCGTTGCTGCGTAAAGAAAGCGGGACCCGGGGAATCGAGACGCACGGCCAGCATGGCGAGGAGCAGGAGTGGGGAGGCGAACAAGAGCCCGAGTCCGGCCAGGACAAAGTCCAGGCTGCGCTTGGCGGCGCGGTAGCCTCGGCCCGATTCGAAACCTTCGGAGAAGATGAGGTAGCTCGGGCGCAGGTCGCGCATGTAGATGCGTCCGGTTACGCGCTCGTAGAAGGTGATGCCGCTCTCGACGCGCACACCGCGTAGCTTGGTGCCCATGAGTTCTTCGGCGGGAAAGTGCTCGCCGCGTTCCTTCGAGGCCACCACGATGCGCTGGGGATGTACCGCTCGGATCACTTTCTCGATGGCGTGGACGGGTCCCAGGACGGGGAAACCCTCAAAGCGCACGTCTTGGTGCACGGGTTCGTCGGAGAGGAAACCCACGATCTCCGTGCCGAGGTTGGGGCGTTCGGCGACGCAGCGCGCGATAACGCGTGAGAGATCCGAGACGCCGACGAGCAGCACGCGCTCGACGAAAAGTTTCTGCGTGAGCAGGCGGAAGGCGATGCGCCCGCTCACCAATAGAACCAGGTAGACACCGAAACCTGTCAGCGCGGAGTTGCGAACCGGCGCGGGCGGCCGCAGGAACAGGACGGATAGCACGCCGCACGCCGCGAGAATGCCGGCAGAGGTGAGCAGTCGCAGGCCGCTGCGAGCGGCGCTTCCCAGTACCGTCAGGGCGTAGGCACCCGTGTAAGAGAGCAAGACAAGGTTTGCACCCCCGGCGACGGTGACGGCTAGGAAATAGAAGCGCGGGTCAACGGCGGGGTGCAGGGTGAACCAGACCAGAACAGAAGCGGCGACCAGACACACGAAGTCCAGCGCTGCCGCCAACAGAGCGCGCCCTAAATAGACATGTGCCAAGTAATATTGCATGGGTCTAAGCCCGCCTTTTCCACCAAGCAAGTGCTGCGGCCGCGCATCTCCGCGGTCTTGCACGCGATCTCTCCCTGCGGGCTCTCGGCGTAGTGTCAACTACGTCTCCGCTTCCTTCGGTCGAGATCGCGCGCCATCCCGCGAATCTGTGCGGCCTCGCCCAGCGCGCTCCTGGTGTGAGAAGTGCGGGCTAGTGCGCGATCGGCGCGGCTTCGCGGGCTCTTGAGAGCCTCAACCTTTGACCGGAGTGGACGATATGCCCTACAGTTGACGTTAACTGGCAAATGGGTTTTGGTGAGGTTGCTTGAGACAAGTCCGTTGCCGGAAGCGCATTTCTAGGCTTGAGGAGATTCGTGAATGGCGAGTGCGGAAGTGGTCTGGGTTTCGGATCCCGGCCCGGAAGAGCGCGGTATCCGAGAACTGTGTGAACAAACGGGCTTATCCGCACGCACAGTCCGTTACTACGAAGAGTTGGGACTCTTACCCGGGGTGCGCCGCCGGGCGGGCGGGCGCCGCGTCTACGGTGGCGATGAGCTTTCCCGCCTGCATTTTATTCAACGTCTCAAAAAGTTCGGTCTCTCTCTCACGGAGATCGGTGAACTCAACGCCGTCCATGCCATCGGTGGTTCGACGGCCGCCATGCTCGATCATCTGGATCAGCTTTTAGGAAATCACCTGAGCGCCCTGGACGCACGCATCGCGGATTTATCCGGCTTGCGCGACGAGATCCGGAAATACCGCGACCATATCGCGAGCCGCGTTGAGCGGTTGAACGGTGCCGGAGGCAGTCGCAAGTGAGCACGGCCGAAGTCACCCCGCTTTCTCAGACGCGCAGCGCGTCGCGCGTGCGCGTGGTCACCGCCGCATCGCTTTTCGACGGCCACGATGCCGCCATCAACATCATGCGCCGCATCCTCCAGGCGGAGGGCGCGGAAGTGATCCACTTGGGCCACGACCGCTCCGTTGATGAGATCGTGAAGGCGGTGCTGGAGGAAGACGCGGCGGCGGTGGCGATTTCTTCCTACCAGGGCGGCCACAACGAATTTTTCCGCTATTTGGTCGATCGTTTGCGCGCCTGCGGTGCTTCCCACATTCGCGTCTATGGCGGCGGCGGCGGCACCATTACTTCTGAAGAGATCGGGGCACTGCACGCCTACGGCGTAGCGCGCATCTTCAGCCCGGATGACGGACGCCGTCTCGGCCTGCAGGGCATGATTCGCCTGATTCTCGACGAGTGTGCACGGAGCGTCGTGGTCGAAGAACCCGAACCTTTGCTCACTCAACTTTCTCTTGAGCGGCCGCTCGCCGTCGCCAAACTGATCACCTGGTTTGAGGAAGCGGGCGAGCGCGAGGCGCGCCGCTGCGGCGCGCTGCGCGAAAAACTCGCGGCCCGGGTGCACGGAAATGGCGCGCCGGTGGTGGGGCTCACGGGCACCGGTGGTGCGGGCAAGTCCAGCGTCGCCGATGAGCTGGTGCGGCGCTTCCGCCTGGACTTCGAAGCGGCCCGCATCGGTCTTCTGCTCGTCGATCCCACGCGGCGGCGAACCGGTGGCGCGCTGCTCGGGGATCGCATTCGCTTGAACGCGATTCAATCACCACAGGTCTTCGTGCGTTCCCTCGCGACGCGTGCGCAGCACCTGGCGCTTTCGCAGGCCGTGAGCGACGCGATCGCAGTTCTGCGCGCGGCGGGCTTCGATCTGGTGCTGGTCGAGACGGCGGGCATCGGCCAGAGCGATTCCGAGATCGTCGATCTCGTCGATCTTTCGGTTTACGTCATGACGCCCGAGTACGGTGCGGCTTCGCAGCTCGAAAAAATCGACATGCTCGACCTCGCCGATTTCGTGGTTATCAACAAGTCCGACCGCCGCGGCGGGGAGGACGCCCTGCGCGATGTGCGCAAGCAATGGCGCCGCAACCGGGCGCGTTTCGATCTCCCGGAACAGGAAGTGCCGGTTTTCCCAACGGTGGCCCGCCAGTGGAACGATCCCGGCATGGAGACGTTCTACGCCGCGCTGCGGCGTAGCGTCGCCGAGAAAGGCGGTGCGGCGTTTCGCAGCGAGCAGCCGCTTGCGCGTGAAACCCAGGCTGCCCAGGTGTTGATCCCGGAAGCTCGCAACCGGTATCTGGCGGAAATCGCGGAGACGCTGCGCGATTACCACGCGCAGGTGGAAGACAGCGCGGCGCGCGCGTCGGATGCCTGGGCCTGCCGGCGGGTGTTGCAGCAACTCGGCGATGCCGTACCCGGTGCTGCGCAACCGTATGCAGGCGGAGATCTGGTCGAGGGCGCCGCTGATGCGAATTTGTTGGCATTGCGCCGGCGTTACAACGAGGCGCTCGCTGCGCTTCCCGCCGAGGCGCGCGAAAAACTCGTGGAGTGGCCTGTTCTGTGCGAGCGCTACCGCGGTGAACAACAAAGCTACGCGGTGCGCGACCAGCAGATTCGTGTCGAGAACTACCGCGAGACGTTATCCCGCCTCCGGATTCCCAAGGTAGCGTTGCCGCGCTCCGAGGAGTGGGGCGGCACGCTGCGCTACCAGGGGCTTGAAAACCTCCCCGGTCACTTTCCTTTCACAGCGGGCGTGTTTCCTTTCAAGCGGCAGGGCGAAGATCCGGCGCGCATGTTCGCGGGGGAGGGCGGGCCGGAGCGCACGAACCGGCGCTTCCACTACCTCTCGCGCGGCCAGGAGGCCGCGCGTCTCTCGACCGCCTTCGACAGCGTGACCCTCTACGGCCGCGATCCCGACGAGCGCCTCGACATTTATGGCAAGGTCGGCAATTCCGGCGTCTCGGTATGCAGCGTCGACGATGCGAAAAAACTCTATTCCGGTTTCGATCTGTGTGCGCCGGCGACTTCCGTGTCGATGACGATCAACGGGCCGGCGCCCATGCTGCTCGCCTTTTTCCTAAACGCCGCCATCGATCAACAGGTCGAACGCCACTTGTGCGAGAGCGGCCAGCTCGAAGCCGTGAGACAGCGTTTCCGCGCGCGCGGTTTGCCCCACTACGAGGGTGGGCTACCTCCCGGCCACGACGGTTTGGGCCTCGCGCTACTCGGCGTGAGCGGCGATGAGGCCGTGGACGCCGAGACCTACGCGCGTATCTGCGCCGAAGTGTTGGCCAGGGTGCGCGGCACGGTGCAGGCCGACATCCTAAAAGAAGATCAGGCGCAGAATACCTGCATTTTCTCCACGGACTTTGCGCTCAAGCTGATGGGAGACATTCAGGAGTACTTCAGCGAGAACCGCGTCCGCAATTTCTATTCCGTCTCGATTTCCGGCTATCACATCGCGGAGGCCGGGGCGAACCCGATCTCTCAGTTGGCTTTTACCCTGGCCAACGGTTTTACCTATTGCGAGTACTATCTGGCCCGCGGCATGGCGATCGACGATTTCGCCCCCAATCTGTCCTTTTTCTTCAGCAATGGCTTGGACGCGGAGTACAACGTGCTCGGGCGCGTCGCCCGCCGCATCTGGGCCGTTGCCATGCGCGAGCGCTACGGAGCCGGCGAACGCAGCCAGAAGCTCAAGTACCACGTGCAGACGTCGGGGCGCTCGCTGCACGCCCAGGAGATGGCCTTCAACGACATCCGCACGACACTGCAAGCCTTGACCGCGCTGCAGGACAATTGCAACAGCCTGCACACCAACGCCTACGACGAGGCGGTGACGACCCCGACGGAGGAATCCGTGCGGCGCGCGCTAGCGATTCAGCTCATCATCAACCGCGAGTTGGGTATCGCCATGAACGAGAATCCGCTCCAGGGTTCGTACGTCATCGAGCAGTTGACGGATTGGGTCGAAGAGGCAGTGCTGCAGGAGTTCGAGCGGCTTTCTCAGCGCGGCGGCGTTTTGGGCGCCATGGAGGCGCAATACCAGCGCGGAAAGATCCAAGAGGAGAGCCTCTACTACGAGTCGCTCAAACATTCAGGCAAACTTCCCATTATCGGTGTCAACACCTTCGAGAACCCTCATCCGGAGGCGGCACCAGCACCCGTGGCGCTCATGCGTTCTTCCGAGGCGGAAAAGCAGGCGCAACTCCACAATCTGATGGCCTTTTGGCAGCGCAATCGGGAGCGCGCGCCGCTGGCGCTGCGGCGATTGCAACAGACGGCGCTCTCTGGTGGAAACGTTTTCGCCGAGCTGATGGAGACGGTCAAAGTCGCGAGTTTGGGACAGATCAGCGAGGCGCTGTTCGACGTGGGAGGTCGTTACCGCCGTGCGATGTAACTTCGATCCGAAAAATTTTGGCGCTCGGGTGAGGGAGCTTGGAAGGGCTCGCAGCTCCTCTCGGACAAGGAGCAAGGGCAGAGTGAGGATGGATTTGCCTCCCGCAAATCCATCCTCACCCGCCCCCGTGGTGGTGTGGTTTAATTCGTCACTTCGACCCTCTTTCCCCTCGCGCTCTTCGACGGCAAGTCGCGCGAATTTTTCGAATCTCCGTAGGGGGAAGCCGCGAATCGTTGTGCCTGGTGCGATGTTCTCGCACAACGGATCGAGGCGGGTGGGTATCCAAGCCGCTCCGCGCTTGGATACCCACCCGCCCGGGCTACGCTGGCGATGAAGCGGGCTAGGAGAACAATGAGATGACGGAAGACGAACAACGCGCGCGGGAACTCGAGCGCTGGCGCGCGCTCGTGTCGGAAGAACTGCGCGGAAAAAATCCGGACTCGCTGGTCTGGGAGACCGCCGAGGGCCTGCGCGTCAAGTCGCTCTACACCGCTTCGGATCGCGAGGGTTTGGAGTTCATCGACAGCCTGCCTGGGATGTGGCCTTATTTGCGCGGTCCGCGCGCCACGATGTACGCCAACCGCCCCTGGACCATCCGCCAGTACGCGGGTTATTCGACGGCGGAAGAATCAAACGCCTTCTACCGCCGCAACCTGGCTGCCGGTCAACAAGGTCTCTCGGTGGCCTTCGATCTCGCCACCCACCGCGGCTACGACTCGGATCACCCGCGCGTGCACGGCGATGTCGGCAAGGCAGGCGTCGCCATCGATTCCGTCGAGGACATGAAGGTCCTATTCGACGGCATTCCGCTTGATCAGGTCTCCGTTTCCATGACCATGAACGGCGCGGTGCTGCCGGTCTTGGCGTGTTTCATCGTGGCGGGTGAAGAGCAGGGTGTGGCGCCGGAAAAACTCTCAGGGACGATTCAGAACGACATCTTGAAGGAGTTCATGGTCCGCAACACCTACATCTACCCGCCGGAGCCCAGTATGCGCATCGTGGCGGACATCATCGAGTACACGGCCCACCACATGCCGAAGTTCAATTCGATCTCCATCAGCGGCTACCACATGCAGGAGGCGGGAGCGAACGCCGTGCTCGAGCTGGCGTTCACGCTCGCCGACGGCCTCGAATACGTGCGCGCCGCCCTGTCCAAGAGATTGGACGTCGATGCCTTTGCTCCCCGGCTTTCTTTCTTTTTTGCGATCGGCATGAATTTCTACATGGAAGTGGCCAAGCTGCGCGCCGCGCGGCTTTTGTGGGCGCAGCTCATGCAGCTTTTTGCTCCCCGTGATCCGCGTTCCTCCATGCTGCGCACGCACTGTCAGACCTCGGGTTGGACGCTGACGGCCCAGGATCCCTTTAACAACGTCATTCGCACGACGGTCGAAGCCATGGCTGCCGTCTTCGGAGGCACGCAGTCGCTCCACACCAACGCCATGGACGAAGCGCTGGCGCTGCCGACGGACGCGAGCGCGCGCGTGGCGCGCAACACGCAGCTCATCCTGCAGGAAGAATCTGGTATTCCGCACGTCAGCGATCCCTGGGGCGGCTCTTATTTCATGGAGGCGTTGACGGCGAGCCTCGCGCTGGAAGCGCGCAAAGTCATCGATGAGATCGAGGCGCTGGGCGGCATGGCCAAGGCCTTGGAGACCGGCATGCCGAAGCTGCGCATCGAGGAGTGCGCCACACGCCGCCAGGCCCGCATCGACCGCGGCGACGACGTGATCGTCGGAGTGAACAAATATCGAATCGACGAGGAGCCGGAGATCGAGCTCCTCGACATCGACAACACGCTGGTGCGCGAAGCCCAGGTGCAGCGCTTGCAGGAGATGCGTTCCCGCCGCGACGCCGCGGCCGTCCTCGCCGCTCTGCGCGAACTCGAAGCGATCGCGCGCGGCGGCGAGGGCAATCTGCTCTCGGCGGCCGTTAAGGCGGCGCGCGCGCGCGCCAGCATCGGAGAGATTTCGGAGACACTGGAGCGGGTTTGGGGGCGCTACCGCGCGGAGATCCGCGCGGTCTCCGGAGTGTATGGCAGCGTGTACGCTGGTGATCCCGAGTTCGAGGCCGTGCGCGAAGAGGTAAAGCGCTTCGCCCAGAGCGAGGGCCGGCGCCCGCGTTTGCTCGTCGTCAAGCTCGGCCAGGACGGGCACGATCGCGGCATGAAGGTGGTGGCGACGGCCTTCGCTGATCTCGGCTTCGACGTCGACATCGGCCCCCTGTTTCAGACGCCGGAAGAAGCCGCGCGCCAGGCGATTGAGAACGACGTGCACGCAGTCGGCGTCTCCACTCAGGCGGCGGGACACAAAACGCTGTGTCCGGAACTAGTCGAAGCGCTGCGGGCACAAGGCGCCCACGACATCGCAGTGATCGCGGGAGGCGTGATTCCGCCCAAGGATTACGCTTTTTTGCAGGAGCGGGGAGTGGCGGCGATTTTCGGTCCGGGCACGCCGATTCCTGCGGCCGCGCGCGAAGTGCTGCAGGCCATTCGCGCGCACCGCTAGGAAAAGCGAGAACTGTTCGTGAAACGAGAAATCGGGCACGTGTCGGAGGAACGAGCGGTCGCCGAGTGTGTCCGAGGCGTTGTGGAAGGTGATCGCCGGCTGCTCGCCAAGGCGATCACGCTCGTCGAAAGCATGCGGCGGGAAGATGCACCGCTGCGTGAGGAACTTTTGGCGCGTCTGCTCCCGCGCACGGGTTGCGCCGTGCGCGTCGGGATCACCGGCACGCCCGGCGTCGGCAAGAGCACCTTCATCGAAGCGCTGGGCTTGTTTCTCGTCGGGCGCGGCGAACGCGTGTCGGTGCTCGCGGTGGATCCCAGCAGTCCCGTGAGCGGGGGCAGCATCCTCGGCGATAAAACGCGTATGGAGCAGCTGGCCCAACATCCTGAAGCCTTTATTCGCCCGTCGCCCTCCGGTGGTTCGTTGGGCGGAGTAGCTAACCGCACGCGCGAAGCCCTGCTCGTTTGTGAAGCCGCCGGTTTCGGCGTCGCGCTGGTCGAAACCGTGGGCATTGGTCAATCGGAAATCGTCGTTTCTTCCATGGTGGATTCGTTTTGCGTGTTGTTGCAGCCGGGGGCCGGCGACGCGCTGCAGGGGATGAAGAAGGGTGTCCTCGAACTAGCCGACGTGCTGGCGGTCAACAAAGCGGATGGCGAACAGAAAGCGGCGGCGGAACGTGCGCGTGATGAGTACGCTCGGGCGCTGGGTCTCTTCAGCCCGGGCGCAGCGGTGTGGACGCCGCGCGTGCTCGCGGTATCCGCGCGCGAGAAAGTCGGGATCGATGCCTTCTGGGAAACGCTACTCGCGCACCGCGAAGCGTTGCTCGGCAGCGGCGAGCTCGAGAACAAGCGGCGCCGCCAAGCGCGCGCCTGGATGTGGAGCCTGATCGAGCAAGGATTGCAGGAATCTTTCCGCGAACACCGCGAAGTGAAAAGCCGCATCGCAGAACTGGAGCGGGCCGTGGAGGAGCAGCGCCTCACTCCCGCGGCGGCGGCGCAGACCTTGCTCGAGTTGTTTCGGAAATGAGCATCTCATTTGTCGAGGAGATTCATCATGGGGATGCCTTCTTTCGCGAAGGTTGAGACATTGATTGTCCCAACTCGAGGAGTCTTTTCACCTCCAATAACATTGTAAGTTGCGTTCGGAGCGAAGTGCCCAGCTTCTATTTTCTCACTTAGCGCCCTTAGATCGCTCGAGCTGAAATTATGCGATGAAAGAGTGACTCCCAATAATTGAGCTAACAGGCTGCTGACAAAATCAGTCTAGAATCGCGTAGGATACTCGGCAGGAGGATCTGCCGATGATGGGGGAATCGAATCCGCAACGTGCGCTGTTTTATCAGCTT
>Ga0247727_10006569_pt1 | contig 22785 bp, 23 predicted proteins | sample WisWelCaveWW1625_FD_202498 | JGI IMG/M metagenome (GOLD analysis project Ga0247727, IMG submission 202498) | Biofilm microbial communities from Wishing Well Cave, Virginia, United States - WW16-25 | ecosystem: Environmental > Aquatic > Deep subsurface > Groundwater > Cave microbial mat | place...
AATTCGCGTTAGCCGCCCTAAATTAAGACAAGATCGCCGTCACGACGAGAGTTTTGAACCACGATCAAAGCTCGCCTCCCGTGACCCAATCCAAATATTCATACGCCTTCAGCGTCAGAAATTCGGAAAAATTTTTCTCCGTCACGAGCTGATCGAACAATTGTTTCGCCAAGCCGTACTTTCCCGCTGCAAAGCGCTTTTCTCCCACTAATGATTTGATTTTCTCCATCTCTTCGGACAACAGCGCGCGATCAACGCCGGCGGGCACACCGTCAAGACTATTAACTGAAGTTCGTTGGATTGGCTTCATCGCCGCGGCTCGCGCGACAAAAACTCCATCCCGCCGGTCAATCCCCCGCCGAAAAGAAAACCTTCAATAGCGCCGAGCGCAATTTGCGTCGTCCGGCCAAAATGCACTTCACCAAAAAACGAGGCCAGCGGCTCCAGGCGGATTTGCGAATTGGCAAACGAGCGCGCGATCAGCTCGAGGCTGCTGCTGAAAAGATTGCCGCCGATAATCGCCAACACAATGCCGGCCAACATGCTGCCGAGCGCCGCGCCGAAAATCCGCTGCCACGGCCGGCCGCCATTAAACAAGCGCCCGGTCAAGAGCGCGCCGAGCGACAAACCCGCGCCGATCATCGCGCCTTCAAACGCGCCGGTGATGCCGGTCGGACTTTTTCCGAACAAGGCCTGCAGCATGTCGACGCCGACGAGATGCGCGCTCCAACCGATGGCCGCGCCGCCCGCCGCGCCGCCGATCATCGCCCACAAGCGATTGTGGCGATACGTGACATGCGCCGCAGCCACCATGCCGAAACTAATGCCGAAGGCGCCGGAGGCGCCGATCAACAGCCCGAGACTGATCAACACGAGAATGAGTGACATCGCCTCGACCGCCGTCGCATGTCGAGCCGCGGCAAGAGCCAGACCGAGAAAAAATCCGCCGGCGATTCCGGACATGGCGCCGCCGAGCGTTCCGCTGATGCCTTGCCGGACGATGCCGGTCCAATTCCGGCGCAGCCGCACCCAGATCAAAGCGCCAATGATCAAGCCGCTGACGGCGAGGGAAAATGGTGCGAGCGGCAGCATATTCCGCTGGTGATCACGGATGAGCGCGAGGCTCACGACGCGACGGAGAAGTCCGGCTTTCTCGCCTGCAGTTTCTCGATACAGCATTTCGCCGGCGGTTTCACCGAGCCAATCGGCGAGCGCGATGCTGGCGGCTTTTCTAACATTCAAATGGCGATCCCACAAGGCAACGCGCCGCAGCATGTCCTGGGTTTCGCGCTGGCGAACCCAGCGGCAGGCTTCGATGGCGCGCAAACGCACGTTCGCCTCGTTGTGGCGGGCGGCCTCAACCATTAAAGTTGATAATGCCGGAGAACGTGCAACCAGCCATTCCGGCAGCGGCCGGCCGCGATACAAAATGCTTTTGGCCAGCAGGTCGCCTTCTTCGCTCGACAGGCCGAGCTGCTCGCCATGAGGCAGCAGCAAGTCGAGCGTCTCGGCGTCGATTAAAAGTTGATGCGCGCGATAATTTTCGAGGGCGCGCTCGAGCAGGCCGCGCGCCCGTTTCAGCGCGCGATCTTCCGCCGTGAGCCAGCGCGAAACTTCGGGCAGCAAATAATCATGCGCCAATTCCAGCCAACCTTCGCCGTCTTGATTGCGGCAGCGCACGACGCGGGCGGCAACCAACTCTTCCACAATCGCGTTGGCATTGCTGGCAAATTTTTTGAGGCGCGTGTTCAATTCAGCGCCGCGCAGAATCAAACGCTGCCCGTCGGGCGAAATCAGCGTCTTGAGAATCTCTTTGGCGATACGCAGATCGGCAGTGTTGAAACGCCGTAAAACGCGCGCCAAATAGCCGGCAATAATTTTGGACGCCGTGCCGAGCCGTTCATACGCCGCGACCGTCAGCTTGTTGTCATGACCCCGCGCATCGTAAAGCTGATCACACACGATTTGCAATTGCGGCGGATCGACGCCATCCTGATCGTTGAGATCGTCCAACAGCCGCTGAACCAACTCGGCTTCATAATGACAACCGGCCACGCGCGCCGGCCCGGTGATCGCGGCCGCCGCTTGCTCGCGGCTGAGGCGCTTGAGACGATACTCGTGATGAAAAATTTCCGGAATGGCGGTTTTGAATTGGCTCATCTCCGCCAGCAAATCCTCGCGCAGCGCGAAGACCAGCCGCAGCGGCAAATTCTCGTGAACCAACAAACGGCCAAGCGCTTCGACAAACTTTTTTCTGCTTTCCTCGCCCAACAATAAGAAAAATTCTTCAAATTGATCGAGAAAAAAAATAACGCACCGCTGAGAAGAACCGGAACCCGCGCGCGAAAGCAATTCTTCCAAACTAAACGAATTGACGCCTTCTGCCATCGGCAAAAGCGCATTGACCATTTGCTGAATCGGATCGGTGAAACTCCGGATGGCGAAGGCGAGATGGCCCTGCGCTTTCAAACGCGGCATCAAACCGGCGCAAACGATCGAGCTTTTGCCGGCGCCGGAGCGCCCGTGAATGATGAAAGAACGATGCGCCAAAATTTGAGAGCATATCGTTTCAACTTCCGGTTCGCGCCCAAAAAACAACGGCGCGTCCTGCTCGGTGTAGTAATCAAGAAATTTGTACGGGCGGTTGGGTGATCGCTCGGTTGGCTGCGGAGAAATCGCGGCGGCTTCACCATTCACTTCCACCGGCTGGCCGATGAAAATATAACCGTGCTTCGGAACGGTTTTGATGTAACGCGGATTCGACGCATCATCGCCAAGCTGTTTCCGAATGTCCTTTATGCACTGCGTCAACGCCGCATCGGTGACAATCACACCCTGCCAAACTTCATCAAACAGACGCTGTTTTTCGACCAACTGTCCGCTGTGTTGCACCAACAGCAGCAGCGCCTCGAAATATTTTGAATTCAACGGCACCAGCCGCCCCTGGCGCCAAAGCTGTCGATTATGCGCATCAAGAAAAATATCGTCGAAGCGATAACCCGTCACTTGTGATTTCTCGTGATTCATGATGATTGCAAATTGCTCACAACTTTCTCAGAAATGGCTCAAGCTTCTCAGGGACTATTTGATTAAATTAAGCCTGTGTGTTACAAAATCAAGGGTTTTGTTCAAACAAAATGTTCAAAAAAATGACAGCATCAAAAGATCACAATTGGCTCTCTGCAAGCCTGGCCGCCGCTCTCGGGTTATTCACCGCCTATATTGATGCCCTCGGCGGAGATTTTCATTTGTTTGTCACCGCGTTGTTGCTGGTTTTCTTCGGCGCGATGCTGGGTTTCATCCAACCGCAGAAAGCCTGGCGCTGGGCATTGATCATCGGTGGCTTTGTGTACGCTGTTTTTCTCTTGCGGCGGATTTTTGATGAGCTGAGCCTGAATTTGCTCAAAGCCGTTCCGACGTTTGTTCCGGCGTTTTTCGGCGTCTACGCCGGCGTGTTTTTGCGCAAAGTTGGTTTCAAACTGAAAACGCGAGCCTCAACGTAACTCAACATTCATGTTGAGAAGAAATGCGCGCCACATAAATGAAGTGTTAGACATCAACGAGGAGGAACAACGAATGAGATGGGAGCGTGTCACAATTTTCTTACGACTGATCTGCCTGATATCAGGAGTTGGCAGCTTCGGCGTAGCCTGGCATTTAACCAGGATCGGTTCATCGGGCATCGAGGATGTCCCACCGCCTTTCATATTACTGGCAGGTCTCGCTGGACTTGGGTTCTTGTGTATCGCCGTCATCGGTCGATACCCCCGACCTGGTGCCGCAAAATCGACCCGTAAACGTGAATAGCTGGCCGTCTAACCCACCGATGAACCCGTCGTCGCTGCGGTCGCTGTCGCGTCCACAGCGGTTCCATCGCTCGCAAAAAAACGCTCCATCAGCGCGGGTTATCGGCAGACCGTTACAATTTCAGCCTGAGATAAAAGATGTCTACTCATTCGAATGATCATGAAAATCCGCAAGGCTTGCATGTTGCCATCATCATGGATGGCAACGGCCGCTGGGCCAACACCCGCGGCCTGCCGCGTGTTGCCGGCCATCGCGCCGGCGCCGAAACGCTGCGCCCCATCGTCGAAGCGGCGCCGCAGCTCGGCATCGCAACGTTGACGGTTTACGCCTTTTCTTCGGACAATTGGCTGCGTCCCGGCCCCGAAGTGAAGACGCTCATGAAGTTGTTTCACGCCTATTTGTTGAGCGAAACCGAGCGATGCCTGGCGAATGGCGTGCGCTTGAACATTATCGGCCGGCGCGATCGTTTCCAGCCGGCGTTGCGCGACGTGATGGAAAGAGTCGAAGCCGCCACCTCAGGAGGACAGGTGCTGGATCTGCGCGTGGCATTGGATTACTCGAGCCGCGACGCCATCTTGCGCGCGGTTTGCAAGGTTAATGGCGCCACAGACATTTCGCGCGAGGGATTTGCGCGCCTGCTGGCCAGGGCCGATCATGCCGGGGTTTCGACGCCGGACGTCGATTTGCTCATTCGCACCGGCGGCGAGCAGCGCCTAAGCGATTTTCTCTTGTGGGAATGCGCGTATGCGGAGCTTTTTTTTATTCAAAAAATGTGGCCCGAATTTACCGTCGAAGATTTTGCAGCGGCCGTCAAAGCCTTTCGTTGTCGCGAGCGTCGCTTCGGACGGATATCACAACAACTACTCCCTCATACTCAATAAATAATTTGGAGAAAATCTGATGTTGAAAAAACTCTTGCTGTTCTTCGCCGCGTTCACCTCACTGAGCGCCGTCGCTATCGGACTGCACTCTCTTTTCATCGACGCCGAAGGCTCACTCGCCTGGACGATCTGCAAAGCCGCAAGCGCCGCAACCGTCGTGGGCATCGGCTTCGCGACGTGGCAGTATTGGCGTGCAAACGTCTCACATTATTTCAACGCGAAATTGTTGCGGCTTGGCGCGATTTGGCTCATCGCTCTCGCCGCCGCGAGCGCAGCGTGGACGTTTCATCTTGCTCGCGTTACCGGCGATTTCGAGGCGTGGGTTATCTTGATCAACGTCGCGATGATCGGCCAAGCGGCTCTGACGTTCCGGCAATTATAGTATTACCCTGAAAAAACTATCACGACCGCGAAGATTTTTGGAGCATTGTAAATTTTAAATTGAAAATTTACAATTTACAATCTTCGATTGAATCGTATGATTGGAGTAACGATGAGCAGCAAAAAACGCTGGTTGTACGTTGCAGTTTTTGCCGCGGCCATGGCCTGGGTGGAAACCGCTGTCGTCGTCGACCTGCGAACATTACTTGATCGGATTGAGCCTTATCAAACCAATCCGCTGCCGTTTGTGCCGAAGTTGGGCGAAGTCGAGCTTGTCCGCGAAATCGCCACATTGATCATGTTGGTGACGGTGGGCTGGTTGGCAGGCCATTCGCGACAGACGAAATGGGGCTACGCCTTCCTCGCCTTCGGGGTATGGGATATTTTATACTATGTATTTCTCAAAATCATCGTCGGTTGGCCGCATTCGATTTGGGATTGGGACATTCTGTTTTTGCTGCCGCTGCCGTGGTGGGGGCCGGTTATCGCGCCGGTCACGATTGCGGGCATGATGATTGTTTTTGGAACTTTGCTCACGCAATTCAATCCGCCCGAACATCAGATTTGGCCGTCGCGCCGCGCCTGGATTTTCGGTTTGAGCGGCGGTGTGCTTGCCTTGCTCGTTTTCATGTCGGAGACGATTCGTTCCCTCGACGGCGGCGTCGAGGCGATTCGAACGGTGCTGCCAACGTGGTTCAACTGGCCGGTCTTTATCATCGCGCTGGCGCTGATGGCGGCGCCGATTATTGCGGCGATCAAACAAATTTGGAACGGAAGATCAGAAATAAAAAAACTGGCTTTCATTCCCAACAAAACCAGTTTCGGGGCGCAAACTTTTCTTCTGCTGTTGCTTTATAAAATTATTTCCCGAAATACGTGAAACGCCTCCTGGAATTATTTGATCAATTCCGGAGCGACATACGTTCCGTAGCATTTTATTCTCCCGCAAAATCCAATTGCATTTGCACGCCGCGCTCAATTCCTGCCAAATTTTCGCGGGCGAGTTGTTGAATCTGCTCTTCCAGCCAACGAATGTACAAACGAAACGTGGCGCGTTTGGCAATAGCGGCGACACACAGCGCGCGAACGGAACCGGCATAGCTCGGCCAATTCGCCCGAATCACCGGCGGCAGTTTGAGATAAGTCGGGGCCTCGTCACAGAAAAGCTCGCTGCGCGCCAGCGTCCAAATATCACATTGTTTCTCCCCACTGGGAATGCGTCCATCAGTCAAAGAAGAATTCAAATGCGACAAGCCTTGCACCAAATGCGTCAGCTCGTGGCCAATCGTGTTGTAGGATAACTTGCGCACTTTCAGTCGAATGGTCAATTCAGCTTCGCTATCGCGCGGAATCAACGCGCTGCCGAGATGGACACGGGTGTAACCGATGGTGACGGCTTTTCCTTGCAATTCCGGAAAAAACCGCAACGCCGCTTGCAACATGAATTGCGTCCGCCGGTTCAGGCGTTTTTTCATCAAAGGCGTAAAACGAAGTGGCATCGAATCGGATTGTGTTGCACCAAAAAATCAAAATCTTTTTGCTTGACGTTGATCGCCCGGCTTGTTATCTTGCAGACCGAAACAATTTTTTAGAAAAATGATCACCATCGACGTTTTGTTAAGCGAGAATCAAATTGCCGATGAATTGGCGGCGGCGCTCGCCAACCGCAATTTGCCCGAGAAATTCTTTTATTGGTTTCCAACTTCCGTGCGTGCATGGATCAGCTTGTGCAGCGACGGCGCGTATCGCAATTTCATGCGCTCGCAAACGCTTTTGCAAAACTACGCGGCTGAACTCGTTGCGCATTTGCCTCACGGCAACCTGGAATTAATCAGCTTGGGCGCGGGCCAAGGCGTCAAGGACATTCTCGTTCTCGAACAATTGCGCGCTGCGGGCCGCGCGCCGCATTACGTTCCGGTCGATGCGAGTCAAGCTTTGTTAGAGCTGGCTTGCGAGCTGGCGGCAGGTTCAGGGTTTTCATGTCGAGGCGTCAAAGCCGATCTTGCCAACGCCGAGCATCTGGCCCAATTGTCTCGCGACCGCAGCGGGCCGCCGCGTTTGGTGATGATACTCGGCAATACGCTCGGCGCGTTCGATCCGATTGATTATTGCGCTCGTCTGGCGCGATTGCTGCGCCCGCAAGATCATCTGCTCATCGACGGCGAAATTTTCAGCGCCGAAGTTACAATGTCGGGTTATGATAATCCGCTCAATCGCCGGTTTGCTTTTGGGCCGCTGCGCAGCATCGGTTTGGAAGAGCCGCGAGACGGCGCGCTGGAGTTTGCGTCGGATACCGATTCCCGGCGATCCGGGCTTTACCGCGTGCGCAAGCATTTTCGCGCCGCGCGCGATCTCGAGCTGTTGATTGCGGGCGAGACCATCCGCTTGAAAGCCGGCCGGCAAATCGAGATGAACTGGTCTTATAAATACACTCGCGAAGCTTTTCTGGCCTTGTTGCAAGAAGCGGGGATTTCTCCCGAAGCGCAATACTTGAGTGACGACGGGCGGTTTCTGATAGTTTTGGGAAGAAGACCATAATCGCTCGGCGGCCGCACGAAGGCCGGCAACGAGCAACAGACGATTTGTCTATTGATCCAGCGCTTCGACCACGGTTTTGAGATGCATAAATAAAAGCCCTTTCATTTCATCACGCACCTCCGAGGATTCCTCATCGTCGTCCAGCTCAAAAAGCGCCTCGACCGCGTAACGCAAGACGTTGACTTGATTGTGATTTTGATAGATCAGCCGCACCGAGTCTTCAAAATTCTCCGGCGGCTCCTCTAAAAAATATTCGAGCATTTTATCCGTGCGCTCGATAAACTCATCCATCCGCTTTTCACTCACCCGCTTGGGCCGCGGCGCGCCCTGCCGCATGATCTCGCAAATGCTCGCGCCAAGATGAAGCAAGAGTCCGCGTTCATCCTGATTGAAAACCTCGTCATCAATCGCCATGAGAAAAGCCAGAATCATCGGCTGCTCTTTTTCCATACGTTGAATGACGCCGGGCACTTCATCCAACGGCAGGTTTGTCATTTTCTGCGAGATGCTCGCAACGACTTCTTCTGAGATTGTTTGCATGTTGCTTCCCTTACGCCAAGAATCAAATGGGATTATGTCTATTATGAATGAAATCTTTGCAAAAAAAGCAAAGAAATTACACGCGGATCAAAAACGCACACGGAATTATCAGCGTGAGTTTTTGATCCGTGTGGTACCTTTTGGTTACGGCTCGCCCGCGCTGGGGTATTATAAAGGCATAAAAGCCAGGCCAAACGCGCGCTCGACGAACCAGGCAAGTCCGAACAGCAGGATCACGGAAGAAAAGGCAAACACGACTTGGCGTTGAAATTTTTGCCTGGCAATCCAGAGCGTGATGGGAAAGAATACCGCCACGATGCAGAGCTGGCCGATTTCGACGCCGGCATTGAAAGCCAGCAACGAGGGCACCAAGCCGGTCGTCGGCAGGCCGAGGTCGCGCAAGACGTTGGCAAAGCCGAATCCATGCACCAGGCCGAAAATGAAGGTGAGAATCCAGCGATGATTCGATTGCGCAATAAAAAAGTTTTCGGCGGCGACGTACGCGATGCTCAAGGCGATGCCGGATTCAATAAGGCGCGGCGGAAGTTTGAGAATTTCCAAAGCGGCTAAAATCAGCGTGAGGCTGTGCGCCACCGTGAAGGCGGTAACGATTTTCACCAAATTGCCGAAACGGCCGCCGATGACGATCAGCGCGAAAAGAAACATGATATGATCGAAGCCGAGGAAAATATGCTCGATGCCGAGTTTGGTAAACTCGCCGATTTGTGAGAACAGCGAAACCTTGCCGCCGATCACAAAACGCTGGCGCTGACTTTCTTCGGAGAATATCGCCTGCTGTATTTGCTCGCCGGCCACGACTTTGGCAAGATTTTTATGCTGCGAGCCGAATTTTTCAAAGAAACCGATGCGCAAAGAAATTTCCGCCGGCAGCGCATTCAAAGGGCGGGCAAAATTAAAATTGATAAAAACATTGCCAAAATCATCCTGAGTAAATCCGCCCGGCCGCCGCTCCAATTTGGCCGGCGAAAAATTAACCGCAATGGCCGCGTGCTCTTCGACGTAATCATAAATACCCGGCAGCGCGGCCAGCAGTTCGTCGCGATCAACATTCGAATCGCCGTTGGCGTCGAGGTTGAAATTTTTTTTCAAATCGGAGATATCGAATGTGAAAACGGCTTGCAGGCTGTCCGGCGTGACAACGACGGCGGAGTAACTCGAGTTCAGATCGTGAGCGCCGGCGTTCGCTGCCGGCAGCAGCACGCCCACGATCGCGCAAATCCAAACCACAAAAACACGGCGACGCGGAATCGGCCTGATTCCCGAGAAGCTTTTTATTTTTATCACGGCTCGTTTTTTCCTCAAAATAAAAAAGTCCGGCTGGAATGTCAAGCGCAAAATTGGGTATTGCAAATTTACCCGCTTATCCTTTCGCTGCCGTTGTTCCATTTGCCTGCAAGGCGCGTTTGACGGCTTGCGCCAGGTCATTGACGAGATAAGGTTTTTGCACGAATCCGATGACGCCTTCACTCAAAATGGCTTGGGCATCGCCCTCGGCGCTGTAGCCGGACGACAACAACACGCGAACCTGCGGATCGATTTCTTTCAAGCGGCGAAAGACTTCGCGGCCGTTAAGCCTCGGCATAACCATGTCGAGGATGACCAACGCAATATCGCGGCGGCGTTCGGCAAAAACCCGTAGGGCTTCCTGTCCTTCCCGCGCCAAAAGCACGCCATAACCAAGTCGTTTGAGAATACGGCTCGCGACGTCAAGAATGACGCGCTCATCATCGACGAGCAGGATGGTTTCATGTCCCAACGGCGCCTCCAAGTGCGGGTCAGGCTTGGTGATGACGGCGGCAGGCTGCGTCGCCGGCAGATAAATATGGAAGGCGGAGCCTTTGCCGATCGCGCTATCGACATAAATGCGGCCGCCATGATTGCGAATGATGCCATAAACCATCGCCAGGCCGAGGCCGGTGCCCTTGCCTCTTTCTTTGGTGGAAAAAAACGGCTCAAAAATTCGCGCTTGCGTTGCCGCCTCCATGCCAACACCCGTGTCGGTTATCACGATATGAACATATTTTCCCGGGGCAACGTTGAAATGTTGCGCAGCAGTTTGCGTCTCAATCTCGAGATTTTGCGTCGTCAACATCAGCGCCCCGCCGTTGGGCATGGCATCGCGGGCATTGAGGCAAATATTCAGGAGCGTCTGATGTAATTGGTTGCTATCTCCTTCAATGGTCCACAAATCGTCGGCAAATTGTGCGGTCACGACGATGTCCTTGTCTAACGTGCGCGAAATCAATTTCATCAATTCTTCAATCGTGTGATTCAAATTGACGCTGCGCACTTCGTATTTGCCGGCGCGCGCGAAACCGAGAAGCTGCTTGGTCAAATCAGAGGCGCGCAAGGCGGCCTGTTCGATGGTTTCGACATGTTCTTGCAGCGAGCTGTTCCGGTCAAAGGAGGTTCTGATCAGCGAAGCCGTTCCCAAAATGCCGGCCAAAAGATTGTTGAAGTCATGCGCGATGCCGCCGGCCAGCGTGCCGATGGTTTCCATTTTCTGGGCTTGAAAAAGCTGCTCCTGCAATTTTTGCATTTCTTCATTGACGCGTTTCTGGGTCTCCTCGACCATTTTGCGCACGGTGAGCATGTCGTTAAATTGGCGAATCAAATTCGTCACTTCCGGCAGGCCGGCGAAATTCGGACAACGCACGCCTAAATTGCCGTCGGCGACTTCATGCATCACCTGGCTCATCGCACGCATCGGGCGAATCAGAAAAAGGTGCACGACGAGGTAAAACGCCACGGCGCCGGCGAGCAAAATCAACCCGCCGAGCATCAAAACATTGCGCAGGCGCTTGCCGACGAGCGCCTCGACAAACAGGCTGTTATACCCAATCAACAGGCGGCCGCGCAATGTTCCCTGAAGCGCGGCGCTATCGGCCTCGTGAAATTGTCGATCAAAAAGAAAAAGATGCTGCGACGGCGGCATGCTAAAGTGTGTGGTCAAACGATTGGGTTGGGGAATTTCAAAAAGGTTTAAGCGGTATTCTGACAGGAACTCGCGAAACGGGCGATTCTGCCAGGGCTCCGGCTCACTCGCGACAATCATGCGGTCCGCATCGACCACCACGGCAAAGGCGATTTCCCCATGCCGCACAAACGCTTGCAAAGTCTGTTGCACGAGATGAAAATTTTTGCTGCGATAAGCTTCGGCGACGAGCGGGGCCAGGCCGTCGGCCAACGCAATAAATTGGGTGCGGATATATTGCGTCAATTCCTCCTTCTCGTAGCGATAAAACGCGATGGTCATCACCACGCCGACGCTGCTGAAAATCATCAACAGCACCAGCGCGATGGTGACCGGGATATTAAGAATGATCGGCCGCGAAAAAGACCAAAACTTTTTTTGTGGTATCGATGCGTTCATTCTCAAATTCTTTCGATTAGCTTGCCGCGTTTTTTATTCCTTACGGCGAACCTCGAAGGCACAGCAGCCACCTGCGGAAAATTCTATTCACTTATTGCTTAGGGTCCACGCAACGCGCGAAGATCAAACGCAAGCCTTCAAGCGTCAGCGCCGGCTCAACGCTTTCAACCGTCGTCAAATGCTCGATCAAGACGACGGCCAGCCCGCCGGTGGCGATGATTTTCGTGGCCGGGCCGAGCATTTGTTTGAACCGGCGATTAAGCCCTTCCACCATTTCAACGCCGCCGTACATCAAGCCGGATTGGATGCTGGTTTCAGTGGTGCGGCCGATCAACTCCGGCGGAAAACGCAGCGCGACTTTGGGAAGTTTGGCGGCGGCGCGGTGCAGAATTTCGGCGGTGGTCTCGGGACCGGGGGCAATCACGCCGCCCAGGTATTCGGCATTCGCGGTGATCACATCAAACGTCGTCGCCGTGCCAAAATCGACGACGACGAGCGGGCCGCCGTAACGCGCAAATCCGGCGACGGCGTTGCAAATGCGGTCGGCGCCGACTTGATCAGGATTTTCGTAAAGAATTTTGATGCCGGTGTCGAGATCGGCGGTGACATTGACGCTCGGCAGCTTGAGACGTTTGGCGCCAACCCGCTCGAACACCGGAGTTAAAGTCGGCACCACCGAGCTTAAGGCGAATCCGGTCAGTTGATGCAGCGCGAAACCTTCAGACTCGAGCAGCATTTTGAATAAAATCCAGATTTCATCATCCGTGCGCGCGACGCCGCTGCTGAGGCGCCACTGCGCGCGCAGATTTTCCTGCTCATACAAGCCGAAGGTGATGTTGGTGTTGCCTATGTCTGCGACGAGAAGCATGACGAACTCCGATTTTGTCGTTCTTGTTTATCGTCATATACTCATACTCTTACTCCTACTCTTACTCGCTTTAACTTTTGAAACGACGAATAAGAGTATGAGTACTTGCAAGAAGGTTATTTTGCCATCGACACTTCCCCGGCTGAAAAGGTCTGGCGTTGCCCATTGCCCCGGCGCAAAATCATCTCCCCTCCCGCTCCAATATCCTCAAAAATTCCCGAAATCATTTCATGCGCTTGCCGTAAAATCACCGGTTTTCCCAGCTCCGAACAAAGCGCGCGCCAACGAAATAATAAAGCAGGCATCTCGCTTTGCACATTGCCAAAAAAACTTTTGTCGAGACGCCGCGCCAAAGCGACGAGCACGCTTTGGCGATCAAAAAGACGTCCGGCAATCATCGCGAGTGAAATGGCGCGCCTTTGCCATTCGGCTTGAAAATCTTTCGGTTGCTGATTGACGTTAATCCCGATTCCGGCGACGATGTAATCAAGCTTGTTTAGACGTTCTTCGGAAATCGAAACCGGCGAAAATTGCGTTTCGCAGAGAATGCCGCAGACTTTGCGCTGATTCCACAGAATGTCGTTCGGCCATTTGACCGCAAACGTTTCACCGCAAATTGCCGACAAGGTTTCCGCCGCCACAACGGCAATCGCCAGCGGCAATGCGCCGATGAGCGCGAGCGGCACAGCCGGACGCAGAATGAACGACAGCCACAAACCGACGCCGGACGGCGATTGCCAGGGCCGGCCCAAACGGCCGCGTCCGGCGGTTTGTTGATCGGCCAACACCAGCGTTCCCGCTTCCGCGCCGCGCCGCGCCAAACGTTTGAGAAAATCATTCGTCGAGGTGAGGCGATTGAAAACGATCAACCGCTTGCCGAGCACAGCGGTATTTAATTGGGCCTGCAATGCCTCAGGATCCCAAAAGGGTTTTTCGGTTCTTCGCGACATGAGACAATTTTAAATTGAAAATTGAAAATTTGCAATTAATCAATTTTCTTATTGCTCTGGTTGATACACGCCAAAAACTTTGCGCAGCGAATCTGAAATTTCGCCAAGAGTAACGAGATTTTCGACGCAAGCAATAATATAGGGCATCAAATTCTCGTTGCCGGCGGCGGCTTTTTCAAGCTGTTGGCGCAGCTCGCTCACCCGCGCGTTATCCCGCCGCCGGCGCACATCACGCAGCCGCGCCGTTTGTTCGTCGCGAACCGCCGGATCGACGCGCAACAAATTTATATTGGTTTCTTCCTGCATCTGAAAAGCGTTGACGCCAACAATGATTTTGTCGCCGCGCTCGACGGCCTGTTGATATTCCCACGCGCGGCGGCTGATTTCGTGTTGAAAGAAACCGCGCTCGATGGCGCGCAGCGCGCCGCCCATCGCTTCGATTTTGTCGAGATAATCCTGCGCGCGTTTTTCAATCTCGTTGGTGAGCTGCTCGATAAAGTAACTTCCCGCCAACGGATCGACGGTGGCCGTTACGCCGCTTTCGTGGGCGATGATCTGCTGCGTCCGCAAGGCGATGCGCACCGATTCTTCGCTCGGCAAGGCCAGCGCTTCGTCGCGCGAGTTCGTGTGCAGCGATTGCGTGCCGCCGAGCACGGCGGCAAGCGCCTGCAAAGCCACGCGCACGACGTTGTTGTCCGGCTGCTGCGCGGTAAGCGTGCTGCCGGCGGTTTGCGCATGAAAGCGCAGCATCATGGCGCGCGGGTTTTTCGCGCCAAATTTCTCTTGCATGATTTTCGCCCACAACCGGCGCGCGGCGCGGAACTTGGCGATTTCTTCAAAAAAATTGTTGTGGCTGTTAAAAAAGAAGGACAGCCTTTGTCCAAACTCATCGACGTTCAAACCGCGCTGGACGGCGGCGCGAACATACTCCATCGCATTCGCAAACGTGAACGCCACTTCCTGCACCGCATCCGAGCCGGCCTCGCGAATGTGATAGCCGCTGATCGAAATGAAATTCCATTTGGGCGCGTGTCGGGTGCAATACTCGAATAAATCCGTGACCAAACGCATCGAGCCGGCCGGCGGATAAATGTACGTCGCGCGGGCGATATACTCCTTCAAAATATCATTCTGCACCGTACCGCCGATCTCGCGCAAATCCGCGCCCTGCTTTTTGGCCATGGCGATATACAGCGCGAGCAAAATCGGCGCGGTGGCGTTGATCGTCATCGAGGTGGTGATGTCCTGCAAACGAAGGCCCTCAAACAAAATTTCCATATCTTCGAAGCTGCTGATGGCGACGCCAACTTTGCCGACTTCGCCTTCCGCCAAAACATGATCGGAATCATAGCCCATCTGCGTCGGCAAATCGAAGGCGACCGAGAGTCCGGTTTGACCCTGCGACAATAGATACCGAAACCGCGCATTGGTCTCGCGCGCCGAGGCGAAACCGCTGTACTGGCGCATCGTCCAGAGTCGGCTGCGGTACATATTAGCATAGATGCCGCGCAGAAATGGAAACTCGCCAGGTTTTCGATCACCACCAGAATCGCCCGGCAAATCAGCGGCGGTGTAAAAATCTTTTATTTCGATACCGGCGTCCGTGATGAATTCAGCGTTCGACATTTTGGGCCATCCTTTTATTTTTGGCATCCGGCTACGCCCGTAGGGATTTTTTGAATCGCCCGGATAATAAACTATTCCGGATTTTCAAACAAAGTGAAAATCCGCAGCCCATTCCGCCAACTTAAAAAACATCCGGCGATTTTTCTCCGGTTCCGCGGCCATGTTGAGCAATGCCTGCTCTGTCCCAGGCAAGTCGTTGTGTTCGTAGAGAAATTGCGACAAATCCATCCGGCCGTTTACCGGCCAACACAGTCAAAACTCGCTCACGCGAAGTCATCACCTGGTCTCTTTCTCTCCCCGAGGTTGATCAAAATTTGCCGCGTCGAGATATGCAAGATAATCATTTTGCCCAAAGAATGCAAGTGTCCCGATTTTTTGACTCTGCCTTTTGAGAGCTTGACTTTTTTAACAAAGCAATGTATTTTCAATACCGATTTGTCTTGCAATTTTAACAAGGAGAATGATGCGAATCGGTATCGTCACCGATGAAATCAGCGCCGACGTGCGTGAGGCGATTGAGCTTGGCGTGAGTTGGGGCATCATGGATTACGAGCTGCGTATCATCGGCGAGGCGCGTGTGCCAACAATCAAACCTGAAACCGTCGATGACTTGCTGCGGCTCAAAGAGAAATTCGCTGTTCGCTACACAGCGCTTTCGCCCGGCGCGTGCAAAGGCGCGATTGACGATCACGAAACATTGCAGCGTGAGTTGAATGTAACATTGCCTGAGACTTTTATGTTGGCAAGGAAACTCGCCGTTCCAACGGTGATTATCTTCGGTTTTCAACGGCTGCCGCAACAGCCGGATTCATTGTTGCCAAAAGTTGTCGAAGCCTTCCGGCGAATGGCGGCGATGGCCAAGAAAGCAGAATTACAGTTGGCCATTGAAAATGAACCGGGGTTTTGGTGTGACACCGGGCAAAATACGGCGCGCCTTATCGCCGCGGTTGACTCGCCTTTTCTGCGCGCCAATTGGGATCCGGCGAATGCGCTGGGCACGGGCGAAATTCCGTATCCGGATGGTTATGAAGCCATTAAAAAATGGATCGCGAATGTTCACGTCAAGGATACGCCGAAAGGCGCGCTGATTCAGTGCGTGCCTGTGGGAGAAGGCAAGGTCGATTGGGAGGGCCAGCTTCGGGCGCTGGCGCGAGATCGCCTGGTTCAACACATTACGCTTGAAACGCATTGTCTGCCGCTGATTGAAAATTCTCAAAAGAATTTAAAACGCTTGCGGAAAATTTTAAGCCAATTAAAAAGCAACAGCGGCGATAAATGATCCTGGCTGATTGTCCGGTTTGTTGAATTATTCCGAGCTGACATGAATGAGCGACAGCACGTTATACCCCGACAACTTCTCGCGTCCATGCAAAAAATCCAATTCAATTAAAAAAGCAAAACCGAGAAGCTTCCCTCCTAACTTCTCAACGAGCCGACCGGCCGCGGCCGCCGTGCCGCCGGTTGCGAGCAAATCATCAATCACAGCAACACGTTCGCCTTTGGCAATAGCATCGGTGTGCATTTCAATCGCGTCGACGCCGTATTCCAGCGCATACTCTTCGCGGACCGTGGCCGCCGGAAGTTTTTTCGGTTTGCGCGCGGGCACAAAACCGGCGTTCAAACGCAAAGAGAGCGGGGCGCCAAAAATAAAACCGCGCGATTCGATGCCGACGACTTTTTGCACTTTTTTATCCGCGCCGGGCATAGCCTGAAAATGCGTCACCAAAAGATCAATGACTTGCGCAAAAGCAGTTGGCTCTTTCAGCAAGGTTGTAATGTCTTTGAAGCCGATGCCGGGCTTGGGAAAATCTTTGACGGTGCGAATGTAACGTTCGAGATCTTGCATGGCAACAATTCCTTAATCCGTGATTTGGAAATTGTGAAACTCATTGTTGTAAGGCAGCCATTCCACTTGCGCCTCGTCAACGCGAGAAAAGCGCGAGCCTTTTTTGACTTCCTTGACAAACTCGCGCAGCTCTTCTTCGTCCCCTTCCGCAACGGTTTCGACGCGGCCATCCGTAAGATTTTTGACCCAGCCTTTTAAATAATGCCGCCGCGCCGAATGATGAACGTGATAGCGAAAGCCCACTCCCTGAACCATCCCATTGATGACGATATGAACGCCCTTTTTCATATTGATCCTATCCGCTTAAGAAGTAGATTCACTGCTTCCGCCGCCGTTGTGGCTTGAACAACTTGCGGAATATCGAATGACAACCTCAGACCGGCAACCGGCTTGCCAAATTTCAAGGCAAATGCTATTTCCGACAGCGTGCCGTATGCGCCGTCAACGGCAATCAGGCCATCGGCGCTCCGCGCGATAATCACGTTACGCGCGTCGTTGAAGCCGGTGACAATCGGAAGATCGACGAAGGCATTCGCTTCGTCTTTCGTCTTGCCGGGCAAAATTCCAATCGTCATGCCGCCGGCTTCTTTAGCGCCGCGGCAAGCCGCTTCCATCACGCCGAACAAACCGCCGCAAATCAGCATCGCGCCGGCTTTTGCAATCTCCTGGCCGGCCTGCCGCGCCAATTCGTAAATTTCCGGCGAGCATTGCGCTCCGCCTATAACAGCAATGATCTTCATATACTCAAAAAGCAAAAACTTCCACGCAAAGAATTTCTTTGCGACATCTTTGCGGCTTAGCGTCTTTGCGTGCGCTTTTTTAATTCTGGCTTATGGATATAACCTGTGCATCAAGCGCGCAAACGGAATCGTCTCGCGCACGTGATGCAGGCCGCAAATCCACGCGACTGTGCGCTCGACGCCGAGGCCGAAGCCGGCGTGCGGCACCGAGCCATAACGCCGCACATCGAGATACCATTGAAACGCTTCCATCGGCAGGTTATGCTCGCGAATCTTCGCTTCCAACACCTCGACATTATCTTCGCGCTGGCCGCCGCCGATAATTTCGCCGTAGCCTTCGGGCGCAAGCACATCGACGCCGAGGGCGCGATCCTGGCGCTCAGGGTCGGCCTTCATGTAAAACGCTTTGACCGCCGCCGGATAACGATGCACCATCAACGGCTTGTCAAACTTTTGCGTGAGGTAAGTTTCATCGGCGCCGCCGAGATCGCTGCCGGGAACAAACGGCGGCGCTTCTTTCTCTTTGGCAAAAGCGATGGCTTCCGGCGTCGTAAGCATGGCCGCCGCTTCGTCGTAGCTCAAACGCGGAAACGGACGGGTGATTTTTTCAAGTTTACCGGTGTCACGCTCCAAAATTGTTAACTCCTCACGGCGCGTGGCCAAAACATTTTGCACGATAAATTCGATAAACTCTTCGGCGAGCTGCATGTCGCCTTCCAAATCCATGTAAGCCACTTCCGGCTCGACCATCCAGAATTCGGTGAGATGCCGGCGCGTTTTGGATTTCTCGGCGCGAAACGTCGGGCCAAAGCAATACACTTTTCCGAAAGCCAACGCCGCCGGCTCCATGTAAAGCTGGCCGCTTTGCGTCAAGTAGGCTTTCTCGCCGAAATAATCGGTTTCAAAAAGCGTCGAGGTGCCTTCGCAGGCCGCCGGCGTAAAAATCGGCGCGTCGATGAGCGTAAAGCCGCGGCCGTCGAAGAAATCGCGAATGCTTTTGATGATCGCGTGACGGACGCGCAGAATCGCATGTTGCCGCGACGAACGCAGCCACAGATGGCGATGATCCATCAAAAACGTCTCGCCGTGCTCTTTGGGTGTGATGGGATATTCGTGCGCAACGTGAACGAGTTCGATATCTTTCACCAAGAGTTCGTAGCCGCCGGGGGCGCGTTTATCGGCGCGAACTGTGCCGGTGGCGACAAACGACGACTCTTGGGTCAATTTCTCGCAGCGGGCAAAAATCTCTTCGCCGACGTCTTTGAGCGAGACGATGCATTGCATGATGCCCGTACCGTCGCGCAGCAACAAGAACCACAGCTTACCGCTGTGCCGGGCGTTATACAACCAGCCATAAACTTTAACCTCCTTACCCTCGTGTTGGCCAATGTTTGCGATGTAAATTTTTTCTCGATTGATCAACTGCGGTATCATTACAAATCTCCTTTACAATATCAATAAATGACGCTTTCCTGCTGCGCTACTGTTTCTGTTGTCGATAAGCTGTCATTGCGTATTGGCTCAGGCCATGAGTTTGCCATCGCTATCATCGCCTCGCCGACTTTGTCCCAATCATGCAGGGTAGCAGGGTCAAAGTCCGCTTCGTTAGGCCATACCAACGTACCTGCTTCGTCATCGAGACGAACTTGATTGAAAAAATCAAGATCCCGAAGCGGGCCATATAATTCACCACGCAACATGGGCCAAAAATTGATGACCCCTACACTATCATCGTTAAATCTAATACGAAGCGTGTAAGGTGCAATGGCCTCGAAGTCCGAAACGGTATAAATATCATGAGACATGCTTCACCTATACTAATGGAGATATTTTATTGGGAGAACGACCTGTAATAAGCAATTGCCAATCTTCTTCTAATTGTGTGCGTCGAAGCTCCACCCATGCTTGCACCAAACGCAATTGAGATTTCGGCAAAGAACCTGCTAACACATCGCCAGTCGCAATAGAAAGTGTCGCACGATGCTCACCGTAGCGAACGTGAAGGTGCGGAATATTGTGGCGCTCACCCGCTTCGGCGTACATCGTAATGACGATTCCCAAGAACCTGGAGATTTCCGGCATGTGTTTTCTACTCTTAGTTACAATCGTGCTTCTATTAATACGATTATAAATTTTTTCTTGACGAATCAATTAAGCAGCTTTTCTCATAGTATTTTCTATCAACCCGTCGTATTACCCAAACTTCTCCCGCTTCGCTTCCCGCGTCATCAGCGCATTCACCGCCTGTTTCGCATCTTTGTTTTCAAACAGAACGCGATAAACTTCCGCAGTGATGGGCATTTCGACGCCGTGTTGCTGCGCCAGTCGATAGGCGGCTTGCGTGGTGCGGACGCCTTCGGCCACCATCATCATCTCGCTGAGAATGTCTTGCAGTTTGCGGCCCTGGCCAATTTGCTCGCCGACGTGACGGTTGCGGCTTTTGCGGCTCATGCAGGTCACAAACAGGTCGCCCATGCCGGAGAGTCCGGCAAACGTCATCGGATCAGCGCCGAGCTTCGCGCCGAGCCGGGTGATTTCGACCAAACCGCGCGTCATCAACGCGGCTTTAGTGTTGTCGCCAAATCCGGCGCCGTCGACGATGCCGGCCGCGAGGGCGATGATATTTTTCAGCGCGCCGCCCAACTCAACGCCGATGACGTCGTGATGGGTGTAAACGCGAAAATACGGGTTCATGAAAATTTCTTGCACGGCTTTCGCTGCGGCGAGATCATTTCCAGCCGCGACGATGGCCGTCGGGATGTGATGAGCGACTTCAACGGCCAAACTCGGTCCGGAGAGAACCACCACCGGCACGGATTCACCTAATAACGTTGCGAGGACTTGACTCATTCGCAACAACGTGTCGGCCTCGATTCCTTTGACGGAACTGATGACAATCGCAGACGGTGACAAAGAGCTTAATTGTTGCGTGACGGCGCGCAAACCGTGTGACGGCGTCGCCAACAGCACAAATGCGGCCTCGCTCGTGGCTGCTTCAAGATCGGTGGTAAAGCGCAGATTCGACGGCAGCACGATGCCGGGCAGATAATCGGAGCTTTGATGTTGCGCCGTAAGCTCGGCCACCAGTTCGGACCGCCGCGCCCAAACGGTGACGTCATGCCCATTTTCACACAAAACTTTGGCCAGGGCCGTGCCCCAGCTTCCCGCGCCGATTACGCCGATTCGTGCCACTATCAAACTCCGCTTAGAAAGAAATTAACAGATCAAACGACTTCGCCAATGACCCAACTTGTCTCGCCGATTTCTAGTAACTGCCGGCGTAATTCATCAACTGCGACCGGGGGGATAACAAAGATCAATCCAATTCCCAAATTGAAAACGTGTCGCATTTCCACTTCTTCAATTCGTCCATACTTTTGCAAGAGCCGAAACAACGGCGGCCATTCCCACGCGCGCCAATCAATTTGCAAATGCAAGTCGTTGCGGAGAAGACGAGCCGTGTTGCCTGCGATACCGCCGCCGGTGATGTGCGAAATGCCGTGCAGCTCGGAAAACTCTGTCGCCAGCCGGATTGGTTTTTGATAGCTGCGATGCGGTTTCAACAATGCCGCGCCGAGAGTTTCGCCAAGCTCGTTTTGATAATGCTCAAGCTGCAAATGCCGCGCTGAAATAATTTTTCGCGCCAAGGAGTAACCGTTGGTGTGCAAACCATCGGAGGCGATGCCGACGAGCACGTCGCCGCGCTGGATTCGGCGGCCATCGAGAATTTTTTCTTTTTCAACGACGCCGACAATCGTGCCGGCGAGATCGAATTCGCCGGGTTGATAAATGTCGGGCATCTCCGCAGTTTCGCCGCCGATCAAGGCGCAGCCGGCTTCGCGGCAGGCGTCGGACATGCCTTCCATCAGTTCGAGAACGACGGTCGCGTCCAATTTGCCGAACGCCAGATAATCCAGAAAGAACAACGGTTGTGCGCCGCCAACCATGATGTCGTTCAAGCAATGATGCACGATATCAGCGCCGAGGCCGCGATGTTGTCGAAGCTGGCAGCCGAGCTTGATTTTCGTGCCGATGCCATCGACGCTGGCGACCAGCACCGGCTCGCGATACTTTTCCGGCGCGAAACGAAAAAAGCCGCCGAACAAGCCGATTTCGCGAAGAACGTCGTCATTGAAGGTTTGCCGCGCCAGCTCGCCGATTCGCTTTTTGACGCCTTCGCCTTTTTCGCGGTCGACACCGGCGGATTTATAGTCGATTCGCGCCTCTTGCAAAGGCAAAGCGCCAGTCTGATAATTGCCACTTGCCACTTGCCACTTGCTAGGCGCGGCAAATTCGGTTTTCAGCAGATCGAAATATTTTAAACGGGCCTTTTCAAAGAACGCAATATGCTCCGGCTGGCGATAATCCGGATAGGTCCACTCATTAAAATGAAATTGCTGAAAACGAAAGCGCAGTTGCACGTCGCCATAAATGCCGCGGCCGAGATAAATGCGATGGTCGTAATTCTTGGTCGTGGCCAGGACGAGCTTCGAAGCGTCGAGATAGCCGGGATCGAAATTGATTTTGCGTTTGCCGTTTTCAGTGTATCGCGATTCGACCTCCTGCGCGCGCAGCTTCCAATCGACTATAGCGCTCTGATCGATCAACCGGCCGAGCAGCAGAAAAACTTTTTGCAAATTCACCCCCATTTCTTCGGCATAGTAGTCGCTATGATTAAATAGGAAAACCGGACTTTCCATCAGGATATCGCCAAATTCCTGCGTCACCACCGCGCGCACGTCGTCGTACGAAACATTTGGGCTAAACAGAACGGCCATGAACAGCGCGGCAGGCGCTGGTGATTTCGGAGCGTCCATAAATCAATTAAGCCGGTTGAGGGCTCCGCGAAGCCGATTTTCTTTGCGAACGGTTTTCCAACTTCCGTTTCCGGGGCTGCATCAAAGCCTCGTCAATTTTCCGATTGGCCGCGCGATCAAAAAAGGCTTCGCCACAGTTTGGACATTCCCAATATTGAATAACCGGCGTCGAAAGCGATTCGCCGTGAATGTCGAATTTATAAACGCCTTTTTTCTTCCGGATGGAAGGAGATTCGCATAATGGACAAGCTGTGAATTCCATATTCAACCTCACAACGCGGACGAGCCGCAACCAAAAAGATTAACAGGAGAAAACAGAGCAAACAGAGAAGGCAATGATTGGGAAATTCTCTTTAGCTTTTTAATCTCTGTTTACTCTGTTTTCTCCGTGTTAAAA
>Ga0247727_10006570_pt1 | contig 22779 bp, 21 predicted proteins | sample WisWelCaveWW1625_FD_202498 | JGI IMG/M metagenome (GOLD analysis project Ga0247727, IMG submission 202498) | Biofilm microbial communities from Wishing Well Cave, Virginia, United States - WW16-25 | ecosystem: Environmental > Aquatic > Deep subsurface > Groundwater > Cave microbial mat | place...
AGCGCGTGGTGCGTATTGTCGTGGGCGAACAGGCCCTGGCGGCCGAAGGTCAGCAGGCCGTCCAGCCCGGCCAGCCATTCGTCAATTTTTGCAAAGTGCTCGTCGTAGCCGCGGCGGTACATCGGGTACGCCTGGCGCAGCTTCCGCGTCACCACGCGCCGCACGGGCACGCGCACCGGCAGCCCGGCGCGCTCCAGAGCGTGCAGCAACACATGCCCGAGCGCGTCGTCGCTGGCTTCCCATTCTTTCGAGCCTGGGTCGCAGGGCAGCTCGGCGCACAGCACGGTCAGGTTTTGCGGCTCTGTGGCCGCGCAGTAGTTCTTCGGCTCCGAGAGCCGCGAGATGGCGATGCTCTCCTCGGGGAAATAGTGGGCGTCGTATTCGGTGAACTGCGGCGTCTCCAGCACCAGGTAGATCAGCACCATCCCGCGGAAGTCCATCCGGGAGGCGGCGTCCATCACCTCCGGCGGCGGCGCGGGGCGCATCCCGCGCGCCAGCAGCGTCACCGGCAGCGTGGACCACACCTGCGCGCCGGAAATGGTCTGCGTCTGGCCGTTGCGATCGAAATGCACGGCGGCAACGCGCTGGCCTTCGCGCTCGATGCCCGTCACCTTGGCCCCGAACAAGAACTCCGCTCCGGCCCTCTGCGCGGTTTCGGCCAGGCGTTCGCTGATCTGCCCGTACCCGCGTCGCGGATAGAAAAACCGGCCTGCTCCGGGCGGCTTCAATCCCGGGACGGCGGAGAGCACTTTCCGGATCATTTTTCCCAGTGAGCTGCCGGAGATCCGCCGCTTGGCCTGGGTCACCGAGAGCTGTTGCGGCTCGAGCCCCCAGAGCTTACGCGCGTAGGGGAAATAAAACTCGCGGCAGATGGTGCGGCCCAGGCCGCGTTCGAGGATGGTGGCAAAGGTTTCCTCGCCCGCGGCGCGGCGAGGCAGAACTTTTCGCGCCAGGTCGCCGACCACACCGAGCGCAAAAGGAGTCGGCAGCCGCAGCAGCAGGTCCACGGGCTTGAGCGGAAAGTGAATCCACCGGCCCTGGAGACGGATGCGGCCGTGGCGAGGGCGGTCGAGCAGGTCTTCGCCCAGGAGCTCTTTTAGGTCGCGGAGGATGTGCGGCTCGCACGCCGGATGCAGCCGGTGACTCCCGAAGTCCACACGCAAGCCGTCCAACTCGAAGCTCCCAGCGTTGCCCCCCACCCCGCTGCCCTGTTCGAGGACCGTGACGCGCGCGGCGTTTTTCCGGGTGAGCTGGAATGCCGCGCCTACCCCGGCCGGACCGGCGCCGAGAACCACCACGTGCGGCCTGCTTTCGGAGACACTCATCGGTTCGGCTGAGCCCCCGGAACTGCCCCTCCGCCGGCCGGAATGGCCGTGCGCAACTCGACCCATGGCGCGCGGCCAGTCAGCAGCGCGATGCTCCCGCCGATCAAACCGCCCGCGATGACGATCGTTTCCCAGACCAGCCCGGCGGCCAGAGTCAGCGCAGCGCTCACCCCGAACGGCCGCAGCAGCGCGACCAGCACCGCTTCGCGCACGCCGATGCCGCCCTGCGTCAGCGGCGCGAAGGCGGAAAGCTTGGCCAGCGGGTAGGCGAAGATCCAGATGCGCAGCGGCAGGTGCAGACCACAGGCTGCGGCCAGCACGGCCATCAACACAGCGAACCCGCCCTGGATGATCAGTGCCAGGGTTAGCGCTGCCGCCACCGAGAGTGGGCGGCGGGCCATCGAGCGCGCGGCGCGGCGCAGCGGCACCAGCCGCCGGCGCAGCTTCCAGCTTCTGATCCGCCTTCGCAGAACGAACACACCCAGTGCCGCCGCGGCCATACCGCCGAGCGCAGACACTGCGGCCACGGCCCAGAAAACCCCGCGGCTGCGTTCGTCCAGCGCCCCGGGCAGCAACAGCGCGCCGGCGCCGGCCACCGCGGCAAGAGCGGCCACATCGAGCATGCGGTCAATCAGGCTGCCCAGCAGCAGGCCGGCCTTGTTGCGGCCGAAGCGCAGGCCCAGCCCCGCGCGGACCACGTCGCCGCCGACGATCGAAGGGAGAAAGACGTTGCCGAACAGCCCGGCGAAGTAACAGTGCGCCGCACGCAAGAAATCGAGGTCGGCCTCGGCCAGGTTGACCATCAGCCGCCACTTCACTACGGCCATTACGTGCAGGCTGAGATACGCCCCAAAAACGCCGAGCCACAGCGCTGCCGGGACGCGTTGCATCGCCGGCCACAGTTCCCCCAGCGGAAGAAAATAGAACAACGCGCCGAGGATGGCTGTGCTGCCGCCCACGCGCACCAGCGCCCCGCGCCACGTCCGCCCTGGGTTTGCCGGGGTCATTTCGATCTCAGGAAGAGCCCGATGCGCGCAATCTGGTCGGCCAGCAGGCCCACGCTCCAGATGAGCACGCCGCCGAGGATGCCCATCACCGCGCTCTCGGAGAGGTTTTCCCGGGGCACGTCGTAGATGAACTTGCCCAGCCCCGCGAGGAACAGCACCGCGCCCATCGGCAGGAACACCCGCAGGGGGTTGAAGTAGATCACCGTGCGCAGGATGAGCAGAAGGAACTGGTAAGCGTGCGACGCCCGGATCTTCGACGCGCCCACGCGCTTGTGGTACTCGATGGGGTGGTAATAGACGCTGTAGTCGTTGCACAGCAGCGCCATCGTGATCGTCGTGGTGAACGAAAACCCCGACGGCAGCAGGTGCTCGAACTTCTGCACCAGCGGACGCTTCAGCACGCGCAAGCCGGAGTTCAAATCGGGGATGTCCTGTTCGGCCAGATAGCTGGCCAACCGGGCCAGCAACCATTTGGCGGGGCGCCGCACCAGCGGGATGTTGACGTTTTCTCCGACGCGCGCGCCCACCACCATATCGTGCTCCGCCGCTTTCTCCAGCATCACGGGGATGGTCTCCGCGGGATAGGTGCCGTCGGCGTCAATGATGATCACCCAGTCGCTGTGCGCCGCGGCGATGCCGGCCTTCAGCGCCGCGCCGTACCCGCGGTTCCGCGGCTGGCGGATCAACCGCACCGGATAGCGGCGCACGGCTTCAGCCGTGGCGTCGGTCGAGCCATCGTCCACTACGATGATCTCGAAGGGCCACCCACTGGCTTCCATCGCATGCTGCAATCGCTCGATCTGAGCGCCGATGCCGTACTCTTCGTTGTACGCCGGCACCACCACGCTCACCAGCGTGGGACGCTCCTCGGCCCGCGGATGCTCCTCGCGCGCGCCCGGCGGCGAGGTAATGGGTGATGCGCTCATCCTGTTTTCCGGCGCTCCTGGACCCCGGCCTGTTCAGGGTTTCGTACGCGCCACGTACACTTCTCCGCTGCCCAGTGTGCCACGAAAAATGCGCACCGTGGTGAACTCACTCTCGATGGCGTTCCAGATCTCGGGCTGCCGCGAGCGGATGAAGATGGGCATGGAATAAACCACCCAGCCGGTGGTTCCGTTCGCGCGGAACTCTCGCAACTGCGCCGCCGTTTCCGCCGCCGGCCAGTCGCGCTGGTAATAGCGCACGTAGGGCAGCGTCGCCAGTCCCGCCGTCAGCACCCGCTGATTCTGTATGTTCACCCGTTCCACGAAATCCATTGCCCCGGCGAAATCCTGCTTCGGATAGAGGAACGCCGGTGGCATGGTCCACGTGGAGACGCCAATCAGAAGCAAGGCGGCCGCCGTGCCTATCCTCCGGCCCGCCTCTGGGTGGCGACCGGCTCGCGGTGTGGCCCAGTCTGCGAATACCCGCAGGCCCCGGAACACCAGCAGGAACGCGAATCCGATTGCGAAAAAGAAAAACCGCGGCCACAGGTTGTGGCCCAGCGCAAGCATCACTGCGGCAGTCACCACGCCGGGCAGAACGAGCAGCGCGGCCAACGCTCGGTCCTGCTTCCAATAGCTGATCAGCCCGGCCAGCAGAATCCCCCCGGCAATGCCCGCACCGGCTGCGACCTTTATCCATGCGGCGGCGGAATCGCCTGCGCCGAACAGCCCCCGCGCGGTTTCCCACACCAGCCACATGGGGTTGGTCCATTGCGAGCCCACCGAGGCCGCGGTGCCACCCACGGTCCGTGTGAACATCTGCGGCAGGACCGGCGCGTACAGCAGCAGTGTGAGCGCGCCGGCCGCGCCGAACCCTGTCAGCGGCAACCAGCGTTTCTCCGGGAATGCTTCCGGCACGTGGCCTGTGTCCGCCAGCATCCATAACCACACCAGCCCGTGCCCGGCGGCCACGAACGCCATCGTCAGATGCGTGTACATCCCCAGCGCCAGGATCGCGCCATAGCCCAGCCACACAGCCCGCGAAGGCTGGCGCACCCCGCGCAGAAACAGCGTCGTAGCCGCCAGCGTCCACAGCAGCAACATCGTGTAGCCGCGCGCGTTCTGCGAGAACCAGACTTGGTGATAACTCACCGCCAACAGCGCTGCCGCGAGTTGCGCTTCGGCGCGGTCAGTGATGTGCCTTGCGAACCAATAGAGCGCTGGAACCGCGGCAGTCCCAAACAGCACAGCCGGCAGCCGCAGCGCCGCGTTGCTCTCCCCCAGGGTGATCACTGAAATCCGCGCGAGGATCGAGTACAGCGTGTGCTGGTTCTGCGTCTCGTAGGTGGTCACAATCTCCCACAGCGGCTTGCGCACGGAATCCAGCAGCGTGGTGATTTCGTCATACCAGAGTTGCTGCTCCAGGCCATAGAACCGTACGGCTGCTGCGATGCCGGTGATGACCAGCAGCCAGCCCAAGGCGGAGGGCTCACCCCGCGCAGCGTCGGTCGGCTGGCTTGGAATCGTCTCAGCCATTGGGCACACGTCTACTTGGCAAATTCCCGCCCATTTACAGCACACCATCTGCCAGAACGGGCAGAACACTGGAACAGGCATTGTTCAGCACAACCCGCTCATTTTAATAGGATTATTTCATGCGAGCAGGCGCAGTAGCTTGAGGCTGTGTGCAGAAAACCAACATCATTTGTGCAACTGGTATCACACCCTGGTGGCAGCGCGTGACCTGCGGCATTCAGCCGTCGAATATCGTCTGGATCTTTCGCGCCAGCTCGAAATCGAGCGCAGTGAGTCCGCCGGCGCTGTGCGTGATCAGTTCAATGGTCACCTTGTTCCAGCTATTGGACCAGTCCGGGTGATGGTTCATGGCTTCGGCGGCCAGGGCCACGCTGGCCATCCGGCCGAAGGCCTCCTGAAAATTCTTGCACGCAAAGACGCGGTGGAGTCTGCCCTCGCGCAGAGACCAACCGGGCAGGGCGGCGAGACCCAAGATGATTTCCGCCTCGCTCATTTTTTGCGGACGCATGGTCCTCTCCTGTTCGCGCCCATTATCCTGTCCGCGCCACGCTCCCGCAAGCAGCTCACCACCGGGGCGAAATTCGTTGAGGGAACCGCCCGATTCGTTTATCCTCTCTGTTTCTTCGGGACGTGTGCGCTGCCCTACTGCGCGCCCGCGCAGATTTCTTCCGAACCCATCACAGAAACGGAGCGAGCGTGAAAAAGAAAATCCGTGTTGTGCAATACGGCGTCGGACCCATCGGCGCGGCCATCGTCAGGTTGATGCGCGAGAAGCAGTCGCTGGAAATCATCGGCGCCATCGACAAGGACCCCGAGAAGGCCGGCCGCGACCTGGGCGAGGTTGTCGGCGCCGCCGACGCCCCTTGGGACGCGCCGGTCACCGCAAGCGCGGGCGAGATGCTCGACCTGCACCCGGACGTGATTGTGCACACTACGTCCTCGTACTTGCCCAGCGTGACCACGCAGTTGATGGAATGCATTGCCGCCGGGGCGTGCGTGGTCTCCACCTGCGAAGAGCTGGCCTACCCCTTCCGCAAGTATCCGGACATCAGCAAGAAGCTCGACGACGAAGCGCGCGAATGGGGCGTGGCCCTGGTCGGCACCGGCGTGAACCCCGGGTTCGTGATGGACAAGCTGGTGCTCACCCTGGCCGCGGTCTCCCAGCGCGTGGATTCGGCGCGGGCCATCCGCATCGTGGACGCCTCCCAACGCCGCCTTCCGTTACAGAAAAAAATCGGCGCAGGGATGACCGTCGAGGAGTTCAAAGCCCAGGTGAAGGCCGGCGTCATCAAGCACCATGGCCTGCCGGAGTCGGTGGCCATGGTTGCCGACGGGCTGGGAATCAAAATCGAAGACATCACCGAAACCATCGAGCCCGTGGTGGCCAAGCATGCAGTGAAGACGGAATTCCTGGAAGTGCAGCCCGGGCAGGCCGCCGGGGTGCACCAGATTGCCCGGGGCTACGGCCAGGGCCACGAAATGATTTACATGGAATTACAGATGTACGTCGGCGCGGCGGAATCATCCGACACCGTCGAGCTGGCCGGCAACCCCAACATCCGGATGACCATCCCCGGTGGCACGCACGGCGATATCGCCACCGCGTCGGTGGCGGTCAACTGCATCCCGCTCATCCTCGACGCTCCCGCCGGCCTGCGCACCGCGCGCGACCTGCCCATGGGCTTCTTCCCGCCGGGTGCAAAGGCCTGACTGCGGACGCTGAAGGCGATTTCACATTGACTCGTTTCACCAACATTTCCCGCAATTCTTTTTCGTGGACCTTTGCATCATCATCAGGGTGTAAGTTAGCGGGGCCATTGCTTGAATCTCCTGCCTGGAAGCCTTTCGCAGTTGCTATAGCCACTGGACGTGAATTTGATCTTGCACCAATTTGAAGTCCTTATCCGCAGTAGAAAGAATACCTTTTCGTGCGGCAGCCAAGGCCGCAGCAAAACAGTCTGCGTAAGGCAAGTGAAACTTCACGCGGAACTCGGCTGCAAGCTCTGTTAGATCTCGATTCGCGTCCACAATTTCGATGGGGAGCTGATCAACTTCCGCGCGGACACGGTCGGCTGCTTCCTGGCCACCCTTATGCCAGCGCGAGTAATAGACCTCACCCCAGTTCACGACGCTCATGAGTAGTTCCTTTTTTCCTTCCATTGCTTCCCGGACCAATTCTTCCACTTTGTCGGCTCCGGGCTCATTTTCGTAGAACGCTACGAGGGCACTAGCGTCCAGAACAACACGCTTCATAGCTCGCGGTCCTTTTTCCGCCCTTCAAGCAGATGCTTCAAAGCCGCTCCATCGGTCTTCCAAGACCCTCTCAAGCTGCGGATGAATTCTGCCGTAAGCGGCTGGACCTCAAAGCTGTTTTCTTTGGGGACGAAAGTCACCTTGGTCCCCTTGCGCATCCGGTACTTGCGCCGGAGCCCTGCAGGGATGACCAACTGGCCCTTCGTGGTCAGCGTCCCGGTTTCCTTTTTCACGGTCCTCCTCCCCTGTACACGATGCGCCATAAAGTATGGCAGCTTGAAAAATGTAAGTCAACACCTGCTGTGTCTTACCTGAGCGACTCGGTATGGACTGAGGAAGGCCGATTCCCTATCCCGGTGGTCTATCCCAGAAGCGCGCCACCGCCGCGTAATCCACGTCTTCTTTGGCCGCGGCGCGCACGGCGCGGTAGGTCAGCTCGGCGGCGGCGGTGGCGGGCAGCGGGATGCCGAGCTGAGCGGCCAGCTCCAGCGCCAGGCCCAGGTCCTTGTGCATCAGGCGCAGGGGAAAACTGGGCGGGTATTCCCGCTTCAAGATCAGCGGCGCCTTGACGTCCAGCACCGGCGCGCGCGCCATACTGGCCTGGAGCACTTCGATCAGTTTTTCGCCGGCAACCCCGGTGCCGCGGGCCAGCGCCAGCGCCTCGGCCAGGGCGTCCACTTCGAGCGCAAGGATCATATTCATTGCCAGCTTGACAGTTTGCCCCGCGCCGTGGGGGCCGAGGTGGAAGAATTTTTTGCCCATCGCCGCCAGCACCGGCTCGACGCGGGCCAGGGTTTGCGGATCTCCGCCGACCATAAACACCAGCTCACCTTTTTCCGCGCCCCAGGTTCCGCCGGTCACCGGGGCGTCGAGGAACTCGGCGCCGCGAGCCGCGCACGCCGCCGCCGCGCGCCGCGCCAGCGCCGGCGACACGGTGCTCGAATCAATCAGCGTGGCCCCCGCGCGCAGCCCTTCCATCGCGCCGTTCGCGCCAAACAGCACTTCTTCCAGCGCCGGCGGATCGCTGACCATGGTGATGACCACGTCGCCCGCCGCCGCTGCGGCTTCCCGCGGAGTGGCCGCGACGCGCGCGCCCTGCGCGGCCGCCTCTTCTGTTCGCGAGTGCGTCCGGTTCCACACCGTCAGCGGAAACCCTGCTTTCAACAAGTTCAAGGCCATCGGCCGGCCCATCAGGCCGAGGCCCAGCAAAGACCCATCTGGTTTCATGGATCGTTCTCCCTGGGGACCGGCGCCCGCGCAGCAGATATATGCTGCCGGACGTGTCCGATACAAGCGGGAATACGGAGGTTATCTTTCGAGTCGAGGCTTCACAGCCCGGCTGACCTGCGGGACATCTTCCCGTATGCAGAATTGCAGGAACAACGGTTTGCCGAGGTCCTCGAACGGCGCGGTCCACCACTTGGCCGTCTGCCAGAGATGCTCGGGGCTCGAGTTGCGCTCCGACGCGCCGGGAGTCAGGTCAATTCCGGCCGCTTCGTAGGCCATCTCCACGTAGCCTGCCGCAGGCATGCGCAGGCCTTCGCTCAGCGGGTTTGCCACTGCGCCTCCGCCCCACACGTAGCTGATCCAGCGTCCGGCAAGGTCCCAGAGCGGGAATCGCAGGCGATCCACGTTGGGCTCTCTCGCGCGCTCGAGCAGCGCCTCCACATCCTTGCTCGTCAGCTGGAAGGAGATGAGCCCGACATTGGGAAACCTCTGCGCGTCCGCATATGCGTCCAGCTTCCGGACAACCACGGCGTTGCGTTCCGGTCGCAAGTCGCCCAGCGAGTCGGGCTCCAGCGAACACTCCCAGAGGCGCGTATTCTCAATCTTCTCCGCCTCTTTGCTGAGCAGAAAACAGTGCGACCAGTGACTGGGCCGGTGGTCCCACCGCAAAACAGCCTGCGCGTTCTCTAGCGTGGATGACACCAGGCTGCTCCCGCCCACCAGCCCGATGGCTCCCAGGAAGGAATGTTTGCGCGGCAGTTGTTTCCGCGCCGCTGCGAAGAATTCCAGGTTCCCGGACGGGAAAGCATCCCGGGGCCATGCTTTTCGCTGGTTGGCTTCCTCGGTTCGCAGGGAGTGTCGCATCAGTGCCTCCTCAGTGCAGGATGAACTCTCCGGAATGGGATTCGCAACCGCCATTGCCCCACGCGGCGGGGCGCTGTCTGATCAGGTCCCACAGGACAAACCGCACATCCACGGCGCCCATCGGCGCAGGCCGCACGTGGATCAATCCGAAATTGCGCGCGCGGGTCCCAAAGCGCAGCTTGATTTCTCGCTGCGGCTCGCCCGGCACAACCGGAATGCTGCCCGGGACGCTGACCGACGGCGCAAAGATTGGTTTGGGGGACACCAGGGCCATCGGCGAGGCGGTAAACTCGACCACTCTCCGCCTGCCCACGATTCCCTCCGGCGGCGGGCAACGCGACAGCCGCCCGCAGTGGATATCGCCGCTCAGCACCACGATGTCGTGCGCCGAAGTTTCCACGATGCTCCAGAGGAAGCGGTAGTCGTCCGCATAGTCGGGAAGCTTCCAGTCTTTCCAGTCGCCGCGGCCATCGAAGAGCGGCTGGCCGAGGACCAGAAACCCCGGCCCTGGCAGATTCTGCGCCCAGGCTTGCAGGGCGGCGCGCTGCGGGGTGGAAAAGAAATGGGAAGCATCCTGGTCGCGGCGCATCCGTTCGGAGCGCGTGTCGGCCAGAAATATCCCGACGTGGCCGATGCGGAAATCCTGCCAGAAGCCGCCCTGCGCATTCGGCTGCACCTGGTAGACGCCATAGACCGACTTGCCGCCGGCCCAGGAATCTTTCCAACTGCTGTGGTAGCTGCGGGCCAGCCAGGCCTGGAACTCCGGGGCGTTGTTCCACCACTCGTGGTCGTCGCAGGTGAAGAAATTGGGGCCGTGGCGCAGGAACGGCGCGTAGTGCGAGCTGTTCCAGTACTCTTCATAGCGCGCGGCATACTCCGGTGCGCCGGAGCCGGCAAAGAGTCCAAACCCCGGCACATCGGCGTACACCTGGTCGCCGACCAGCAGCTTCACCGCAGGCTGTTCGGCGCTGACCAGGTGCTCCAGTGCAGCCCGCAGCTCGCCGCTGTCATCCCCCTGGTAGTAGCAGGAGCACAACAGCAGCGTCACACCTGCGGCCGGCAGGGCATCCGGCAGCGTGCGCGAATGCAGGTCAATTTGCTTTCCCGGTGCCTCCTGCACTGCGACGGAATACGCCCTGTTCGGCGAAAGGCCGCTCAGTAGGAGTAAGCCAAAGGACTGGTTCACACCGGAGGGAGCGGGCAGCACTTGCCAGCGGATTTGCGGCGCGACCGCCGAACCCCCTGCGTCCCGCACCTGGAGCGGCGGGGCCCCCGGGCCGGGCCAGCCGGATACCCAGATGCGAATCGCTTTCGTTCCGGCCGTGCCGCAAACAGCATTCATAGCCGAGCGGTGTATCAACTCCGCTTGAGGATGTCAAGGTGGTTACGATAACGGAGGCGGAATACAAGCCTATTTCGAGTAGGGATGCCCGGCGAGGATGGTGAAGGCGCGATAAATCTGTTCGGCCAGCACCACGCGGGCCAACTCGTGCGGCATGGTCAGGGCCGAGAGCGACAGCTTATCGACCGCGCGCCTTCGCAGGTCCTCGGGGAATCCCGAAGCGTCGCCGCAGAGCAGGACCAATTCGCGCGTGCCGTGGTCGCGCAGCTCGCCCAGCCAGCGGGCAAACTGCGCGGACGTCAGATGCTTTCCCGCCGCGTCCACCAATACGCAAGCCGCGGTTTTTTCGATTTTCAGTCGGCGCAGCGCCGCCGGGGACGCCTCGCGCAGCTCCAGGCACTCGCATTCCGCAAAACGCCGGATGCGTGATAAATAGTCCTCCAGCAGCGCGCGGCATTCCGCGCGCCGCGTCTTGCCGAGCAGGACCAGGCGCAGTTTCATCGCTGGGGGTGGAGCGCGCTCATCCCAGGCCGTATTTCTTGCGCTTGTCGAACAGCGTCTTGCGGCTGATGCCCAGGATCTCGGCCGTCTTGGAAATCTGATAGTGCGTGGCTTCGAGCGTGGCGGCGATGGCGTCTTTCTCGATTTCCTCCAGCGAACGCAGCGCCGCAGAGCCGTCGGCGGATCCGCGTCGCCTTGCGGTTGCGCTTCCCACGCTCACCGGCAAGTCCCCGGCGCCAAGGATCGGCCCGCGGCTGAACACCAGCGCGCGTTCGATCGCGTTTTTGAGCTCGCGGACATTTCCCGGCCAGGCGTACTCCGCCAGCGCGGCGCGGGCGCCGGCGTCCAGCGCGGCGTCCGGCTTGCCGTGCACCGCGGCCAACCGCGACAGCAGGTACTCGGCCAGCGGCAGGATGTCTCCGCGGCGCTCGCGCAATGGCGGGACGGCGATGGTCAGCACGTTGAGGCGGAAGAACAGGTCCTCGCGGAACTGTCCCGCGGCGACAGCGCGCTCCAGGTCGGCATTGGTCAGGGCCATCAGCCGCGCTTCGATTCGCACCGCCTGGTTGCCGCCCAGCCGCTCGAACGTGCGCTCTTCGAGCACGCGCAACAGCTTGGCTTGCGCTGCCGGAGCCAGCGCAGCCACTTCGTCGAGCACCAGGGTGCCGTCGCCGGCCAGCTCAAACCGCCCGCGCCGGCGTTCCACCGCGCCGGTGAACGCGCCCTTTTCGTGGCCGAAGAGCTCCGACTCCACCAGTCCCGGAGGCAGACTGGCACAATCGATTTTCAGGCACGGTGCGTGGCGGCGGTCGCTCAGGCTGTGGATGAGCCGCGCGAGCTGATCTTTTCCGCAGCCGCTTTCCCCGGTGATGAGTACGGTCGCCGGGCTGGCCGCCACTTTGCGCGCCAGTTCGGCCACGCGCAGAGACGCGGCATCGCGTGCCACGTATTCGGCCCGCGGCTCATTCATCGGCAGTCTTCTTTTCTCGGGACGCGACGCCCGTGCCGGCGAATTCGTGGCGGCGGGCGGCTCGCCACAGCCGCTCGAGGTCGTAGTACAGGCGTGCGCGCTGGCTGAAGATGTGGACCACAAAGCGGCCGTAGTCCAGCAGGACCCACTCTTCGGTCCCGCGGCCTTCGCGGTGTGCCGCGCGGATGCGCCGCCGCTCCAGATGCTCCTCCACCGCGTCGCGCACCGCGCTGATCTGTCGCCCGCTCCCCGCCGAGCAGATCAGGAAAAAATCGGTGAATGCTCCCATCCCGCGCAGGTCGAGCACGACGATGGCCTCGGCGTGCTTCTCCCAGGCGGCATCGGCTGCCCAGCCCACAGCTTCCGGCAGTGCGGCGGACCAAGGGGATGGCGGGTGCGCGGTCTTCACAGGTAGAGGGCCTGCTTGTGAATGTATTCCTCGACGCGGGGGGGCACAAGCCCGTTGATGGATTGCCGACGGTGGATGCGTCGGCGAATCTCGGTCGCCGAGACAGTGCTGTGAACCGTGTCCAGCAGGTGGATGCTGCTTTTGCGCAAGGCGATAGCGCGCCGGTCCAGCGGCGGGCAGTGGGGGTCCGGCCGGCGGAGCATTTCCGGCGGGATCACCAGGCGCAGCGCGTCCAGACGGAACCCCGGCCGGCTGACCACGATGATTTCGCACAGGTCCAGCAGCGTTTCGTAGTTTTTCCAAGTGGGCAGCTCCAGGAAGGCATCCGCCCCGGTGATGAAATAGAGATGATGTCCCGCGTGCCGCGACGCTTGCCGGAAATGACGCACGGTGTCCACCGAGTAGTGCACGTGGCGGCCGGAATGGTCGTGGCCGGCCTCCGCCAGGGAGGCCACCAGATGCCGGTGCTCGGCGGAGGCCAGCGATACCATCGCGTAGCGGTGCAGAAAGGGCGCCAGCTCGTGCTTCATCTTGTGCGGCGGACGGCCGCAGGGCACGAAATGGATCTCTTCCAGGTGAAAACGCCGCTGCGCGGCCAGGGCCACGGCCAGATGTCCAATGTGCACCGGGTCGAACGAGCCGCCGAAAATTGCCACGCGGCGCGTGCGCGACGCGCCATTGTGGTGGCGCGCGCTCAGGTGCGTATGCGGGCTCACCGCTCCTCCGCCCGCGCCGCTTCGCGCCAGGTTTTGCCGTCTTTTTCCTGAACGGGCAGGTCAGCCAGGGCGTCGGCCATCGCCCGCACCAGCTCGGGCACTCCCTGCCCGGCGGCTGCGGAGATGGGATAATACGGCAGGCTGTGGTCGCGGCAGTATTCGCGCAGTGCATGCAGGCGGGTGCGGTCGGTAGTGGCGTCGAGCTTGGTGGCAACCACCAGCATTGGCTTGGCGGCCAGCTCCTCGCTGAACGCGCGCAGTTCTCCGAGGATGATTTCGAAATCGCGCACCGGATCGCGCTCGCTGGCGTCGCTGGTGTCCACCAGGTGTGCCAGCAGGCGCGTGCGTTCGATGTGGCGCAGGAAGCGCGTCCCCAGGCCCACGCCGCGGTGCGCCCCTTCGATCAAGCCGGGCAGGTCGGCGACCACGAATGTGCGGCCCAGGCCCGGCACGCGGCCGCTGTCGGCAGATACCACGCCGAGATGCGGCTCCAGCGTGGTGAATGGATAATCGGCGATTTTCGGGCGCGCCGCCGAAATAACGGAGATGAGCGTGGACTTCCCCGCGTTGGGGAACCCCAGCAGGCCGACATCGGCGAGCAGCTTCAGCTCCAGCCGCAGGTGACGCTCTTCACCGGGCTGGCCGTCCTGGTGTTCGCGGGGCGCCTGGTGCCAGGGCTTGGCGAAGTGCTGGTTACCACGTCCGCCGCGCCCTCCCCGTGCCACCACGAACTGCTGGCCCGCTTCAATCAGGTCGGCCTGTTGTTCGCCGCTCGCTTCATCGAAGACCACAGTGCCGACGGGCACTTTCAGCAGCGTATCCGCGCCGCTGTGCCCGGTGCAGTTCGAGCCTTCGCCGTGGCGGCCGCGCTCCGCGCGGAATTCGCGGTTGTAGCGGTAACGCAGCAGCGTGTTGTCGTGCGGGCTGGCTTCGAGCAGGACGTCCCCGCCCTTGCCGCCGTCCCCGCCCGAGGGCCCGCCGCGCGGCACGAATTTCTCCCGGCGAAACGCCACACAGCCGTTCCCGCCGTCCCCGCCTTTCACATAAATTTTGGCTTCGTCAACGAACATAAAAAACGTACGACACCCCGTGGCCCGGAACAAATCTACCACAAACAAAAAGGCGTCCCGATTCGTCGGGACGCCTGGGATCAGAATCCTGCGCTCAGTTCGCGGATGCTGCGGCTTCTTCCGCGGGAAACACGCTGACGAAGCGGCCGCGGGTGCCCTTGTTCTGGAAGCGCACGACGCCGCTGATCAGGGCAAACAAGGTGTCGTCTTTACCGCGAGCCACGTTCTGCCCGGGCTTGTGCCGCGTGCCGCGCTGCCGCACCAGGATCGTTCCACTGTGGACCAGTTGGCCACCGAAGCGCTTGACGCCCAGCCTCTGCCCGTGCGAATCGCGCCCGTTGGTGGAGGAACCGCCGCCTTTTTTGTGTGCCATAGATGCCTCGAAAAAACTATGACGATGGAAAACCGCCGGTCCCAAAGCTTTGGGGCTGGCCGTGCGTTACAGCGAAATCTCGTTGATGGTCACCGCGGTGTAGTTCTGCCGGTGCCCGCGGGTGATTTTGTACTGCTTGGTCTTGCGGAACTTCATCACCATCTCTTTGGCGTGGCGGCCCTGCTCGGTGATTTTGCCGACCACCTTGGCTGCCGCGGCGGCCTCTCCGGCCACCATCTTCTGCTCGTCGGTGCGCACGGCCAGCACGTCCTCGCCGGTGAAGGTGATCTTGCTGCCCACCTTGCCGGCAATGCGCTCCACCTTGACCGTCTCACCGGGCGCCACCCGGTACTGCTTTCCGCCAGTGCGAATCACTGCATACATACTTCACCCGCCTCCAGAGCTAATTCGGAAACCACGATTATAGCCGGGATCCGCCGATTCCGTCAATGCAGTCGATGCCGATCGTAACGTATTGTAGGGGCGAACTTTAGTTCGACCGTTCGACTCGCCCTTACGAGGCCCTCAATAGGGCACCCAGCGACTTTTCCAGCACGGCCACAATCTGACTCGAAAAATCGGTCAACTGGGATTCCTTCAACGTAGCTTCCGCGCTCTGGAAGGTGACCCGCACCAGCAGGGAATGTTTGCCGGGCGGAATCTGCCCGCCGCGGAACAGATCCGCGGCCTCGATGCGGGTCAATTCCCTGATTCCCAGGCCACGGATGGCCTCGCGCACCTGAGCGAATGTAACGCCGTCGGCAAGGATGAGCGAAAAATCGCGCTCGACAGCCGGGAAGCGCGCCATCGGGGCGTAGCGCATCCCCGCGCGGGCCGCGCCGTGTCCGGTGAACACAGGCTCCAGCGCCAGTTCGGCCACAAACACAGGCTGGCGGAGCTTGAACTGGTCTGTCACGCGGCGCGCCAGTTGCCCGGCGACGCCGAGCGATCCGTCGGCCGCCGTCACCCGCGCCGACCGCGCCGCGTGCAGCCATTCCACCCCGCATGGTTCCCAGCGCAGGCCGCCGCACAGCTCGCCGAGCGATTCAAGGTCGCCGCGCAAATCCTCGAAGTCGTACACGCGGGCGCCGTCAGTGAGGGATTTTTCGCGCGCCATCCCCGTGGCGCCGAGCGTGAGGATGCGCGTCTCCACTGGCTGGTGTCCATCGAGGCTGTAGGCGCGGCCGATTTCGAACAGACGCGCGCTGTGCTGCCCGCGGTTGATGTTCCATTCCAGCGCGTGAAGCATATTGACCATCCCGCTGGTTTGCAGCATCGAGGCGTCTTCCGCCAGCGGATTGCCCAGCGCCGCCGGGGTGATGCCCGTGGCGCGGAACACAGCGTCATCCGCGGGGTCCGCCAGCGGGATGGAAATGATCTCGTGGTAGCCGAGAGCCACCAGACGCTCGCGCAGGCGGTCTTCGGCCTCGGCGTGCGGCAGTCGGGCGGCAGGCTGGCCAGTGCCGCTCAACCGCGCTGGGAATTTTTCAAAGCCGTAGTGCCGCGCGATTTCCTCGATGAGGTCAATTTCTCCGATCACATCGCCGCGCCAAGACGGCCGGCGGCATTCCCACGCGGCCATCAGCGAATTCGGCGTGCCGCGCAGCGTGTCCATCCGCTGCGGGGCAAAACCCAGCGCGCCGAGGATGGCTTCGATTTCGGCGTCGGGCACGTCTGCGCCCATCACGCGGAGCAGCTCCTTGCGGGTCAGCTCGAGTTTGTGCGCTGCGGCCGGGCGCGGACGCGTGTCCGCGACCCCGGCCAGCAGTTCCCCGCCGGCCAGTTGCAGGATGAGCTCCGCACAGCGGCGCGAGGCCACCTCGGGCATCTCCGGGTCGGCGCCGCGCTCGAAGCGCTGCGACGCTTCCGTGCGCAGGCCCAGCGCCTTGGCAGTGCGGCGGATGCTGATGGGGTCAAACCAGGCGCATTCCAGGAGCACATTGCGCGTTGCAAAACTGATTTCCGTCTCCGCCCCGCCCATCACCCCGCCGATGCCCACGGCGCGGGAGGCGTCGCAGACCATGCACATCCCGGCTTGCAGTGCGCGTTCGACGCCGTCGAGGGTGCGGAATTTCTCGCCGGCCCGCGCCGCCCGCACGACGATGCGCTGTTCAGCCAGGCGGTCCATATCGAAGGCGTGCAGCGGGTGGCCGAGCTCGAGCATCGCGTAGTTGGTGGCGTCCACCACGTTGTTGATGGAGGCCTGGCCCAGCGCATCCAGCCGCTGCCGCAACCAGTCCGGCGAAGGCTGCACCTTCACGCCACGGATCACTCGGGCCGTGAAGCGCCCGCACAGCTCGGGACACTGGATTTCGACCCGCGTGGCGGACTCCGCGCGCTGGGCGGCTTCCCGCAGCGCGGGTTGCACGGCCTTCAGCGGGACGCGGTAGAGCGCCGCCACTTCCCGCGCAATCCCGTAGTGGCCCAGCAGGTCGCCGCGGTTGCTGAAGATTTCGAAGTCAATCAGCGGACCCGAGGCGGATTCCTCCAGCGACTCAACCGGCAGGCCGTGCAGGGCGCACCGCTCCGCCAGCTCCTTCGCCGGCGGCGTCACGCCCGCAAATTCCTTCAGCCAGTTGTAGAGGGCTTTCATTTTTGGAAAAGAGTCTTACGCGAATTGGCGCAGAAACCGCACGTCGTTCTGATAGAAGAGCTGGATATCGTCAATGCCGTACTTCAGCATTGCGAAGCGCTCGACGCCCATGCCGAAAGCGAAGCCGGTGTAGCGCCTGGCGTCGTAGTTCACAAACCCGTACACGGCGGGGTTGACCATCCCCGCGCCGAACAGCTCAATCCAGCCCGTGCCCTTGCACACCCGGCAGCCCGCGCCGTCACAGACCTGGCAGGAGCCGTCCACTTCCGCGGAAGGCTCGGTGAACTGGAAATAACTGGGCCGCAGGCGCGTGCGCACCCGCGGGCCGAAGAACTGCCGCACGAAATACTCGATGGTGCCCTTGAACTCGCAGAAGGTGATGTCCGTATCCACGGCCAGGCCTTCAATCTGGTGAAAGGCGAAGGAATGCGTGGCGTCGGGGTTGTCGCGGCGATAGACGCGCCCGGGGACGATGACGCGCACCGGCGGCTGCTGTTTTTCCATGGTGCGGATCTGCATTGGGGAGGTATGCGTGCGCAGCAGCAGGCCGGGCTCGGCGGGCGGGGCGGCCAGGTAGAAGGTGTCCATAGTGTCGCGCGCGGGGTGATGCTCGGGGATGTTCAGGGCTTCGAAATTGTAGTAGGGCGTCTCGATTTCGTTGCCCTCGACCACGGTGTAGCCTAGCGCCAGGAAGATTTTCTCGATCTCGGAAATCGTCTGTCGCAGCACGTGCCGTGAGCCCAGCAAGCGCGACGCCCCGGGCAAGGAGAGGTCCGCACGCTCGCCGGCCAGGGCGGCATGCTCCGCAGCGGATTCGACCGCCGCGCGCCGCGCCTCGACCGCCGCTTCGGCGTGCGCGCGCAGCTCGTTGAGCGCCGCGCCCACCGCGCGCTTCAGCTCCGGGTCGGCCGGCTTCAGCCAGTTGTCGGTGACGCGCGTCAGCACGCCGGACTTGCGCCCCAGCCAGGCGTCGCGGAATGTTTTCCACGCGACTTCGTCGTTTACGCCAGCGGCGGCGCGGTCGAACTCCGCCCGCAACCCGGCGAAGAGCGGCCCGAGCCGGCCGGGCTCGGTGATGCCAAGTTCGGCCAGCGTCTGCGTCGTTTGATGAGGAGCGGTCGGCATCTTTTTCGAAACCAGAAAGGTTACACTAAGCCTGCCAAGGCTCAAAACGCCGCCGCCTTTGTTGCCCGCTGAAGGAGCTATTGTCAGTTCTTCGACGCATTTGAACTTCGTGCAGTTCTCGCTCAGCCCTCGACATTACCAGGCCAGCGATGTAACCTTGCAGGGAGATGGATTCTGGCTCCCGCAGACCCGTTGCTGTTTCGCTGCTGGCAATGGCGTTTGTGTGCCTGGTTGTTCCGGGCGCGTGCCGATCGGAAGGCCTGCTGGGGATGGATGGGTCGTATGAGATGACAGTTTTACCCGCATCCGGCGGCCAAGAGCAGCCTGACGGAGAGGACGGCTGCTTTTGCTGCTGCACGCATGTCGTGCCCGCGCCTCATTTTGAGATGTGCGTCGCGCTGGTTGAGCAGCGTGGATCGAAGTGCGTTGCTGAATTCCGGCCCCAGCTTTACCTTCTCACTCCCACTTACCCCCCTCGCAGCTAGTCCCTGCCCCTAATTGCAGCACATCAGCCGGCCAGGTTGCTAGCCGAGTTCAACTTTGTTCGCCCCGCCAGACATTTTGGAGCAACGAGCATGAATAGAAGATACAAGGCAGTGGCACGCAGTCTTTTTCTCTTCTGGGGAAGCATGACGCTGGGCAGTCCACCAACGATGGCGCAGCAGAGTGCCCTTACTCTGGAACAGGTACTTGATGTGGCGCGGCAGCGCGCGCCCGTTGTCCTCGCTGCCCGGGCCCGGATCGAGGAGGCGCGAGGGCGCTACCAGGGAGCGGCCGTGCGCTTCCGGGAAAACCCCGTCTTCGAGACGGAAGCCGGCCGAAGAACTCGGGGCGGCAGCAAATCGGCGGACATTGACGTGGCCTTCAGCCAGGACTTTGAGCCTGGCGGGCGTCGCCAGGCCCGGATCGCGGGGGCGCAGGCAAGCATCGACCTGGAAACAGCGTCCAGCCACGACGTGCTGCGGCGACTTCTGCGGGATGCCGCCACCACGTTCTATCGTGCGCTTGCCGCACAGCAACGTGAACTGTTGCTCCGTGCAAGCGATGAAATCGCTTCTGAATTCCTGATCACCGCCCAGAGGCGCTTCGAGGCAGGAGAGATCCCAATCCTGGAGGTCAACCTGGCCAAAACCAGCGCAGCCCGGGTCCGTGCCGCGGTGCGGGCAGCGGAAGCAGAATCAGAGGCCGCGCTGGGCGAACTGAGGTCCTTGCTGGGGTCGCGGCCTGAAGAAGCTCTGGCCATTCGTGGAGAACTTCGCCCGCGTAGGAGTTACGACGCAGGGCAGCTCTTTGCGCAGGCGAAAGACCGGCCGGACATCCGAGTTCTGGAGTCGGACATCCGCGAGGCGGAGGCCGACGTGCGACTGGGCGAAGGATTCCGCCGCCCGGAGATCGGCCTGGGCACGCGGTATAAACGGGAAGAGGGGGCCAACGTGTACCAGGGGGGCTTGAAAATCACGCTGCCAGTGTTCTCGCACGGGCAGGAACTGCGCGCTGTGGGCACGGCGCGGGCGCGGCGGGTGCGTGGGGAACTGGAGGCGCTGCTGCGGGCCATTGCCATCGAAGTGAAGTCCGCACACGAGACGTATCTCTCCAGAATACGGGCCGTGCAGGAGCTGGAGAACAACGCCCTGCCGAGCCTCGACGAAAACGAGACGCTGGCGCGGCGCAGCTACGAAGAAGGGGAACTCGGATTGGTGGAATTGCTCCTGATCCGCAGGGAGATCCTGGAGACCCGGCTGTTTTACCTGGACCGTTTGACGGATGCCGCCATTGCGGCTGTCGAAGTCGAATTCCGTTCCGGGGTGCTGAAATGAAAAGACTCATTTTGTTAGGAGTGCTGACTCTGGGACTGCTGGCCGGGTGCAGGCGTGACGCCGAGCAAGCACAGGAAGCGGCAACACAGCCCGCATCTCCAGCGGTGGGGCACAAAGAAGAACCGGGCGTGCTACACGTCAAGCGGGAAATGCTCCGCGACCTGAAGGTCACCACGGCGGAAGTCGAATCCCGGCCCGCCGGCGAAGCTTCCATGCTGCTTGGGGAGCTGCGTGTGAATGAAGGCGCCTATGCGGAAATCGGCGTGCCCATATCCAGCCGGATTGTGGCCCTCCACGCAGGGCTGACAGATTTGGTGGGTAAGGGCCAGGCGCTGGCGACGCTCCAGAGCACAGAACTCGGGCGTGCCCGCGCGGACGTGATTACTGCAAAGGCGCGGCTGGACCTGGGAAATCAAACGCTGGTGCGCAAGCAGCGCTTACACGCCGAGCGCATCGTTGCGGAGCGGGAGGTTCAGGAAGCGCAGGCCAACGCTTCGGCTGCGGAAGCAGAATTGCGAGCTGCGCATGCTTCGCTGCGAGCCCTAGGAGCGGGAGCGGACGAACCGACCGACAGTTCCCAATACAGTCTCTGGTCGCCGATCTCGGGCACCGTGATCGAGCGAAATGCTGTGACCGGGCAGATGGTGGACGCGGAGGAAGTCCTGTTCAAGGTCGCCGACCTTTCCTTGCTGTGGCTGACTGTGCAAGCTTTCGAACGCGACGCGGTTCGCATCCGGACCGGTTCGCAAGTCCGCATCATCTTTCCCGCACTACCCGGGACCAGCTATAGCGGCAGGGTCGATCTGGTAGGAAGGCAAGTGAATCCGGACTCGCGCACAGTTACAGTCCGCGTGGTGATTCGGAATCGAGAGGGGCGATTCCGGCCTGGAATGTCGGCATCGGCCTGGGTCACGCCGGGAGATGACACCGCGACCACGATTACCGTCCCTGCGGCGGCGCTCCAGCGGCTGGCCGAGGACTGGGTAGTGTTCATTCCGCAGGCAGCGAAAGGCGAATTTGAAGTGCGCAAAGTGGGCCGGGGACGAGATTTGGGAGGGGAGATTGAGATCCTCTCCGGGCTGAAGCCAGGCGAACGCGTGGTCGTAGATGGCGCTTTCCTTCTAAAAGCAGAGGCAGAGAAAGCCCGCGGCGCCGGCGAAGAACACAAGCACTAGGAGTCATGGACTATGATTGAAAAGGTTCTTCGCGCCTCGTTCTCACATTCGGCGCTCACAGTCATCGTGGCGCTCGCGGCCAGCGCTGTCGGCGCCGTCTGGCTTCAGGACCTGAAGCGCGATGTGTTCCCCGACCTCTCTGCTCCTGTGTTCAACATCATCGTCCAGAACGCCGCGATGGGCGCAGAGGAATTGGAAACCAGCGTGGCGATTCCCATGGAAGCGGTCCTGGCCGGCCTGCCAGAAGTGCGCCGGGTTCGCTCCACTTCCCAGTTGGGTGTTTCACAGGTTACGGTCGAATTCGAGTCGGACGCCGACTACTATCGCTCGCGGCAGTTTGTGGCTGAGCGTGTCGGCCAGGTGGCTTCGCAGCTTCCCCCCGGCACCGACCCCCCGCTCATTTCAAGCCTGACGGGCCGGCTGAACGAAATCTTTGAGTTCACCCTGGAAGCTGAAGCCGGAACCGTGGACCCGATGCGCCTGCGCGATCTGGGGGAGTTCGAAGTGCGAAACCGTCTGCTTGCCGTTCCTGGAATTTCTGCGGTGGAAATCCTTGGCGGGTATTTGCGGCAGTTCCAGGTGCAGATTGATCCTCAGCGAATGACCGCGCGTGGCGTGACGCTTAGCGACCTCCTTCATGCCGTGGAGGGGGCAAACATCAACGCCGCGGGCGGCTTCTTAGTACAGGGCTCGATGGAGTGGACGGTGCGCGCCGTCGGGAGAATCCAAGACGTCGCCGATTTGAGAAACACCGTGGTCGCGATGCGCGGCAGAACGCCAGTGTTCTTGAACGATGTGGCCGAAGTACGGGAGGCCCCGGCTGTTCGGCGCGGACTTGCGCATCGGCTTGCGGGAGAGGTCGTGAGCTGCCGTATCACCAAACAGTTCGGTGCGGACACGGTTCGGGTAGCGGCGGGTGTGCGCGAAGCCTTCGACCGGCTGCGCCAGGCGCTACCGAAAGGCGTTCAACTGCGTATCGTCTATGACCAATCGCAGCTCGTTTCCGACTCGCTGGGAGGGGTCTCGCGCGCCATTTTGATCGGGTCGCTCCTGGTCGTTCTCGTGCTGGTTGGGTTGATGGGAGACTGGCGAGCAGCCCTGATTGTTACCCTGACGCTTCCGCTCTCCGTGCTTCTCGCCGGCCTGCTGCTGAAGCCAGCCGACATTGGAATCAACACCATGACGCTGGGGGGCTTCGCCATCGCGGTGGGTCTGCTGGTGGACGCCGCGATCATCATGACGGAAAACATCGCACATCGCATCACTGCGCGACGCGCGGAAGTTCCTCAGCGCGAGCTTGTCCTTTCCGCGGCCGTGGAAGTCGGCAGACCTATTGCGTTTGCCACATTCATCGTGATTGCCGTTTTTATTCCGCTGTTTGCGATGACCGGTATCGAGGGCCGAATGTACCGGCCACTGGCCGCAGCCGTGATCTCTGCGATGGTTGCCGCGCTTGTTCTGGCACTCACGCTGGTTCCGGTTGGCTCCGGAGCTTTCCTACGCCCCAAGGCACCCGGCGCACTCGAAGACGTGTGGCTGATCCGCAAGCTCAA
>Ga0247727_10006571_pt1 | contig 22774 bp, 22 predicted proteins | sample WisWelCaveWW1625_FD_202498 | JGI IMG/M metagenome (GOLD analysis project Ga0247727, IMG submission 202498) | Biofilm microbial communities from Wishing Well Cave, Virginia, United States - WW16-25 | ecosystem: Environmental > Aquatic > Deep subsurface > Groundwater > Cave microbial mat | place...
CTGCTGATTCGGTGGGACAAAAAACCCGAAAACTATATCGCCTTTCTTCATTTCGCGTGTGGCTTGATTGCCTTTCGCGCTTCAGGGTTATTCGGATAGGCACTAAGCAATGGCTTGAATGGTGACATTGTCGGGACGAATGTCGCGCCCATCAATCCGCACCTCGCCCCACTCGCCAACAATGGCGGCACGACGCAAACGCACGCGCTGCAACCCGCGAGCGCGGCGATTGACGCGGTCAATGCGAGTGGCTGCACAGATGAAAATGGCGCTGCGCTTGGAAACGATCAACGCGGCACGGGCTTTGCGCGCGCGTTGGACGGACTGGGCAGTGGCGCCCCGCGCTGTGACATGGGCGCATTCGAAGCAGCTGCAAACAGTGGTTTCACACGCACACCAACCGCGACTGGAACGCCAACGCAGACTCATACGCCGACGTGGACGAACACGCCAACTGCGACAAACACGCCAACTGCGACAAACACGCCCGCGGGAAACTTGACTGGGGTGGGGAGAGTGTGGAACGATTTGGATTTCGACGGCATTCGTGAAACGGGTGAGCCGTTCTTGCAAAATGTGACTGTCGAAATGTGGAATGGCGAGAAAACACAGATCTATGAAACGGATGTGACAGATGCGAATGGCGTATACGAGGTTCACGGACCGGGGGCAATCTGCGCGTGCATGTCGTTCTCCCCAATGGTTTCACCTTTTCACCCTACGGGCAAGGCGGCGATGGTCTCGTTGACAGTGATGTATTTCCAAGCGGCGCGGATGGCGGGTACACAGTTTTAATTACGCAAGGGCAAGGTGGAGTTGCTGTAGATGCGGGAATGTACACTGGGGTCACGCCAACGCCCACCGTTACCCCCACACAAACACCCGCAGCGCCGCCCTGCACGACTGCGCCGCAACTCATCAAACCCAAACACAAAGCGACTGTGCCAAAAAGGCGCGTCAAACTCGCGTGGGAGGGTGTGGCTTGCGCGGAATCGTACAACGTCAAGGTCTATTTGAAAAAACTTGACGGGACGTTGATCGAAAATACGCCAGTCTCCGCGCTCAACTATAAAACCATTGCCCTGCAAAAAGGCAAAACGTATGCGTGGCACGTCCAAGCATGCAACGCGATTGGCTGCGGTCCATTTTCTACCGCGCGCAAATTCACGGTCGCGCCATAGTCAGTGAGAGAGTAATCAGTGAAACAGTAATCAGTCGTCAGTGGTCAGTGGTCAGTTATTTGCGATACGCGATACGCCATTTGCATTACGCCATTCGCCAAAAGGAGAACGAATGAACGATCTATTTCTCGTGTTGACATTTACAATCGCCAACGTGCTGTTTCTGATGATGCTTGTCGTCTGGGAAAAGCGTCACGACCGCGCGGTGCGCCGTGAACGCGATGAACGGATACGCTATTACGTCAGTCGATAAAAATCCAAAGAGGGAAACGAGACGCAAGAAAGATCATACGCCCAATCTCGCTTTTCTATTCTCGGGTACGACAAATTTGAAATTTGTCGTACGTTTTCAAGGAGGATACTCATGCTTTCCGATTTACAAACTCGCAAGCTCTCACACGCGTTTCGTCTCGCGGACATGGACGATGATGGCGCGCTGCAGCGCGCGGACTATGAAATGTACGCGGCGCAAATGGCGAACGCGTTCGATGTGCCGCACGATTCGTCGGCGTCACGCGCGCTGAACGAAAAAATTATGGGCGATTGGGAAATGATGCGCCAACTCGTCGCGCGCGGCGATGACAAGGTGACGCTGCAAGAATTTCTCGCATTTTTTGATGAGGTGATCAATTCGCCGATGTTTGATCCATTCGTCGAGGGCTATGTGGACGGCACGTTGGAAATGTGGCGTGTGGTGGATCCGAATGGACCCGCCGACGGCGCGACGCCGTTTCGTTACGCGCGCTTTTTGAAAGCGTTCAACATTGGCGAAGCGGATGCAGCAGAAGCGTTCAAACATCTCGACACGAACGGCAACGGTGTCATGTCGCGTGAGGAAATGATCGCGGCGCAAAAAGAATTTTTCGCGTCGAGCGATCCGAACGCGGCGGGGAATTGGCTGTTGGGCGCGTATTGAACCCCCATCCACGCTGGATTGCTCGGATGAAGTTAATCTGCACATCCAGCGGCGCGCGGGATTCTGCGCGCGTGGATTTGCAATCCACGCTGGCTGGCAACTCCAGCAGCGCGGGCAATGAATAAAAAAAGGCGCGTCGTACGAATACGACGCGCCTTTTATTGTCTCGCGGCATCCGCGCGGCATCAAGACGTTTGCGGCGTCGGCGTCGGCGGATCGAAAGGCGCGGTGTCGCCGTACCCGGGAATCACAAACGGGTTGGGCAGCGGAATGGCGTCTTGCGGTTCTTGAATCGGCACGATGATATTCATGTCATTCAAACGGATCGTCATTTCAACCGCCGTCAGTTGCGCGGCATTGGCGGGCGCGCGCAGTTGGATGCCCATTTCCAATTTGTGAACATACCCGTCCTCGCAAACCCACACATTGAATATCCCGCGTTCCGCATCGCCGCGCAGATTGCCCAAATTGCGTTTGATGCTCCCGCGTTCACCCATTGCCAAAAAGAACTGCGCCGCCTCGCGTTCATCGCCGCGATAGATCGTGCACGCTTTGCCGTCCATCTTTTCTGCGCTCGCCGCGCGCATCGTGGGTAACGCGGTGCCCGTGTTGGACATTTCACCGAGAAGTCCTTGCGGCGAATTGGTGGTGAGATCGTTTTGCGCGTTTTTGGTGGCAATATACCAACGGTCTTGCGTCGCGCCGAATAATGGGAGGGGGCCGTTCAAATAATGTTTGTCGCCGAGCGTGCGAAATTCGAGCGTGTCGTTCAGATTGCCGGTCAAAAAGAGCATCACCACCCCTTTGAGCTGCCACTGCGAATCGGTTTGGTTCTGCCGCCCCTCCATACTCAAAACCAAAAGTGGCTCGCCCGCTTTCGCGCCGGGAATCGTTTTTGAGAGCGAGTCCGTCGGATCGGTAACGCGAACGTCCATGATGGCATGATAGACGGTCAATCCTTCCGTGCGTTCAAATGCTTTGTACACTTCGCGCGTGGCGGGATCGGGTGTGCGCGTAGGCGGACGCGGAGTTGCGGTGGGGGGCAGCGGAGTCAGTTCAGGTGTCCATGTCGCGGGATACACAATCGCGGTGGGTGTCGGTGGGATTTCGGTTGGGGTCTGCGGCGCGCGGGCGCAGGCGATTGGCAAGAGGAATGGAAATAATAAAAAGAGGGAGAAAAGTTTTTTCATCGCCTCGAATGTTTTCATCGCCGTAACCTCTCTTCCACTTGGGCGCGTGTGGGCATCATCGCCGCGCCAAAACTTTCGATGGCGAGGGATGCGGTCGCGTTCGCAAACCGCGCGGCTTGCAACACATCGTTCGTCTCGTACAGGCGAATAAGAAAACCCGCCGCAAAACTATCGCCCGCGCCGGTGGGATCAACCACGCGTGTTGGAAACGCTGGCACATCCAACGGGCGTTCACGTTTGCGATAAATGGTAACGCCCTCGGGTCCGCGCGTCAATGCGACCAATGGCGCAAGCGCGATGTAGGGCGACAAGCGTTCCGTGTAACCGCCCAAATCTTCTTCGCTCAATATCAACACGTCTACATGCGGCAAAATCTCCGCCGCTTCGATCCACGCGCGCGGTTTCACGCGTCCCGTTTCATCCCACTGCCGCATCCATCCTTGCGGTGAAACCGCGACCAACGTCTCATCCGAAAACGCGCGCGCCATCTCTGCGTCCAATTCGCCCGCGAGGGGTCCGAGCAGCGCGATTTTTACTTGACGCCATTCTGCGGGCAGATGCGCGGCGGTGATAGGTAATGCCACATCGCGCACAAATTGCCGCCGTTTGCCTTGTGTATAAACGTTGCGAAACGTTGTGGTGGTTGGAGAGGGGATTCGCACGATTTCAATATCGTGCAGGAGTTCTGGCTCAGGAAAATTTTCTGCCGCGCAGGTGAGGATATCCACGCGATACCCGAGATTGCGCGCGGCAATTGCCGCAAACGTCACCGCGCCGCCGAGCGTGAACGAGCCATCGGGCTGCTCGTCGCGCGTGAGATGACCGAGGACGAGGAAATCAATCAAGGGATGAGGGATGAGGGATGAGGGATGAGAAAGATGGTTTCATCCTTCATCCCTCATCCTTCCGCCCTTATTTTGGCAGTATCATCACCCGCCGTCGTTCGCCTTCGCCGATGGATTGCGTTTTGACGGTGGGATGTTCCTTGAGGGTAATGTGAACGATGCGGCGTTCGTTTGGGGGCATCGCTTCGAGGGTGATCGGTTGGCGATTTTGTTTGACGCGATCCGCCATGCGTTTCGCGAGTTCGCGCAAGGTGAGTTCGCGGCGCAAGCGATAGCCCTCGACATCTACGGCAAACCGTTCGCCGCTTTTTGTCTTGCCCGCCACAATCAAACGCGCGACATATTCCAGATCGCGCAACGTTTCCCCGCGTCGTCCGATGAGGATACCCAAATCCGCGCCGACAATATCCAACACGAACGCGGGTCCTTCGTCCCCTTCAATGTCGGTGTGAATGTCCACTTGCGAACGAATCCCCATGCCGCGCAATAAAGTTTCGAGAACTTGTTTGGCGACGGTGGGAAGATCCTGCGCGTCGTCCTCGATCTCAAACGACGCGCTCGACACAGGCGTCGCTTCCAAAACATTCGCGCGCGTTGGCAGCATTGTTGCGGATGCAAACACGGGTTCCATTTGTTCCTGCACGGTGAGTTGAACGACGACGGGACGTTCGGGATCATCGCTCACGCGGTTCAACAGTTCGATTTCGACTTGATCGCGCGCGACGTTTAAATCTGCGAGACCAGCTTGGATCGCGTCCTCGACGGTGCGTCCAGTGGCGTTAACGCTTTTTTCCACTTTTTCTTTTTCCCTTGTTGATGTTGGATGAATTGCCGTTGGTGGGGGTGGTCATTAGATTTTCATTGCCATTCGACGCGCTGACTTGCGGCGCGCTGTTGGAGGAGGTTTCGACAACCCGTTTGGTGCGAACGGGCTCGGGCGCAGGTTTGGGCAATATATTTTTCAAGCTGTCCCAGCCGCCGGTCAACCCTTGCTGCACAATCCCAATCACGCTGAAGGTGATCCAATACAATGCCAGCCCGATGGGCGCGCTCAAGACGAAAAAGCCAAACATGACGGGCATCATCAATTGCATGGATTGATTCATCTGCGCTTGCTGCGGATCGAGCGCGGCGGAGGGCATCGTCATCATTTTGGTTTGCAAAAATTGTGAGCCGACGGTCAACCCAATCACGACGGCGATGATGATGATGTTTTGCGTGTTGAGAACGGTGCCGAGATCGAGTCCGAGAAAATTGGAATTGACCGGAATCAATGTTCCCGCGCTCGGGAACCACGTATAAATGTGCTGCGCCAACTGCATCACTTGTTCGGGACGCTCCGCCATGACGCCGTTGATGACATTGTACATGCCGATAAAAATTGGAAACGGCAGGAGCATGAGGAGACAACCCATGTTGAAGGGGTTCATTGCGCCGTTCTCTTGGTACAACTTCATTTGTTGCTTTTGCAACTCTTGGGGGTTGTCTTTGTATTTCTTTTTGAGCTCGTCGAGTTTCGGCTTTAGCACCGCCATTTTTTCTTGCTGTGCTTTCATAGACGCTTGCGACTTTATGCGAAAGGGCATTGTCGCCACACCGACGAGAATGGTGAATACGATGATCGCGACGCCGTAATTCGGAATGATCGAATACAAGAACAGCATCGCATTCAGCATCGGGTTGTACACCAACAGGTTAAAGACGAGACCGAGAAGTTCCATAATTTTACCTACGCTTAAACATCCCGCGCCGCTGGATTTGTAATCCAGCGTGAATTGCAAATCCACGCGCGCCTTTATAATCCACGCGCGCCTTTATTGCACACATACCGCCGCGGTCGTTTGATCAAAACACCATTTGCGCGAACCATCTATCGCGTTCAGCGCGTACATATTATACCCGTTTTGTCCATTAAACCCGGTGGTCTGCACATAGACGGTATCGTTTTGCACGACGGGGGATGCCATAATCGGACCCTGGAGCGGCACGGGATTCCATTTCAATTGCGCGCTATCGAGTTGGATCGCGTACACTTTTTGATCGCTCGTGCCAAAATAGCCGATGTTGTTTTGAATCACAACGGCGGAACGAATTTGTCCGCTCGCGGTAAAGGGCTGCGCCCATTTTGCTGCGCCCGTCCGGGCATCCAACGCGTGCACTCTGCCGGACGTGGTGCCAAAATACAAAACACCGTTTTGAGTGGTCACATGCGCCCAAATCCATTCGTTGGGCTCAAAGGTTTGTTCCCATTTTTTCGCGCCCGTCACCGCGTCCACCGCGATCAATTTGTTCAACGCGCCGAAATACACCGTGCCATTCGCAATCAATGGTTTCGACGCGATCAGTCCGCCTGCCGGGTACTCCCACTTTTTCGCGCCTGTCGTCGCATCGAGCGCGTACAGATTGCGATCGAGGGAGCCAAAATAGAGCGTGCCGTTATCATACGCGGCATCGCTCCACACCTTTTGCCCGGTTTGAAATTCCCATTTCTTGACGCCCGTTTCCGCGTCGAGCGCGTAGAATTTGTGATTGTTCGCGCCAAAATAAACGTTGCCCTGCGCCAGCAAGGGAGTTGGCACAATCGGCGCGGCATCACTGAATTGCCATTTCATTTGACCCGTCGCCGCGTCGAGCGCGTAAAATTTGCCATCATACGCGCCGAAATAGACTTTGCCATTTTGCGCGATGGGCGTGCTGTACACCGTGACCAACGGTTTGTCTTTTTCGCCAGCGTATTCCCATTTTTTCGCGCCCGTTGCCGCGTCCACCGCGTACACTTTCGGAATAGATGCGCCAAAATAGAGGGAACCATTTTCCAGCGTAGCGGATGACCAACCTTGCGCGGGCGCGCCGCCGCAACCTGCGAGCATGAGTACGGAAACAATGGCGAGGACAAAAGTAATTAGTGCTTTGATAGGAAAACTCCTGACTGCATATCGCGTATGGCATATCGCGTATCGCAAATTTCCTTTTTCGATTTGCGATTTGCCATACGCGTCTTATTCTTGATAGGGCACGGGATCGAAGCCCGGTGCATGAAAGGGATGACAACGCGCGATGCGTTTCACCGCGAGCCAACCGCCGCGCAGCAATCCAAAACGTTCCAGCGCCTCCACCGCGTACTGTGAACAGGTCGGCTGATAACGACACGCCGACGGCAGCGCGGGCGAGAGAAAGTGTTGATAAAAACGAATGGGGAGGAGGGCGAGATGTTTCATGCTTGGGTACTTGTCATTGCGAGGAGCGCCCTTTGCGATGCGATGCACTTCATCGCCGCAATCTCCGCGCGCGACAAACGAGATTGCTTCGCACAACCCACTCGCAATGACAGCGACTCACAACAATCTGGCGCGTTTCAAAACCTCTTCCACCGCTTGCACAATCTCAGTGAAGGGCGCGGTGGTGATGTTACCCCGCGCGATTAATACGAAATCGTAACCTACAGGTATCTCCAAAAAACGCGGACGCAATGCTTCGCGTAAATGGCGTTTCGCCCGATTGCGCGTCACCGCGTTGCCCAATTTTTTCCCGGCGATAAAACCCGCGCGCGATTGCTTTAACCCATTTGCGCGCACCCGTACTATAACAAGCGGGTGGGCAAACGCACGTCCTTGTTGCCACACCCGCTGTACGTCGGATTCTGCTTTCAGTCGCCACGCGCGTTTCACGCATCAAATGTAAGACCTGACAGGTTTTCAAAACGTTGTTTTTCCTCAAAACATTGGTGTACATACATGACACTGTCGCACCTAAAACAATTGTGTGAAAACCTGTCAGGTCTCGATCATGGTTTGCGAAAAACTTTGGCGCGTTTGACGTGGACGGTCAATTTCGTTCGTCCTTTGGCGCGGCGCGCTTTTAATACGCTGCGTCCGCCCACCGATTGCATTTTGCGGCGAAACCCATGCACGCGCAAGCGGTGCAGACGTTTGGGTTGATACGGTCGTTTCACGTTCGATACTCCTGTCGGTAATTGGGCGGGATAACCCCGCCCCTACGATGGCAAAAAAAGCGCGCGGCATACTTTCACCACGCGGGCAAGACGGGATTATACACGCGCGGAAAGGAAATACAAAATCGCGGCTGGCAGATGGCGAATGACAGTTAGCGAGTGGCAAATCACGTATCGCAAACCATCAAACCACCCAACGACCCAAGTCCAATTTTCAAACACATTTCCTGCAATGGACATTTCGGGCAGCGCGGCGCGCGTTTCGTACAAGTATCTTTCGCGTGAATGTCCAGCAGCGCGTGAAATTCGTTAAACATTGCGACATCGTGCGGCAAGTGATCCATAAACCATTTTTGCAACTCGTCGTACGGAACGTTCGCCGTAACGTTCCCGTTCGCCGCGTTCCCGTTCCCGATCCCCATCCTTGAGAAAATTCGCCGCGTGTACGCGTCCACCACAAAGATCGGCTGCTCCGCCACATACAACAAGATCACGTCCGCTGTTTCAGGTCCGATGCCATTCAGCCCTAGCAATTGCGCGCGCTGTTTTTCCAAGTCACCACCGCGCATCTTTTCCGGATCGCCGTCATATTCGCGAAACAAAAATTCCACCAACGTTTTCAACCGTTTGGGTTTGGACGATGTAAAACCAGCTGAACGGCTCAATTCCGTCAAGCGTTCGATTTCGATTTCGCGCAGCCGCCGCGGTGCCAATACATGTTCGCGTTTCAAATTTGCCAGCGCCTTTTCCACATTTTTCCACGACGTATTCTGCGTCAAAATCGCGCCCACCATAATTTCCCATTTCGATTCGGCGGGCCACCAATTTTGCGCGCCATAATGGGCAAGCAGTTTCTCGTACACACGCAACAATTTCTTTATGAAGAGTGACATGATAGATGGGGGTCAGTAGTCAGTGGTTAGTGCTCAGTAATCAGCGATTTGCGATTCGCCATTCGCCATTCGCGATCCGCCATTCGCCATTCTACCACTTGCATCGTTTCACAACACGCGTATAATCGCGCGCGCGGGAGGAAACAATGAAACTGTACTTTTTACGTCATGGACAGGCGAATTGGGAAAAATGGGACAAACCGGACGATGAGCGGCCGTTGACCAAAAAAGGACGCAAAGAAGTTGAAAGTGTTGCGAGCGCGCTTCAAGAACTCAAAGTGCGTCCACACGAAATTCTCACCAGCCCCCTCCCGCGCGCCTCCGAAACCGCGCAGCTTGTCGCCGAAAAATTGGAAGTGGAAATGATCACATCACCCCTGCTTTCTCCGGGTTTTGGTCTCCACTCCTTGCGTCAACTCTTGAATGATCATCCCGACCGCGATCTTATGTTCGTCGGACACGAACCCGATTTTTCCCTTGCTCTCGCGCAGCTCACAGGCGGCACCGTCCGCATGGCAAAAGCAGGGCTCGCGCGTGTGGACATGGAAAATGTCACCGATCTGCGCGGCGAACTCGTATGGCTCCTTCCGCCAAAAGTTTTAAAAGAAATTTAACCGTTTGAAAATTTTTTGCAGAAAAATTTTCAAATCACTCTACCCTATGGCTGAAATCATTATTGGCTGCGCCTTGTCGGATGTAAATCGCGCGGATTTGCCGCGCAATCTGCGCGTCCCCGAACGCCTCACCGATTACGTCGAATTGGTCCAAGCGCGGCTTGCGTCCCCGCTTACGTTGTTTGAATTGCAGCCCGAAGATTTGTGGACGGTCCCCGCGACCTTTCCCGATCAATTCATTCCGCGCAAAAACAATCGCTGGTGGCGCACCCTGCAATCGCAGCCCGAACTTTTGGTGAAGTTGCGCGCGCCGAATTTGCGCGTGGGCGTGCATCAGCCCATTCAAAATCGCGATGCCCTCTCATCCAATTTTTTTGTCAAATACGAAATGATCGAAGCGACGAAACAAGCGATGGAGTTTGCGGAATTTATTGACGCGGATTATTTTGTCTTTCATCTCGCGCAGGTGGACAAATGGAATTGGGACCGCCAAGACCAGATGGACAAGGCGATCAAAGTGTTCAACGTCTTTGCCACTTATTACACCGCGCGCGAAATGAAATTCACGCCCATCATCGAAACGCTCGAATTTCCAAAATTCCCCGCAACGGGCGCCGAAGCGTTCATGCTCTTGAAGGAATGTCGCAAAGCTTTACGCAACACCAAACTCGCGTTCAACCTCGCCCACTTGTGGAGTTCGCGCAATCGCATGATCGCCACCGGGCAATGGTCCGACGCACGCGTTTCGTTTGAAGCATCGCTCGAATACGCGCTCGATTCGTTGGCAAAAGACATTCACATTTTTCATGTGAGCGGCGCGTGGGAATCGGAAACGCACGCCATTCCCGGACTGCATCCACAGCAAGACCCCTTTCGGTATCCGATGAAATTGCGCGAAAGTTCCAGCATCTATGCCGAATCGGGCGAAATGGATTTGAACCGCGTGTTGGAGTTGCTCGTCACCGCGACGACGCGACGCGGACATGATCTCGATGTGGTGCTGCAAATTTTTGACCGCGACATTGAACAAATTTTAGAAGCGGCGCGTCTCTTGCGTCACGATCTTGTCGCCCGCGCGAACGCGCCCGCTATCGCCTATCGCCCCATCGAAATCAGCGCGCCCCCAAAGCGCAAACGCGCGCCCACGCGCCGGCGTTCCCTCTCGCGCACGGTTCCCGCCGCGCGCGTCAAAGGGAATGGACACGCGACGAGCGCAAAAAAGAAAAACCGCGCAGTAAAAAATCCAAAAAGTAACCACAAAAAATTCGAGCGTGCGAGGCACACTCGAATTTTTATTTCCTTCATTTCCCTTATTTCCTTCTCAACGTTCAACTTCACTCGAAATATCTGCCATCTGCGCGCCGGTCAACTCCATCAACACCGCGCGCCCAATTGGAAAAACGGAATGTGGTGTCCCCGCCGCTGCCCACACCGTTTCAAAACGCAGCAGCGAATCGTCAAACAATTTCGCTTTCAATTCATCGCTCGTATGCGCGATGGGCGCGACGCCGCCGATGGCGAACCCCGTGCGCGCGCGCACCTCATTCGCGTTCGCGATGCGTACCGTGCTCGCGCGCAATGCCCGCGCAATCTTGAACGGATCCGCGCGTCGATCTCCCGCCACCAACGCCAGCACCGTATCGCGTTCATCCAACACAAACACCAGCGATTTCACAATCTGCCCAAGCTCGCAGCCCACCGCGTCGGCGGCGAGCTGCGCGGTGCGCGTCGAATCGGGCAGTTCGCGGATTTCTATGTCAAGCGAATTGGCGCGAAAAAATTCGCGCACGCGGTCAATAGATTTTGCCATGCCCCCATTATACATTGGCTCTACTAAAGCAAGTGTGAAAAGATGCCACGCACTTTTTAAGTGCGTGGCATCTTTTCACACGGCACACACTTTCTTGAGTTGAGCGTTATACCTTCAACACAAAATTGAACGCGCCCTTCCTGCTGCCCTCCGCGTTGTTTGTAACGTCCATTTCCAAAACACGCGTGTACTCCCCATCGCGCGCATTTTCGGGTTCGTTGGGGAAATACAATTGCGTGGTCAGCACAGGATTGTTCGCCGCCTGCACCTTGACGTGGATGTGGCGCGTGCGTGGCGCATAAGTCGCTGGCACAATCGTTTCCAGCTGATAGCGTCCTTGCTCATCCGTAAATTGATGCCCGCGCAATTTGAAACCAACGTTATCGTACACCCCCGCGTCATCGCAATGCCAAAAATCTACGAGCGCGCGCGCAATGGGCTGACAATTCGTATTCAACACCAATCCAGACACAATCATTCGCGTCCCCGTAGTCCCCGCTTCGAGTAGCGACGCGCGTTCGGGACTGTTTGGCGTAAAGTACGGGCCCTCGGTTTGCGCGGGCGTAGGTTCATCGTCATCATCGCCACACGCAGGCGTGGGTTCGAGTTGCGCGACGGTTGTTGGGGTAGGTGGTTCGGTGGTGGGTGGTTCGGTGGTTGGGTTGTTAGGTTGTTGGGTTGAAGGTATGGCACTAGGCGGAATTGCGGGGGGCGGAATGGTTGTTGGTTGGGGCGCAACGGTTGGCGTGTAGAGACGTTCCGGTGGAACGTCTCTCGGTTGCGCGCACGCGGCGAGAATGAGCGCGGGCGGCATCGTCAATAAGGTGTATAAAAATGCGCGGCGCGTGATCAAGGTTTCGGTTTTGTTCATCTCTTTTACTCCTCTTTATTTCGAGACAATTTACAATGCCAAGATAAGGCGCGCATTAAATTTTGATGCGCGCACGTTAGAGAAAAAAAACTCGACGACAGAATTGTTTTCTGTCGTCGAGTTTGTCATTCTGAGCGGAGCGAAGAATCTCTGCCTTCCAATACCGAGATTCTTCGCTCCGCTCAGAATGACATTGTGCAGCTTGGCAATTCCTCTTTTATAGTCCCATCAACGCGCGCACATCATTGTAGATAAAAACGAGGAGAATCCCAATCATCACCACGCTCAACGCGAGATAGCGATACCGCCAACTCGTATGCCACAAGCGCCAGATATTGAAAGAGATCATGGCGAGCGCAATAAAATCAATCGCCATACTAATACTCGCGCCAATGTTCCCGCTCAAGCCAATCAACGGTAGGGCGAACGGCAGCAAAATATATTGAATCGTGCAGCGCACGCACACGAAAAGCAAATACCCGCCCGTGTAGCGATCCGTGCGGCGGATTTCTTGTTGGGAAGGAGGATTTAATTCCGACACTATTTTTTCTCGCCCGTAGTAACTGAAAAGATGCCACGCACTTTCGGAAGTGCGTGGCATCTTTTCACCGTTACTACCACTCACAACCGTTTCAACTGCGCTTGTAACGCGGGCCGCCGTTTGTATTCCAACTTCAAATCATTCAAATACGCGCGCCACACATCTTCTTGTTTCAACACCGTGTACGCCTTTTTCACACGCTCCAGCCATTCAACCGCGTGAACATAATATTTTGATTGCGTGCGCCCGATCAATTCCAGTGCTTGTTTTTTCGACGCGCGAATCACCCATTCGGGACGGTGTTGGAATACGCCATCCGCCACAATCGCCACAATCGGATAATTCGCTGCGCTTTGGTCTGCCACCGCAATCGCCTCGTCCCATTTTTCCTCGTGCATCAACACGTGCGCCAACGCGGACTTGTCCCACGATTTGTTCAATGACTCCATCGCGCGCGTTTGCAATGGTTCCCAATCGTTCGCGCCGAGTTCTTTCAAACGTTTGTACATGTCGAGCGATGGTCTTTCGTCGAACGCGGCGAGCCACGTGTCCAATGCTTGCGCGTCGCGCCCTTGTGTTTCTTCCAACGGCGCGAGCCATTGCGCTAACGCGAATTTATATCCTTGCAATTTCAAACCGCGTTCGCCAACCGCCAACGCTTCGGGAACTTTTTTCAATTCGCGTAATTGCCGCGCCAACGTCAATGCCTCGTCCGCCAATTCCAAATGTTCGAGCGCGTAATTCGTTCCTTCCAAAACGCGTCCGAGTTCGATGAGTTTGCCCGCATAGCGCGCATGTTTGCCCGCTTTTTTGCACAATGCCAGATATTCGTCCGTGCGATTTTGCCGCGCCAACACATTCAATTTCGCTTCTGTCAAATCGGACGCGTGATCATGCACATAAAATCCCGTATCGCCGTATGCGTCATCCTCATTTAATTCGTCCTCGTCATCATATTCGTCCTCGTCATCATCCGCGTCATCATCGTAATCGTCTTCATCGCGCGCCGACACGGGACGCGCGGTTTTTGTGCCACCACGCGCAGAGGCATCGCCCCAGCCCTCTTCCGCCGCCTTAATCGCCAACGCTAAACCTTCCTCCATTCCATAATCGCTCAAACTGCGTTCCCATTTTGTCAATTTTTTGACGAGCTGCTCGCGCTCCACTTGACTCAAGTTCGCGCTCAAAATCGCTTCCGCCAACGGCAGCCCAATTTCATTTGCAAAGCCGCCCAATTCGCCATTTGAATCATCCAAATACTCGTAGGCGTGACTGTTGGTCAATTCTTCCGCCAACGCCAGCAAAATTGTCAACGCCGTATCCGCATCGTTCGCGTCCAAAAATTTTTGCGCGCTCGCCACTACATCGCGCAACCCATCCGCCATTCCGCCCATGCCCCAATACGCTTCCGACGCGCGCACGCCGTCGAGCGAGTGTAAAACATTTCGCACTTGACGGCGGTACACTTCCGCGTCCACATTTTTCTTGCGCGCGGTTTTCGTTTTTGACGCGGGAGTTGCAGTCATCGCCTCCACCCAATCGTACAATTCAGGTTCGCGTTCCAACAATTTCAGTACGAGCGCGCGCAAATCCTCGCCGCTCAAATCCGCCAACAATTCTTCCGCCCCTTTACGCGCCGCAAACATTTTCGGTTTGTGAATGTACGTCAACAATAACGCGACGATGTGATTGCAGTATCCGCCGTATTCGTATTCGCAGTTGCAGTTCGCCGCGCTCACGCCCGCGTCATCCAACGTTGCCGAGACGCGATAGTACGGCTCCATTGTCCCTTCACAATGCGCGCTCAAAACATTGCCCTGTATCGCCGCGTTCGAAATCGCGCCCGCGTCATACACTTCGCGTCCGCGCGCAAAACTCTGCGGCGTCGCGAGCGCGCGGAGGAGGGATTCGGTAAGCTGTGGCAATTTATTTTTTGCCATGTTTTGCTTCTTCGTCTCGGCAAGTCATTGTGTGCCGCATCAATAAATCATTTCCTCCGTAAAATGGTCTTCATGTGAATCTGCCGCATGTTCCTCGCACACAAAAACGGCTTCCCCTTGGTCATTCGAACAATCAAGGCAAACCCACGTCGCGATTTCTTTTTTGCCTTCCTCCTTGCACTCGCCGCAATAGCGATAGCGCGGTTTGTTTTGTTCAATCACGCGCGGATATTCCACGCCGCGTTCGCGCAATACAAGCGCCTCCACTTTCAAGACATGCTGAATGTTGTCGCCAAAATCGTAGGTGTACGAAAGCGTATCATTCGGTTCCAAACCCAATTCACCCACGAGCCAATTGTCGGCGCTGCTCCCTTCATGCGGCGAATGTGCGCCCAAGCCGCGTTTATACGCATCGGCATTGGTGCCCAAATAAAATTCGCTCAAATGATCCCACGCATCGTGTCCGAATGCCTCGCGCATGATTTTATCAAATTGCCGCAGCGTTTGATCGCCCGCAATTTCAATGCGCCGCCACCGTCCCTTGTTGTGACGAAAGGACGCCACAAAGCGATACACTTGATTTTCTAATTCTTTTTTGGGCGGATGCTTGCGCTTGGGACGTTTGCGCGCCTCGCCAAAGGGATCAAAGAAACCATCATGCTCCAGTCCGGGCGCGGCATACTGAAGATCTGCGCGCGTCGCAATTTTCCATTCCCCGCGCTCGAGCCGAAAACGCGCGTCGTGTTGCAGAATACTCTCGAGCGCGGCGGGCGGACACGCATCATGATACGAACCGAGCGCGAGCAAACGCGCCGCAATGTCCGCCAGATACATCCCATTCTGTTTCGGTTTGAGAAAAATCGAAATCGTTTCCGCGACAAGATCGTTTCGTTCTTGCTCACACGCCGCATCCCGCGCGGACGCGGGCTGCAAGAAAACCGCGCAGCGCGGCGGCCGCGCGCTTTCGATGTGAAACACCAGCGCGTCGCCCACGCGCCCGTCTTGCGTCGTGAGCCATGTCCAAAAATTTTTCTCGGCGCGCGTGCCCACTTGGAGAGACCAGGAGGTTTGCGCCATTGGCTCTATGTTCAACGTGACGCGGGCGCCATCGGGCAGTACACCCTCGCACGGTTCGATCCTTTCATGGTATCCGCGCAGCATGGGAAACAAGCCCGTGGCGAGTTCGACCTCAAAATTCAAGTACTGTTTTTTGAGCTCGTCTGCGGTCAAGGTGTGTTGGAAGCGCGCGCCCGCGACGAAACGCGAGAGCCAACCGTACCGCCCATCGGCGGATTGTTGAAGCACGCGCCGCATGTGGTAATCGCCGTTGTACAGACTTTCTAGCCCAGCTCGCAGCTGTTTGGCATCCATCGGAAAATTCGCGGACGCGCCCGCTAAAAGTTCGTCAAACGTGAGCGGTGTTTGCGCGTGGGTCAGCGTTTGCCGAATCGCTTCGGCGCGGGAGGGAGGTTTGGGTTTTGGCATAGGGGTTTGTTTACAGCGGCAATGGATTCGGCAAATTTCATTGCTTGCCTCCATCACCGATTGTACTCGTTTTTTGACTGCGGTGTGAATTAAAGTTGTATGTCAAACAACATTTCAAACTTTGCGTCGTTTGCGCGTCGTGTAGCGGGCGCGTCGTTCGCGCGCGCGAAATCCGATTTAACGGTGCGTGGGTTCAGGTTCTTGCGCCAACTGCTCGAGCGCGTCAAACACCTCCAAAAATTGCGAATCATATCTGTTTTCCAATTCATCTACGCGCCGCGCAAGCTCGGCATAACTCGCCGCGCTATGACGCAAACGGACAAAGGTCCGCATAATTTCGATATTGACTTGGACGGCGCGCTCGCTTCGCAAAACGCTGGAAAGCATCGCGACGCCTTGTTCGGTGAAGGCATAGGGTGATGCGCGGGGCGTTCTGCGCCAACTTAAAGTCACAATTTGTGACTTTAGATTTTTGAACTCGGCACGTGTCAATTGAAACATGAAATCTTTGGGAAAACGTTCGATGTTCCGCTTGACCGCTTGTACCAAGACCTTGGTCTCTACCCCATATAATTCGGCTAAATCTGGGCTTAACATGACGCGTTGTCCGTGAATGAAATAGATGTGTTGAATGATTCGCTCACTCGAAAGAATTATGGATTTCGTTTTCATGGTGGTTCAATTATGCAAGAATTCTAAAGTCACAAATTGTGACTTTAGACTGGCATGAATTTTTCGCCATTCCATTCTCTGCGTACTTGCGTATCCCTGTTTGAGATCACAAATTGTGATCTCAACTCAAGTCACAATTTGTGACTTTAAGTTGACAAACAGTCTTTGCAAGCTGTTCAAGCATCCATTCTAAAGTCACAAATTGTGACTTTAAGATTCAACGCGTCCGCGTTCATGCCAAACTTGAGGTCACAAATTGTGACCTCAAGTTGACCGCAACAACATTAGCGGTGTTGGCTGGCATGTGGGCATTATAAGCCAAGTCGCCAAAAAAAAATCGGATGCGTAGAGACGTTTCGGTGAAACGTCTCTACGCATCCGATTTTCTATTCGTGTAATTTGTGTAATTCGCGGATCCTATCCCATCAACAAAAACCGCCTCCGCAGCACGCGGCTCAACACATCCATTGTCAACACAACCGCTAAAATCAAAATCAAAAGCGTCGCCACGCGATTGTACGCCAGCGTGTTGATGTACACATTCAACAGCAGCCCGATGCCGCCCGCGCCGACAAAGCCGAGAATCGCCGACGCGCGAATGTTGTATTCGATCATGAAAAACAATTGACTCAAAACATTGTTTGCGCTTTCGGGCCAAATTACAAAGCGCGCCAGATGCCATTTCTGCGCGCCCAGACTGCCCACCGCTTCCATGATTTCAGGGTCAACGGCTTCAAACGCTTCCGCAAACAATTTTGCCAAATAGCCGGTTGTATAAACTGCCAGCGCCAGCGTTCCCGCCAACGCGCCGAGTCCGACGGTAATGACAAACACCACCGCCCACAACAGCGATGGCACCGTTCGCAGCGCGCCGACGAAAAAACGCGTCGCATACACAATTGGGCGCGGCATCAAATTGCGCGCGCCGAGCAGACCCAAAGGCAGCGCGAACAGGAAACCGAGCAAGCTTCCCGCCAACGCCATCAAAATCGTTTCGCCTAACGCGGCGAGCGCCTGCGGCAAAATGTCCGTATCGGGCGGCACCGTCTCACGCGCAAAGATCGCGAGATTCGATGCGCCTTTGGCGAGCCGTTCAAAATCGAACAAGCCCAACTGCGCCAACAGCGCGGCGAGCAACAGCAAAATTGCCGCGCCGTAAAAGAGATCGTGATTCAACAGCACTTGCGGCGACGATTCGCGTTTCATGTCAACACCGCCCGCGCCAAGATGCCACGCACTTGCAAGTGCGTGGCATCTTGGCGCTCATTCCAAAGATGAGTCCACGTCTCATGTCAACACCGCCCGCATCCGTTCCATCGTGAACGCGCCCGCGTCGCCGCGTTCCACAATTTGTCCCTGTTTCAAAATCACCACTTGCGAACCGATCTCTTGCACCAACGGAATTTCGTGCAGATTGATCACGAATGCAATCTGTTCGCGTTCGCTCAAATCGCGCATCGCCATCAACACTTGCGTCGCGCGCGGCAGATCGAGATCAGACACAAATTCATCGGCAAAGATAATGCGCGGCTGTTGCAAGAGCGTGCGCGCAATTGCAACGCGTTGACGTTCGCCGCCGCTCAAGCAAAAAACTTTATCGTTCGCTTTATGTTCGATGCCGAGAAGATGCAAATACTCGCGCGCGCGTTCCACTTCCACTTTCGGAAACACGCCGAGTAAGGGCAGCGCGCCGCCCATGCGCGACACTGCGCCGAGCAAAACATTTTCCAACGCGCTCATGCCGCGCACGAGACCCAATTGCTGTGGAATGTAGCCAACCTGTTGGCGCAGTTCGCAATTTGCCGCCGCGTTTTTGCACAATGCCGCGCCGAACAATTCCACCGCGCCGCGCTGCGGCTGCAACAAGCCCGCGAGAATTTTGACGAGTGTTGTTTTGCCCGAACCCGATGGTCCGAGAATCGTCAAGAATCCCGCCGTGGGAATGTCCAGCGTCACGCCGCGCAGAATCCAATTGTCGCCGCGATACGCGTGCCACACATCCGCCGCTTTGCAGAGTGAGGGCGCTAATGTCGTCATGGCGCAATTTTTTCGCTGAACGTGAGTCCCGCGAGTTTGAGATAATTCTTGAGTGTCGCGAGATGCTTGTCAGCGGAGGATTTTTCAAAGCCGACAAAAATTCCTGAAATGAATCCGCGCATCAGATCGCGGTACTGCGGATCGCTCAATCCTTGCAGCGCTTCCACCACGCGCCCGCGCAGCGGTTCCTTTAATTCTTTGCTCAGGAGAACGCCGTGCGAGGGAATCGGACCCTGCTGTTCCAACACGCGCGTATTGGCGAGAACTTCATCGTACAATTTCGCAGGCACATCGCCCGCGATGATGGACACATCCACTTGCCCCGCTTTCAACGCTTCCCAACATTGTTGATAGCCGCCGCCGAAAACAACTTGGGCAAAATATTTTTTCGCGTCCGCTTCGCCCTTTTCGGGTTTCGGAATCAAGTTCAATTCGATCAAACGTCCCATCGGCGAGACATAGCCCGAGGTGGAAATGGGACTCGAAAAGCAAACCGTTTTGCCTTTTAGATCATTCAGCGATTGTGCGGGACTGTCTTTAGGCACAACCCAATACGAATAATAAAACGTCGCATTTTCTTGTTTATCGCCGATCTTGACATCGCGCACTTCCGCCAGCGCGAGTTCCGCGCCCGCTTTTTCGACAGAGAGATACGCGGGCCACGCGCCCATGAACGCCACTTGCGCCTGCCCAAAACGCAGCGCCTCGATCACGCCCGCTTGACTCAACGGCACATAAATTTCCACGTCCACGTCACCAAGTTTCGTTTCGAGATATTGTTCGAGCGGTTTCGATTTTTCCAGCAGTTCATTCGCGGCGAGCGTCGGCTGCACCGCGATCACTAATTTCTGTTTCGCCGCCGGCGCATTGCCGCCGCACGCGGCGAGGATCGAGATGAAAACGAGTACGAACAAAATTCCGGTCAAGCGTTTCATGCTGACTGCCTCCATGCAGTAAATTTTTCTCTCTGAAACTTGTAAGGCGGTATAAATACTTGTTGTTAGTATATGGTAACAAATCTGCAAGTCAATTAAAAAAGCGTTAGGAGGTGTTGGAATTGTATAAATAAAAACCACAAACCTGTTTTCGTTAAACGAAAACGGGTTTGTGGTTTTTATTTTATCTCATCCGATTCGACAGATGCACAATCAGCGACACGAGTCCCGCCGCGACGAGTGGCACAAACAAACGCCACACCTCAACCAATTCGCCGCCCGAAGAACGCGCGCGCGCGTCCAAGCCCAAGACGACGACGATGCCGAACGCGACGAGCCAAATCAGCAAAAGCAAAACGCGTTGGAAATCGCTCAATGATTTTTGCATCGCGGAATATCATACCCGCGTTCCGCGTAGTGACGAATTTATTCGTACCGCAACGCATCAATCGGATTTAATTTCGCCGCGCGCTGCGCGGGATAAATGCCAAAGAACAATCCAACCGCCACCGCAAAGCCAACCGCCAACGCGACGGACGTGGGGGACACAGACACTTGCAAAATTCCTGTCATTGTCACAATCGTCGCGATGAGATACCCCAACGCGAGTCCGAACAAGCCGCCCGTAAGCGACAGCGCCACCGCTTCAACCAGAAACTGCATCAGAATATCTTGCCCGCGCGCCCCAACCGCTTTTCGCAGCCCAATTTCGCGCGTGCGTTCGGTGACGCTGACGAGCATGATGTTCATGATGCCGATGCCGCCGACGACGAGCGAAATGCCCGCCACCGCCGCGAGAAACGCGGTCAATAAAGTCGTGATGGTGTTGAGCGTCGAGAGAATCGAAGATTGATTAAAGACGTTAAAATCGTCTTGGCTGCCGTCGCTTTTGAGCTGATGGCTTTCGCGCAAGAGCAGCGTGATGCGGTCTTGCACCGCGCTAATGTCATCCTTGTTTGTCACCGACACGGCAATACTCGACACGCGATATTGGTTGCCATCGGGCGTGCGCGGATTCGGAAAATGTTGGTGGGCATAGTTAATTGACACGAAGGCTTGATCGTCCACCGAACCAAAGCCGCCGCTGCCTTTGGAATCGAGCACCCCGATCACGCGCAACGGTTGTCCATTCACGCGCACCGTTTGTCCAACCGCTTGCCCGTCGCCAAATAAATCTTGCGCGACCCTGGAACCCAAAACGATCACGGCGGCGGCGCTGGCGTCCTGTCCCTGATCAAAGAACGTCCCGCTTTGCAAGGTGAGCGTGTTAATCGTTGCAAATACGGGAGTCGTGCCGACGATGGTGGCAGACGTGTCCGCTGCCGACGCGACGATCGTTTGCGTGGCGGTAAACTGCGGCGCAACCCCATTCACAGGTAATTTCAACGCTTCAATGGCTTGCGCGTCTGCCAGCGAAAGATTTTGTGACGGACTGCTGCTATTCGTATTGGGGCCGCGGACAGAGGGCGCGCCATTTTGAACCGTCAATAGATTCGTGCCGATGGATTCAATTTGCCCGGTGATGGAACTGGTCGCGCCCGCGCCGAGCGCCATCAGCGCCACAACGGACGCGACGCCGATGATGACGCCGAGCATGGTGAGAAACGAACGCACGCGATTTGCCATCAAACTTTCAAACGCGGTGCGAACGATCTCACTCCAGCTGACGGTGCCGTTCCCCTCCAACGGCGCGAAAATAATTTCGGCGGCGGAGGGCGGCGCGGTTATTTTTTTATCCAGTGCAATAGTTGTTGTTGACATGTTGACCTCTTATAGAGAACACAAGTTAAAATCGTCCGATGTCATGCGGAGGGACGAAGCATCTCTGGTTGTCGCGTAGAGATTCTTCATTCCATTCAGAATGACAAGCGAAAGTCCCGCAGATTAAAGTCGCACAATGTCATGCGGAGGGACGAAGCATCTCTGCTTGTCGCGTAGAGATTCTTCGCTCCTCTCAGAATGACATTACGCGACGCGCGGTGTTTGCGCGTGATCGCTGACAATTTCGCCGTCGCGCATATTGATCACGCGTTCGGCAAACGCTGCCATATCCGCTTCGTGCGTGACGAGAACGACGGTGAGTTTTTGCTGCTGGTTCAAACGCTGCAAAATGTTCATGATTTCGGTGCCCGTTTTGGTATCGAGCGCGCCCGTCGGTTCATCGGCAAGGATCACTGCGGGACTCCCCGCCAGCGCGCGCGCGATGGCAATGCGCTGCTGCTGCCCCCCGGACAATTCGTTCGGTTTATGTTCCATGCGATCGCCCATGCCGACGATTTCAAGGGCGGCGGCGGCGCGTTGATGGCGTTCCTTGGCGGAAACGCCGCGATAAATTAGCGGCAGTTCGACTTGGCGCAGCGCGTTTTGGCGCGGGAGTAAATTGTATTGTTGAAACACAAAGCCCAATTTGCGCGCGCGCACTTGCGCCAATTCCAAATCGTCCAATTCAGAAACTTGCTGGGCGTCAAGAATGTACGTCCCACTCGTCGGCGTATCGAGGCAGCCGATCAAATTCATGAGGGTGCTTTTGCCACTGCCGCTTGGACCCATGATGGCGACAAATTCGCCTTTCTGAATTTCGAACGACACCCCTTTTAACGCCTGCACTTGCACGTCGCCCATTTGATATGTTTTTGTCAGGTCTTGAGTTTGAATTACTGTGTTCATGTTTTTGTCTCGCGAATGGCGGATGGCGAATGGCGGATGGCGTATCGCGTATCGCAAATTGCATATTGCCTATCGCTGAATACTGAATACTGATTACTTCTCAATAATCACGACATCGTGCAGTGATTTGTACTCGCGACATCGTGCAGACTCTAGCATCCAATTGTACTCACGACATCGTGCCGTTTTCATCCATACTTTCTCTCAAAAGGAGAAAGCATGGAC
>Ga0247727_10006572_pt1 | contig 22773 bp, 22 predicted proteins | sample WisWelCaveWW1625_FD_202498 | JGI IMG/M metagenome (GOLD analysis project Ga0247727, IMG submission 202498) | Biofilm microbial communities from Wishing Well Cave, Virginia, United States - WW16-25 | ecosystem: Environmental > Aquatic > Deep subsurface > Groundwater > Cave microbial mat | place...
CAGGAACATCGGCGTTTGACGGTCCAGATTGACGAATCGTGCAGGCATAATTGACTGATCCTCGCGCCCGCCTTCTCATTCAAAAGTTTTTTAAAATCTTTCGCTAAGTCCGACAGGCTGCTAGGAGAGCGCTTGAATTGAGTCGTCCGCGGGGCAAGCCCTCACTCACTCGCAATCCACCATGCCGAGGAAGCGGGCGGTGATCCGGTTCTGCCTGGGCAGGTGATAGTCGGTGATCCTGACCCGGGCGAAGCCCGCGACGCGGTAGAGGCTCTTGTTGCCACGGCCCACGGCGCGGTCCCAGACGGGCACGACGATGTCAATCTGCTTGAGCGTGTCCAGCGCCCGGCGCACCCGGTCGCTATTGGAGATTCCCGGTTTGCCCTGCACCCAGTCGCCGATGGAGACCACGTGGTCCCTGCGATTCATGGGATTGATGTAGGTGCCACTGTTACCCGGCGGCGTGAGGCTGGTCATGAGCGTGGGTTCGTTCGGGCTGCCCGCCCAGGTCAGCCAGCCAAAATTGCCGGGCTGCACGCCGTTGTAGATGTCCGGCAGGATGTCGCCCACGCGCACCCCTGCGAGGTTCCGCCGGTCCAAGGCAATCGGATAGAGGTCGCCTCGCCTCAAGACGGTGAAGGTGGTGGTACAAATCGCTGTGCAATCGCTCGCGTCGGTGACAGAGACGGTGATCTGATGCGCGCCGAGGCTGAAGCTGGCAGTGAACTGGACGTGCGCGCTCGTAGGCGTGCCGCCCGCGGGCACGGTGTTGGTTTGATACGCAGACCCGTCCACGCTCCAGACCACGGTCAACGGATCGCCGTCGGCATCGGTGACATTCGCGGAGATCGTCGCGGTCTGCGAGCCGCCGGAGGCGCAATTCGTCAGCGGGCCGGGGCAGGTGATGGTCGGCGGCGTGTTGCTGTCCTCGAAAGCGCCGATGTCAATCACGCCGCGGACGATCCGTGGGAAGCCGCGCTGGTCGGTGGCCGGCGCATCGGTGTTGTCGCCCGCGTCAATGGCCGGACTGCCGCAGAGCAGCGCGTGGGTGAACGTGGGGCCGCCGTTGTCTTGCAATGGGCCGAGTCGGAGCGCGGTGGCGGTGATGTTGAATTGATCGCTCGGGCCGGGCGGCACGGGAACATTCGTCGAGCCGATCAAATTGAACCCGCCAGAGTGGAAGTCACCAGCTAGGAGGTTGACGAAATCAAGAGTGGCGATGTTTGCAGCGAGTATTGTGTCCTTGAGTTCAACGACGCCGCCTACATTGGCAAACCCACCACCACTCTCCACTATCCCAGCAGGAACCGAGTTGGCAGCAATCGTCGCGTGGTCGAGCGTTACGCTGCCTGAAGCGTTGAAGATCCCGCCACCAAATGCCATGCCCGGCCCGCGAGCACTAACGCCCCCGCTGACCCTATTCCCACTAACCGTGCTGTTCTCGACCGTGACAGTGCCAAAGTTGTTGGCAATGCCGCCGCCGTGCGCTGCACCGCCAAAGTATGCGTCTATCGCGTTGCCTCCCGTAGCAGAATTGCCGCTCACAGTGCTTCGGTCCAACGTCACCGTGCCGAAAACATTCAGGATGCCGCCGCCTTGACCGGACCCTCCGGTAACCGGACCGCCGGTGGCGGAGTTGTAACTGACCGTGGTTGTGTGCAACGTCAATGTCCCTTCATTGTCAATACCGCCGCCGCCGCCGCCGGATTCCGCGCCGCCAATGGCAGCATTGCCAATTATCATTGAATTGGTGAACGCGAGCGTGCCGTTGTTGAGAATGCCGCCGCCAAAGCCGCCGAAGGGCATGACACCTGCGACGAAGTTGCTACTGACGACGCAATTCATCGCCACCAACGTGCCTTGACTGTTGATGCCTCCACCGACAACATCGTTTGTCCCGCCCGTCGCGGAGTTATCGTGGATGATACAATTGGCCATGGTCAACGTGCTGAAATTGTTGATCCCTCCTCCACGTTCGCTCGCTGAGTTGCCTCCGATAACACATTCGCGGAGAGTAAACGTGGTTGCGTTATTGATGCCGCCGCCAACGTCGGCGTGGCCGTTATTCACGGTCAGACCTGAGATGGCGACTATGCCGGATTGAACATTGAAGATGCGGAAGGCCGGCGTGCCGGCGGCGGCGCTGCGTTGAACGGACAGGATCGCGGCGCCCGGCCCGGAGATGATCAGGTCTTTGTCTATCAGCAGTTCGCCGCTGGTCAGCGTGATCGCGCCGCTGACGGCGAAGAAAATCGTCTCCCCGGGCACGGCATTGGCAATCGTCGCGCGGAGCGAACCAGGGCCACTGTCGGCTGGAGAGGTCACCAGGCCGGCGAACGCGGCGTTGGCAAACATCAGGGATGGGAGAAAAGAGAACGCAGCCAGGAAATTCTTCATGTCGTTGCTCCTGAACGCGGGATTGAACATCACCGCAGCTTGTTGCCGGTTCGGGTCCACACGGAGTGCCGCGCCGTGGCGACATTGCTAAGGGCAAAGCCCGATGGCGTCAATCCGTAGTTCGCCCGTCGCCACGGGGAGTGGCAGCCTCACGGGATCGGAATTACCTCAGGGAGATAAACAAGCGCCAGTTCCGGGAGCGCCTTGGAGTCGGAACTGGAAACGGATGAAGAGACGGCCGGCTTACAATTCCCGCCAGGCCGTCACCAGGAAGATGCCTTTGCTGGCCGTGCCCTCGTCGTAGTGGACGCCGGAGCCGCCGCTGCTGGTGAAGGTGTTGCAAATAACCGCGCCAAACACGGACGAGCCGCCGCTGATGACGAAATCCGCCTGCGGGGCATTGATGGTGCCGACGAAACTGGCGCTGCCGCTGTAATTCAAAAGCTTGCTGCTGGGCAGGCCGAAATAGGAGAAGTTCGCCGGCAGACCCGAACCGTTCACCACCCCGCCGCCGGAGATGCTCGCCGTGCCGCCGACATAGAGCTTCAGGCTGGCGTTGGGCGCGATATAGACGTAGCCGGTGCCGGAAACCACGAAGTCACCCGGCACCCAGAGGGTGGCCTCGCCGGTGACGATCATGGGGCGGGATTTGTCGTTGCTGATGAAGCTGGTCTGCTTGTAGTCGCCGCTGGCGAGGTAGGTGATGTTGGATGTGCCGACCTTGGTCACGACGGGCGGGAGCGGCGTTCCGCCCGGGGCGGCGTTCGGTTGGAACGTCACGTTCATGTTGTTGTTGGTCCAGCCGGGTTCGATTCCAGTGTTCGTGAGGTGCCAATCGAGATCGCCCACGGCGCCGCCGTTGACCGCCACCGTGCCGCCAGGCCCCGTCACCGCCGTGCCGTAAAGGTGCGCGGTTCCGACATCAATGGCCTTGGGCTGCTTGGAATTCGTGGCGATGCCGCCGCTGGCGTTGCGGTTCGTCCCGCCATAAGGCCCGGCGGCGGAGTTGTAGCCGTCCACGACCGCTCCGCCGCTGAGTTTGACGAGGCCGTTGGCCGCGATGGCTTTGCTGAACAGGCTGGGCGGGTTGGTGGCGCCCACTTCCACCACGCGGGAGATGTAATCGTCCTTTTCCAACGGCGAACGGACATAACCCGCCGAACGAATCACCGGGGCCGAGGAATCCGCGCCGAAGTTGGTCACGTAATAGTAACTCCCGTCGGGCAGGGTGCGGTGTTTCCAGTAAACCATTTTCCCGTCAACCGTTTCAGCCGTCCAGCCGTTGGCCGTGCGGTTCTCGCCGTCGGCCTGAAGATGCGTCAGCGCCTCTTCGATGCCGGCTTCAAGGACCGGAATGGCCGTGTTCCAGGCCGTGGCGCGCATGGCCGAGCGGTTGCGGCTGGTGATGAGGCCGAGCGAGCTTGCCAGGACGGTCCCGACCAACGCACAGGTGATCACCGTGATGATCAACGTGCCGCCGGCCTCGGATTCTCGGAGGGTCGTTTTCATGGAATCAGTTGTTGCGGATGACAACTTTCGCGGACTGGACGCTCTCGGTATTGGCCTTCATGCCGGCGATGCTCCGAGAGCAAACCCACGTCACCTGGACCAGCCGCGTGTTGGTCACGTAAGCGGGGTCGTAGGCGTCGAAGGTGTTGGAAATGGCCGTGCCTTGATAGACCGAGAACTTCAGCGAGTCGCAGTCGGTCAGATACGTGTTCGTCAATCCGCCGCTGGCGCGGGCCAGACTGCGCGCTTCCGGATCGTAAATGAACTGGACCGGTTTGTTGTTCAAATCCTGGATCGTCAGGCTGGTGGGCGAAAAGTCCGTCAACCTCCGGGCCTGCCGGATTTCCCGGGAAATCTTGTCGAGCGCGAGCTGGCTGCGCTGGTCCATGTCCACATAGTGGGTCATCGCCACCAGGCTCCGGCTGGTATAGAAGGAGAGCAGCGCGACCACCAGCAACACCAACAGTCCCACGCCGGCGGCGATCAACACCTCTGGCAGCGTGAACGCGGCGTTGGCCTTGGACCTAATAAATGTAGTTTTGCAATCCATACTTGGACACAAACGTGGTCATTTCGCGCCGGCGTGTGACATTCCCGGAGGACCACTTGAGTTCGATTTGAATCATGCGCAGGTGTTTGCCGTATGATTCCGAGACGGGTGCTTTGCTCACCGAAACTTTCCCGTGGTAAACCAGTCCGCCAGGGGTTTTGTCGCCCGGATTGGCGGCGAAAAAGGGTTCGGCGAAGGTCTTCGGGATGAAGTCATGCGCGACGTCGTCCCATTTGATCAATCGGATCACTTCCATGCGCTCCTCAAGGATCTGGGTCGCGCGGAGGTTTTCTCGCGCGACCCGCAGCACGGCAAAGCCCGAAGTGAATCCGCTGTAAAGCGAAACCATCATGAAACCCAACACACCGACGGTCACCATGACCTCCGCCAGGGTGTGCGCCCCCTCGGAACGCCGCGGATTGGCGAACCGGGTCTGTCCGGAGTTCGGTCTGTACGACTGTTCAAGTTGCCTTTTCATAACACGGGCCTCGGGCGAATACTGGGTACGACAGCACCGACACTACGGACACCCCGGTCGCCGGGGAATCGGGGCAATCTCTGAACCCTCGCCCGGCGGGATTGCGGATCGGTTTCCCGGGGACTGCCCGGGAGCGGGGGCCTGGAAGGCTGGTCCCGGGCTGCAACTTGTTGTGGCGGAAACTCGATCCACTTGGATTCTCGGCTTTCCAATCCTGAAGCTGCGTCTTGGCCATGGAGCCTGTCAACTTGGGGCGCGTGCCTGCCCCGTTGCCAAAACTTGGAATGTGCGCTGAGGCGGGAAGGTGATCGAGTCAACCCACGGTTGCGCTTCGCGTGCCCCGTCGCCGATTTGAATTGTTTCGACCGTGCGATTCCATGACTTTCGAATCCGACATGAATAGCCATCGGCTCGACGTCAGGAAGACCTACAAGTTGTATGTCGGAGGGAACTTCGTGCGAAGTGAAAGCGGCCGTTACCTCGCGGTGAAGTCATCATCCGGTCAGCACCTCGACAACGCCTGTCTCGCCTCACGCAAGGACTTCCGGGACGCTGTCGTGGCCGCCCGGGCCGCCGTGGATGGCTGGGCGAAGAAATCCGCCTACAACCGGGGGCAGATTCTCTACCGCGCCGCCGAAATGCTGCAAAACCGCGCGGGTGAGTTGACGGAGGAAATCGTCCGCTCGACCGGCGTCACCGCGGCTAAAGCCAGACGCGAAGTGACGCTGGCCATTGATCGGCTGGTCTATTTCGCGGGCTGGACCGACAAGTTTCCACAGGTCTTCGGCAGCGTGAACCCGGTGGCGACGTCGCACTTCAATTTCACCATGCCTGAGCCGACCGGGGTGGTCGTGATCCTGTCGCCCGATGAACCGGTGCTCTTGCCGCTGGTGTCAATGCTCGCGCCCGTCGTCCTCAGCGGCAACGCGGCCATCCTGGTTGCGTCGGAGCGCCATCCGCTCCCCGCTGGAACCTTTTCTGAAATCCTCGCCACGAGCGATCTGCCCGGTGGCGTCGTCAACCTGCTCACCGGCAAACGCGCCGAACTCGCGCCACACATCGCCGGCCACATGGATGTGAACGCAATCGTGAACGGGTCCGGCGACACGGCACTGGCTACTAGCCTCCAAGCCGGCACGGCTATCAATCTGAAGCGTTACTCGGACCGCTCGCTCGCTGCCGCGGAATGGTTCGCGGCGAAGGCCGAAGACCCCTACTGGATTCTCGACACCATCGAGTTCAAGACGGCGTGGCATCCGATCGGACTTTGATGGCTGATCCCAGGTTGCTCCAGCTAGTCCGCGTCGTGTGTGAGGCAAACGCGTGTGACGTCCGATGGCGAGGGACAATCCGGCCAGGCCGACAAATCATCCGCGTCCGCGCACTTGATTCCCTGTCGCCGGCTTTCCATAATCTCCCGGGATTCTTGAAACCATGAACGCACCCATCCGCATCGCCGTCACCGGCGCCGCCGGCCAGATCGGTTACTCGTTGCTGTTCCGCATCGCCGCCGGCGAATTGTTCGGGCCGAAGCAACCGGTCATCCTCCACCTCATCGAGGTGGACGTGCCCGAGATCCTCGAGAAGCTCAAAGGCACGGTGATGGAAATCGAGGACTGCGCGTTCCCGCTGCTCAAAGGCGTCGTCGCGACCGGCGATCTGGCCGAGGGCTTTCGCGGCGTGAACTGGTGCCTCCTGGTGGGCGCGGCGCCGCGCAAGGCCGGCATGGAGCGGAAGGACCTGCTCGGGGCGAATGGGAAAATCTTCGTGGGCCAGGGCAAGGCGATCGAGCGTCACGCCGCTGGCGACGTGCGCGTGCTCGTGGTCGGCAACCCCTGCAACACCAACGCGCTGATCTGCATGAACAACGCGCCCGCGATTCCGAAAGACCGCTTCTTCGCCATGACGCGACTGGATGAAAACCGCGCGAAGGCCCAACTCGCGAAGAAAGCCAGCGTGGACATTACCGCCGTCACCAACCTCGCCATCTGGGGCAATCACAGCTCTACGATGTATCCCGACTTTCACAACGCGAAGATCGCCACCCGCCCGGTCACCGATGTGATCAAGCACGACGGCTGGTTGCACGGTGAGTTCATCACGACGATTCAGCAACGTGGCGCGGCCATCATCAAGGCGCGGGGCGCGTCCAGCGCCGCCAGCGCCGCCAACGCGGCGATTGACACCGTACGTTCGCTCGTCAACCCCACGCCCGCCGCCGATTGCACCAGCGTCGCCGTCTGCTCCGACGGCAACTATGGCATCGAGCCGGGCCTGATCTGCTCGTTCCCGATTCGCAGCGACGGCCAGAAATGGGAAATCGTGCAGGGTGCGCCGCTCAACGAATTCGCGCGCGGCAAGGTGGACGCCTCCGTGAACGAACTGAAGGAAGAGCGCGACCTCGTGCGCGAGTTGTTGCCGAAATAGTTTTCCCTTTAGTCCTGTTCTGGAACGTAGATAAGCGATCCGGCGATTGGGACAAAGACTTGGTTTCGAAGTGAGTTTGTGCGGGCGGGGAAATTGATCCACGCGCCCGCTGAATGGTCAGATCGAAAATGAGCAACGGAACAAAACGCGGACGTTTGGGAATCCTGGTCGGCGGCGGCCCCGCCCCCGGGATCAACGGCGTCATTTCCGCCGCCACCATCGAAGCCATCAACCAGGGTTTCGAAGTCATCGGCTTTCGCGACGGCTTCAAGTGGCTGGCGCAGGGCGACGCGGACCATTGCTCGCGGCTGTCCATCGAGGGCGTGAAGGGCGCCCACTTGCGCGGCGGCTCGATTCTCGGAACCGCGCGGACCAACCCGACCAAATCGCCCGAGAGCATGAAGCACGTCCTCCAGGTGTTGCGCGACTGGAACATCAGCGCCCTGGTCACCATCGGCGGTGATGACACGGCGTTTTCCGCCAGCCGCGTCCACAAGGAAGCCGCCGGCGCCATCCGTGTGGCCCACGTGCCCAAGACGATTGACAACGATCTGCCGCTGCCCGGTTCGACGCCCACGTTCGGCTTTGAGACCGCGCGGCATCATGGCGTTTACCTTTTGCGCAACCTCGCCGAGGACTCCCGCACCACCTCGCGCTGGTACATCATCGTCAGCATGGGCCGCGCGGCCGGACATCTCGCGCTGGGCATCGCCAAGGCCGCCGCCGCCACGCTGGTCATCATCCCCGAGGAATTCCGCGGCCAACCGGTCACCGCCGAGGGCGTCGCGGACATCATCATCGGCGCAATCCTCAAACGCCGCGTCGAAGGGTCGCTCTATGGCGTGGCCGTCCTCGCCGAGGGCCTCATCGAAAGCATGGGCGAGCAGGGTTTGATCCACGCCGTGCCCGGCGGGAATCTCGAACGCTATGGCAAGGTCGTCCGCGACGAGCACGGCCATTTGCGTCTCGGCGAAATCGAGTTCGGACGCCTGATGAAGGACATCGTCACCGCGCGGCTGGAACAGATTGGTTTGAAGATGACGCTCATTGACAAGGATCTCGGCTACGAACTCCGTTGCGCCGATCCCATTCCGTTCGATGCCGAATACACGCGCGACCTCGGTTACGGTGCGGTGAAATTCCTCCTTTCGCCCGACGCGGAAAAGTTCGGTGCCGTCATCAGCTTCGTGGACGGCAGGATGGTCCCGCTGCAATTCGAGAACATGCTCAATCCAAAGACGGGCCGCTTCACGGTCCGCAAAGTCAACGTGGACGGCGAATCGTACGAATGCGCGCAACACTACATGATCCGGCTGGAAAGCACCGACTTCACCGACCTGCGCCAGTTGGATCGCCTGGCCTCCGCCGCCTCGATGACGCGCGACCAGTTCCGGGCGCGGTTCGGTTATCTGGTGGGATTGAAATGAATTGCCGTCGGTCGGAACATGCGGGCATTCCACGCATCCCAATTCTGAAGTAGCGCGCCGGGGTGACGCGCGCTAACGTCAGCCATGTTCATCGTCGGACTCGGAACCGCCGCGCCGTTGCGCCGTTACGCGCAGCGCGATTGCTGGGAGGCGCTGCAAGACTCAACTCAGTTCACCGCGCTCACCCTGCGCTCGCGGGCCATACTGAAAAGAATCTTCTGCGGCGAAAACGGCATCGCCGCGCGCCATCTGGCTCTCGATTCGTTGAGCGAGGCGTTCAACCTCACGCCGGACGCTCTGCACGCGCGCTTTGTGAAGCACGCGCCGGCACTGGCCACGCAAGCCGCGCAGCGGGCGCTGGCTGATGCAGGTTGCCAGGTGGCGGCAATTGACGCCGTGCTCATCAGCACCTGCACCGGGTACTTGTGTCCCGGCCTGACGAGCTACGTGAGCGAGCAACTCGGCTTGCGGCGCGATGTGTTTCCGCTCGACCTCGTGGGCCAGGGCTGCGCCGCGGCCTTGCCAAACTTGCGCACGGCCGAGGCGCTGCTGGCCGCCGGACGCGCGAAAAGAGTTTTGTCCGTCTGCGTCGAGGTGTGCAGCGCCGCGTTCTATCTCGACAACGATCCGGGCGTGCTCATCAGCGCGTGCCTCTTCGGCGACGGCGCGGGCGCCGCCGTGCTGGCGAACGAATCAAAGCCAGGCCGCCGCCAGGTTGAGTGGAAATCCGGCACGTCCCGACTCGCGCCGGCAGATCGCGACGCGCTCCGCTTCGAGCAGCGCGGCGGCATGTTGCGCAACATCCTCTCGCCGCAGGTCCCGCGTATGGCCGGCAAACAAGCCGCGCAGTTATTGACCGATTCGCTCGCGTCCGCGGGCGTCCGGCGCGAGCGCGTGGCCGGCTGGGTTTTGCATGCTGGTGGACGCGATGTGCTGGCGGCGTTGCGCGAGCAAATGGAATTGAGCGAAGCCGCCGTGCGCCACAGCGCCGCCGTGCTGCGCGAATTCGGCAACTTGAGCAGCCCGACGGTTTTCTTCGTCCTGCAGGCTGCGCTGCACGACGCCGTGCCGGACGGCCTGTGGTGGATGTCGTCCTTCGGGGCGGGCTTCAGTTGTCACGGCGCGCTGCTGGAGGTGGCCAGTGCGTGAAGCGCGTCGTCCAGCCTGAATTGCTCGACGCGCTGCCGCCGGATGATCCGCGCGCCATCCGTTCGCGCGGCGACCTCTGCCGCGTGAACGCGTGGATGGGCAATCACAAAATCCTCTCGCGTGCGCTGCGGGAGACCGCCAACGGAACTGCACCGGGAAGGATCGTGGAACTGGGCGCGGGCGACGGTCAATTCCTGCTTCGCGTGGCGCAATCGCTCGCCCCGTCGTGGCCGCGCGTGAGTGTGACATTGCTGGATCGTCTGGAGACAGTTCGCGCTTCGACGCTGTCGGCCTTCACGACGCTGGGCTGGCGGGCCGAGGCGAGCGTCGCCGATGCCCTCGACTGGGCTGCCACCACGACGCGCCCGGCGGAGATCGTGGTCGCGAATCTTTTCCTGCATCATTTTTCGGAGGCGCAGTTGGCCAGGCTGTTCACGGGTGTTGCGCGTTGGGCGCGTTTGTTCGTCGCGGTCGAGCCGCGCCGCGGCGCCTGGCCCTTGTTTTGCACTCGATGGCTGTGGGCCATCGGTTGCAATAATGTGACGTGCCACGATGCAAAAGCGAGCGCGCGCGCCGGCTTCATGGGTGCCGAACTCTCGTCGCTTTGGCCCGCGAACGCGGAGTGGAAATTGTGCGAAGAAGCGGCGGGTTTTTTCAGTCACCTGTTTGTCGCGCATCGGAGTGCTTGAAGTGAACCAGTCCATCACCATCGTCGGCGGCGGACTCGCCGGGCTGACACTTGGCATCGGGCTGAGGCAACGCGGTGTGCCGGTGACGCTGTGGGAGGCGGGCCGTTACCCGCGCCATCGCGTCTGCGGCGAATTCATCAGCGGTCGCGGGCTGGAGTCGCTCGCGCGTTTCGGCTTGCGCGCAAAGATTGAAAAGGCGGGCGCCGTGGCGGCGAGCACGGCGGCCTTCTTCTCGACCACCTGGCGCGCGCCGCCCCGGGCATTACCTTCGCCATCGCTGTGCCTATCGCGTCATGTGCTGGATGATTTGCTGGCGAAAGAATTTCGCTTGCTTGGCGGCGAGTTGCGCGAAGGCGAGCGCTGGCGCGAAAGGGATTTCGCCGAAGGCGTCGTGCGTGCGACGGGCCGGCGGGCACAGGCCGAGGAGAACGGAGCGCGTTGGTTCGGTCTGAAAGCTCATGCGACGAACGTCCCGCTGGCGGCGGATTTGGAAATGCACGTCGCGCCGAATGGCTACGTGGGCTTGTGCCGCCTCAATGGCGGCGCGGTGAACGTCTGCGGCTTGTTCCGGCTCGGTGAACGTCAGGTTGCGGCTGGCGTTTCGCACGAATTGCTTCGCGGCCTGCCCGGCTCACCGTTGCGAGCGCGTCTCGATTCGGCAATGTTCGATGACAATTCGTTCTGCGCCGTGGCCGGTTTGTCGTTGCGTCCACATCGCGCGGTTGAGCGTGAGGAGTGTTGCCTCGGCGACGCGATCACGATGATTCCGCCGGTGACTGGCAATGGCATGTCCATGGCGTTCGAGTCGGCGGAGATGGCCGCCGCGCCGCTGGCCGGATGGAGCGCGGGAAAAATCTCGTGGACTGACGCGCAGCGCATGATCGCCCGCCAATGCGACGTCGCGTTCGCGCAGCGGCTACGCTGGGCGCGGTGGCTGCAAAGGGTCATGCTTTCGCCCGCGTTGCAACGGCCGCTGGTGTTTCTCGCGGCGCGGCGCGAAGCGTTCTGGCGTTTGTGGTTTGAGCGGACGCGGTGAACCGGTTAGTTTCCAGCCGTGAAACCGTTGGAGGATTGCAAACTCTACGCGTTCGTGGACACGGCTTACCTGCGTGGACGCGCGCCGGAAATCGTGGCGCAGCAGCTTTGCGACGGCGGGGCGGACTTGATTCAACTTCGTGCCAAAGACTCTCCGCTTGGCGAGGTGCGGCGGATGGCCGAGGCAATTCTGCCCATCACGCGGCGCGGGAACGTCGGCCTCGTCATCAACGATCACTTGGAAGTCGCCCGCGAAGTCGGAGTGGAGTTTTGCCACTTGGGGCAGGAGGATTTTTTCGATGCCGGCTACAAGCACACTTCGGAGCTCAAAGGGCAAAAATCAATTGTCAAAATTGGCTTGTCCACGCACGCGCCCGGGCAGGCGCAACGCGCCCTGGCCGCTGGCGCGGATTACCTCGCTATCGGACCCGTGTATGCAACGGGCACGAAGCCGGCAGCCAGGCCGGTCACGCTGGAATACGTCCGCTGGGCGGTGGAGCATGTGACGGTGCCGTGGTTCGCCATCGGCGGCATCAATTTACAAAACCTCGACGACGTGCTGGCGGCGGGGGCGAGGCGGATTTGCGTCGTGTCCGCCATTCTGAGCGCGACCGACGTGGCGCGGGTGTGCGCAGAATTCCGAAACCGGCTGGGTTGATGTCGCAAGGTCGAGCATTGTCGCTGCGCGGATGGCTTTGCCGTGAACTTCGCCGAGCAACTGGCCTGGCGCTCCAACGACTGGCGCCTTTGCGGCCTTGCATGATCGGGAAGTTTGGCTTGAGTGCCGGCCTTTGACCGGTAGAATGCCTCCGACAACTGAAAGCAGCCATCACCAGCGAACACCACGTCATGATCGTCAGCACTCCGAAACCCGCCGGCACGCCGGATCGGAAACGATCCCGCCGGGGTTTTACGTTGATCGAGTTGCTCGTGGTCATTGCCATCATCGCCATCCTCGCCTCGATGTTGTTGCCGGCGCTTTCCAAGACGAAGCAAAAGGCCCACATGATCTCGTGCCTCTCGAATAACAGGCAGTTGATCACGGCCTACCTCCTATACGCGGGGGACAATCGCGGCGCACTGCTCCCGACGAGCTTTCGGGGCGAGCAAGGCCAGACCGATCTTTACGGCGGCGGCTACTGGAACGGCCCCATTCCCGACATCACGGGCGGCATGACTGTGGCGCAGGCCAGGCAGTGCGTGGACACGGGCATGAAACGGTCGCCGCTCTTCCGCTACTGCAGCAACATTGACGCGCATCACTGTCCGTCCGATTTGCGCACACGGAATCGCAAACCGGGCAACGGCTGGGCCTACGACAGTTATTCCAAGGCCGACACGATCGCCGGCGGCTTGTGGTCGTCCTATCAACCCACACAGAAACCGTTCTTCAAAGACGTCCAAATCCAGACCCCGAGCCTGACACTGGTGTTCATCGAGGAATCCGACCCGCGGAGTTACAACAACGGCACATGGGTGCTCGACAGCAGTCCGCCCGGCTGGGTGGACCCGTTCGCGGTGTTTCATGGCGACAACAGTTCGCTGTCGTTCGCCGACGGCCACGCGGAGAGCCACAAATGGGTCGAGGCCAGCACGATCAAAGCGGCGCGCGACTCGGCCAACGGCATCAACAGCTTCTTCTGGTCTGTGGGCAACGCCTCGCAGAACCGCGACTTTCGCTGGATGCACGACCGCTATCGGTTCCAAGGGTGGAAAGCATTGCCGTGAGGCCGGCGTTTTGCCTGGAATCGGCACGCGGCGGGAAACCCGGCTGAGGGAATTTGGAGCGGGTGAAGGGAATCGAACCCTCATTTCTATCTTGGCCCTTTGACACTCACAAAATCCTTTGTTTTCAACGTGTTTGAATTTCTTTGACATGGGTGGATGTGTGTGAGATTGTGTGTGGTAGTTAAACGAAAGACATCACCCTATGGCATCCATCAAGAAAAGTCCGCACGGCCCTTACTGGATTTGTTGCTATCGCAAGGCCAACGGCGAACGAACGCAGCGCAGCACTAAGCAGGAAAACAAAGACAAGGCTTGGGAAGTCTGTCTTGCCTGGGCGGACGCGGAACGCAAGGCGGGACAAGGCGTCCTGACTGAAGCCCAAGCCCGCCGGGTGATTTCCGAAATCGTGGAACGCACCGTGGGCGAACCCTTGCATTTCTACACGGCGGAAAACTGGCTTCGGGAATGGCTTGCCGGCAAAGAGCAAACGAAATCCGAAGGCACGGGCATCCGTTACGCCCATGTGATTGAAGACTTCATCACGCACCTGGGCAAGCGCGCGGCTTTGAACATCGCTCACATTGCGCCCCGTGATGTGAAGACGTTCCGCGATAAGGAAACGAAGGCGGGCAAATCCGGCAAGACGGCGAATCTTGCGGTGAAGATCATCGGTGGAGCTTTCAACGCAGCCCGACGGCAAGGATTGATTACCACGAACCCGGCGGAAGCTTTGGAAGCCCTGCCCCATCGCGCGGAATCCAAGGAAGCCTTCACAAGTGAACAAGGGGCGGACTTGTTGCAAGCTGCCCCTTCCGATGATTGGCGCGGGGCGATGTTGCTCGCCTACTTCACGGGCGCGCGGCTTCAGGACGTGGCGAATATGCGATGGACGGCAATTGACTTGGCGGGGAAGGCGATTCACTTCACGCCAAGGAAGACGGCGCGGACGGGCAAGGAAGTGATGATCCCGATTCATCCCCAGCTTGAAGCGCACTTGATGAAGATCGCGGGGCAGGACAAGCCCGAAGCTTTTCTTTTTCCATCACTGGCAGGGCGGAAGACGGGCGGGGCGCACGGGCTTTCCAAGACGTTCGCGGGCATCATGGAAAAGGCGGGCATCGCGGCGGGCGCGGCACGGCCACGGGAAGGCGTGGGGCGGGCGGTGTCCAAGCTTTCGTTTCACAGCTTCCGGCATGGCTTCAATTCCGCGATGGCAAACCAAGGCGTGGCCCAAGAAATCCGCCAACTGCTTACCGGCCACGCAACGGCGGAGATGAACAAGAATTACACGCACCACGAACTTGAACCTTTACGCGCGGCGGTGAAGGTGATTCCCAGCATCAAGACGAAGTGAACTTCATCCCTGAATTTCCTTGCACGTAGCTGGCATGGGTGTAGAACCGCGATATGAACAGGAAGGCTCTTTTGGTTTTCGGGCTGAGTCTGTTTGGCTTCAGCGTTTCATTCGCGGACATCACGAACGGCTTGGTGGCCTATTATCCTTTTGAGGGTAACGCCAACGATGCCAGCACGAATGGCTGGCACGGCAGCAACTACACCGGCCTTGTGGCTTACAGCCCGACGAACTGGACACAGCCCGGACTCTGGCCCGCCTTCGGCAAGCGTTGGCAAGCCGCATGGTTTGACGGCAATAGCAGCATAAGATTCCCACAGATTCGATTTCTTGACGGCACATCAAACGCCACAATCACAGCTTGGGTTTGGTTCAACTACGCATCAGGCGGCGACATTCTTATCGCGGGTGCTGCCTTGAACCCGCCTCCGATTTCGACGCGATTCAGCCCGGTGTATGGGAAGGCGGAGGATGTTCGTTTTACCCAAGCGCCGAATAGTCATTCCCCCGTATTGCTTGGCTTTGATGGCGGCGAACCGATTCAGGGGCTTACTTACGGAAAGTGGCTGATGATCACACTAGTCTTGGAATCCTCGCCAACGGGGTGCGTCTTTAGATGCTACTTGGACACGGATTTGATCAAGGAGACGCACAACGCCAGCTTCACTAGCATCCGTTATCCGAATGACATCGTTCTTGGGCGGGAAGGCGAACAGACATTGCTGGGGAAAAACTTCATAGGTGTGATGGACGAATTTCGGATTTACGACCGGGCTTTGGGCAGATCGGAGGTGATGGAATTATTTTATGGGGAAGACCCGAACATGAAGATTGAGCTTTCCCATGTGCGCGTGTGTTGGTTCACGCCCACAAATAAAACGGCCCAGCTTCAGTATCGTTCAACGCTTACCACAAACGCATGGATGAACTTGGGCGCGGCAATCCCCGGAACAGGGAACACGATGTGCATCACGGATGCGATTGATGGCCCGCAAAAGTTTTACCGTGTCATGTATCTGCCGTGATGAAAAAGCCCACACGCCCCCGTGACACTCGTGACACTTGCCCGGCGGATGCCCCTTTGACGGCTTCCTTGCTGGCGAACGCCCCGGCGGGCGCGAAGCCTATCGTGGCGGGGATGATGTGGAAGGATGGCTTTGCCGTGGGCACTTGCACATTCCGCACGATTACCCCCGCCTTGCGCGTGAAGAATTACAAGCCGGCACTTGAACAAGGCGGAAAGAAATGGCCTTGGGGCGTGGAAGAAGTGGAGCTTGCCGAAGACGAGAAAACACTTTTGCGGATCGTGAAGCGCATCCTTTTCAAGACGGAATCCCAAGCGGACGCGGCTTTCAAGAAATGGCTTGTGGAAATCCGGGCGCGGGAAGCGAAGGCCAAGGCAACGCAAGCGGCAGCGGACGCCCGCAAGCCTTCAGGCGATGAACAGGACTTGGCGCAAGCCCGCTTGAAATTGATGCGCGAACAATACCCCGACACGTTCAAGGCAATGGACACCCTGGCACAAGCCCAGCCTGAAGCCCGGCCCGGCGCGGTGGAAGCCGTCTTGCGCGCCTACGCGGTGGACATGGTGCGATTGCACAAGCCCGCGAAGCTGGGCGAAGTTACGCCGTTTGATTCCTTGCCGGCGGATGTGGGCTTGCTTGTGGAAATCGCCAAGGCTTACAAGGCGAAAAGCCCTTACGATGCCGTGGATGAAGAAATCGCGGCCCGATGGTTCGCGGCGGGTTATGACACGATGAGCCTTGCCGACTACACGCGGGCAATTAACGCCAAGACGGGCGCGAAGCTGCTGCCCGATGCGATGAAGGCCCGCCGGTTGAAGAAGTTTCGACTGCTTTCCGCCCGGCCCGAAGGTTGCCCCCCGAAATCGTAAACCGGGACTTTCCCAAACTCGGCTTTTCCCCGTTCCCTGACACGGTTGCTTGCCTGAAGGAAACTGTCCGCAGATGTCAGACGACGCATGAAGCGTCGTTGACATTCTGCGAACAGTATATGGCAACAGACAAAGAGAACATCGGCGGGCAGCCCGATCAAACAACTGCCCCGGTCGCAGTCCCGGCGAAAGCTGCGTTGCAACCCGTCACGCCGGAATTCATCCGGCTTCCCAAAAGCGGCCTCTGTCCGTGGAGCGGGCTTTCAAGGGCGAAGATTTACGAGCTGATTTCGCCCAACAAAGCCAACGGCGGCAAGCCCCCTGTGAAATCCGTTTCCCTTCGCAAGGTTGGCGCGGTGAAGGGCACGCGCTTGATCGTGACGGAAAGCCTGCTGGGTTATTTGCGGGCGCAAGTGGAAGGGGGGGAATCGCAATGAACATCCTTTTGACGATTCAACAAACCGCTCACGCACATCATCCCAAGGATCAATTCACCGTCTTGAAGTTCATCGTGGACGGCGAAGGGCGCGAAGCGACGCCGGCGGAATTGATGCGGCATGGATTCCATGTTCCCCCGGACAAGGTGGACCTCGTGGCGGATGCAGTGTCCGCGAAGATCAATGCGGATGCCCACGAAGCCGTTGTGCGGAATCTTCAGCGGCGAACCGGAAGGGCGAAGCCGTGAAACTGGCTGATGCCAAGGATCGCATCCGCATCCCGCAACTTTGGGCGCACTTCGGATTTCCGGGCACGCCCAAGGCGTCCTGCCATTCGCCCTTCCGCGAAGATCACAATCCCAGCTTTTCCGTTTCGACGGATGGGTTTCTTTGGAATGACTTCGCGGAAGGGACGGGCGGCGATGCGGTGGACTTTTTCCAGCGGGCTTCCGGCCTTTCCAAGCCTGAAGCCTGCCGGAAGTTCATCGAGCTTGCCGGCGGACGCATCACGCCCACGCCACGAGCGGCCCGGCCACATCCCAAGCCGGCGGACAAGAAACCCAAGCCCGTGTTCCCCGACTTCCACAAGGGCACGAGCGCGGACTTCGCCCAACTCGCCCAGCTTCGCGGCATCGGGCGCGAAGGCTTGGAGTTTGCCGGCGAACGCGGCTTGCTTTGGTTCGCCACACTAAAGGATTCCCCCGCGTGGATCATCACGGACGCGGAACGGGTGAACGCCCAAGCCCGGCGGCTGGATGGGCAACCTTGGGAACACATCGGCGCGAAGGCGTGGACGGCGCGCGGCTCGTGGGCATCGTGGCCCATCGGCATCAAGGAAGTCCAGCCCTTCCCGTGCATCGCCCTTTGCGAAGGCGGCCCGGACTTTCTGGCAGCGCACTATCTCGCCCTTTGGGAACAAGCCCCGCATCACGCGAAGCGGGATGTGCAATGCTCGCCCGTGGCGATGCTGGGGGCTGCCCAGCGGATTCACGAAGACGCCCTGCCCTTCTTTGCCGGCAAGCGTGTCCGCATCTTCGCCCATACCGACGAGGAAGGGCGGGCAGCGGCGGAACGCTGGGCACGCCAGCTTGAACCCGTGGGCGCGGATGTGGATGCGTTCGACTTTGCCGGCCTTCAGCAAGTGAACGGCGAACCTGTCAAGGATTTGAATGATGCTTTAGGGATGGATCCGTCCACCTTCGCCCAAGCGGAAAGGATTCTGCCATGATCGCCACGGGACGCATTTACAAGCCCGGAGCGGCACGGGTAACAAAGCATCATCTTCAATTCAAAGATTTGCCCACGGGCACGGGGAGCAACGGCGCGGGGCATACTGGCGCGGATGCGGGCGAAGACGTGAAACCCTTCCCGATGGATCGCCTTCCGCCGGCAGCGGCAGCAATGGCGCGGGCAATCGCCCACACGGAACGCACGCCCGAATCCCTTGCCGGGTGTTGCACGCTTGGGATTCTGTCCGCGGCCATCGGCAGCGGCTTGCAAGCGAAGTCTGGCCCGGATCGTGTCACGCGCGGGAATCTCTACATCGTGGCGAGCGCGGAATCCGGCAGCGGCAAATCCGAAAGCTTCAGGCACGCGGTTCGCCCCTTGTTCGATTACGAACGGGACTTGATTCAGAACTGGCAGACGGAAACGCGGCCCAAGGTTCAAACGGAAGCGGACATGCTGGAATCGCGCATCGCCCACTTGAAGAAGGAAGTGGGCAGAGCGGAAAACGCAATCGAGCGGGAATCCATCCGTGGCGAACTGGAAAAGGCCACGGCGGACTTGCTGAAGGCCAAGACGGATTGCATCGCCCCGGCCTTGCTCTGTGAAGATGTGACGACGGAACGCCTTGCCGTCTTGCTGGCGAACAATCGAGAGCAACTTGCCAGCTTGTCCCCGGATGCCGGCGCAATCATTTCCAATCTCCTGGGGCGTTACAACAAGCTGGATCGGACGGATGAAGGCATTTACTTGAAAGCCTTCAGCGGGGATTACGCCCGCGTGGATCGCCAAGGGCGCGAACCCGTAACGCTTCAGCGGCCTTGCCTTGCGGCCCTTTGGCTCGTGCAGCCCGACAAGGTGGAAACCTTGCTGGCGGAACGAAGCTTGACGGATGGCGGATTGATTCCCCGCCTGCTCGTGTGCCACACGCGCGCCCAAGCCCGGCCCATCGTGGACGGCATCGAAGGCATCCCAGCGGCCACGGCAAACGGGTGGGCAATGCTCGTGGGCAAACTGCTTCGCACCTTCCGCTTCGCGGCCCAGCCCATCACGATTGAACCCACGCCCGAAGCCCGGCAAGCGATGAAGGCCCACTTCAACGCAATCGTGGCCCGCCGGCTTGCTGACTTGCGCGACGTGACAACGTACGCGGCCCGGTGGAATGAACAAGCTTGGCGCATCGCGGTTTGCCTTCAAGCTGGGCTTCACGGGGAACATGCCGGCGAACGTGCGCTTGATGCGGAAACGGCGGTCAACGCAATCGCCCTTGCCGATTGGTTCGCGGATGAACAGCTTCAAATCCTGGCAGCGGGCAGACACGCGGCCCGGCAAACCTTGCTGGATCAAGTCTTGGGCTTGCTGGCAGACACGCCCACGGGCATCACGGCGCGGGATGTGCAACGGGCACGCATCGCGGCCTTCGCGGATGAAGCCCACGCCCTGCTTGCCCGACTGGAAGTGGAAGGCGAATTGAGCGGGCACGATTCCAAACCCGACACGGGCGGACACATCACGCGCATCTACTGCAAGGCGAAGCGATGAAAAGGAACTTCATCCCCGTGACAGACGTGACAGACGTGACACTCGCCTCCGGCGCGCAACCGTCTGTCACGAGTGTCACGTCTGTCACAAGGGCAAGTGACGAAACGCGATTCCGCCTATGTCAAAGAAGTTTGCGGGTCCTTCCGAAGCCCTTTTTCCCAAAGCTGGTGACGGGCGCGTTCAAGGAGAGCGCGCAACTTTGAAACCTTATGCCGCCGACTGATACAAGGAGAAACCCGAAAGCCCCGCTTCGCAAGCCCAAGGCAAGCTTGCCGGCCCGCGAATCGGCCCTTGTCTTCGATTCCAAGCCCGGCTTGCTGGCAGCGATTCAACGCCTGCGCGGGGCAGAGATTCAGGCGGCACAAGATTACCGGCTGGCCCTGTCCACGAGTGACGCGGACTTGATCGCCCGCAAGAAAAAGGACTGGTGCGATTTGATCGAACAGCTTCGGAAGGTGGAGCAAAGCAATCCCGACATTCGGAAGGCGAACGCGGAAACCTTGGCCGTGGCGGACGTGGAGCGCGAAACGGCCCGTATGGTGAACGCCTTCCGCGTGGCCTTGGAATCCCTGCCCCGCAGTCTGCCGCAAAAGCTCGTGGGCGCGGATGAAGTGGCGATTCAGGAAACGCTTGCCCAAGCCGTGAACGATGTCCTTGCCCAGCTACACACGAAGGAATGGAGCGCGCCCCGATGAACAGCTTGCTTGCTGGCGATGTGATTGAACGCACGGCCCGGCGTGCGGTGAAGCCCCGCATCTTTGAACCCGTCTGGAAATGGGCGGAGAGGAACGTGCGATTGTCGGTGCGAACGACGAACACGCCCGGCCCGTACGATTCAGGCTGGATCGCCTACACGCGGGGCTGGCAGGAAGCCTTCAGCAATCCACGCTTGAAGGAAATCGTGATTTGTGCGGCAGCGCAAACCGGCAAGACGGAAACCGTGTTGAATTGCATCCGTTATGCAATCGCGGAGGACCCCGGCCCGATGCTCTGGATCATGCCGGCGGAATCCCTTGCCCGGAGCTTCAGCGAAACGCGGCTTCAGCCCAGCTTGCGCGATTGCCCGCCGTGTGCGGAACAAATCCCCGACGATCCCGACGCCTTCAAGCTGCTGGAAATGCACTTCGCGGATTGCACGCTGAATCTTGTGGGCGCGAACTCGCCCGCCCAGCTTGCCAGCCGGCCCGTGCGCTACTTGTTCGCGGATGAAGTGGACAAGTTCCCCGAAGCATCCGGCAAGGAAGCGGGCGCGCTTGAACTCGCCCGCGTGCGGACAACCAGCTTTTGGAACGCCAAGACGATTCTGACAAGCACGCCCACGGTGGAAGGCGGGCAAATCTGGCAAGCCTACTTGAACGGCACGCGGCACAAGTATTTCGTCCGCTGCCCGCATTGCCAGCACGAGCAAGAATTGACTTTCCCGCAAGTGAAGTGGCCCACGGATGAAGAAACGAAACCCGGCGGGGCGTGGAACGTGGACGCGGTGGAACGGCTGGCATACTACGAATGCACGGCTTGCCGGCATCACGTCGAACAGAACTGGCGGCACACGATGATTCGCGGCGGATGTTGGAAGCCCACGAACCCGAACGCCCCGGCGGATCGTGTGTCCTTCCACCTGAACGCCCTTTACTCGGCCTGGCGAAGCTGGGGCAGCATCGCCCGCGAATTTCTGGAAGTGAAAGATTCGCCCAGCGGCCTTCAGAATTTTACGAACAGTATCCTGGCGGAACCGTGGAAGATTCAGCTTGGTGAACAGATTCAGGAAGCCGGCTTGCTGGATTTGCGGGCGGATTATGCTTTGGGAACCTGCCCCGTGAAGCCCCGCTTCATCACGATTGCGGCGGACGTGCAACGCGATTGCATTTACTACACCGTGCGGACTTGGGGCGAAGCATCGGAATCCTGGCTCGTGGATTATGGCAAGCTGCCCAAGCTGGAAAGCTTGAACGAAATCTTGGGGCGCGAATACAACATTGCCGGCACGAGCGAAACGGCGCGGCCCTTCAGGGGCATGATTGATTCCGGCTTCAACGCGCAAGCCGTCTATGAGTTTTGCAGCGCATCACGCGGGAAGTTTGTCCCAGCGAAGGGATGGGCGAGCCTGGCCCAGCCCGTGAAGATCGCGGTGATTTCCTACATGCCGGGGCGGGGCGGATCGGAACGGAACATTGAACTTTATCACTTCGACGACGGCAGCTTCAAAACAGAACTTTACTTGCGGCGGATTCAGGATCGCAAAGGCCCGAAGTGGCACCTCCCGCGAAACATCGGCCCGGACTTCATCACGCAATTGACGGCGGAGAGGCTTGTGGAGAAACGGAACAGCCGGGGCGTGCCCGAACAAGTCTGGATCATCGGGCGGCAGGAGAATCACTTGGGCGATTGCGAGAAGCTTCAGCTTGTCCAAGGCTACTTGTTGGGCGCGGACCTGAAGGCGCCCGACGCGAAGCGTGTTCCCACCGCGCCACAAATGCCCCGGCGAAGCGGATGGGTTACGGGGTGGAGATAGGCTTTTCTGGAACCGGCAAACGTGTTCAACGTGGGGGATTTGTGTGTGAAAGTGTGTGTGATAGCTTTTCAAAACTCCAAACAAGGCTGGAAACACTTGATTTTATTGAGTTGGAGCGGGTGAAGGGAATCGAACCCTCATCTCAGGCTTGGGAAGCCCGCATTCTGCCACTGAACCACACCCGCAATCCGCGAAGGTTCTAACAGAAGGCCGGTCGGCACGCAAGGAGTTTGATCGGCGTCTTCACGTTTGAACCGCACTTGTGGACTCGGGCGCAAGAATCCTCAGCGGCTCCGAGTTCGCGTCTGCGGAATGCCCGCCGCACGGCGATTGACAAAGTCGTTGTGCGCTGGTCGGCAGAGAAGGAGAGCCCGTAGGAATGACCCGCAAGTTGAGCTGGGTCGCGCGATTTTCGGGTGAT
>Ga0247727_10006573_pt1 | contig 22772 bp, 21 predicted proteins | sample WisWelCaveWW1625_FD_202498 | JGI IMG/M metagenome (GOLD analysis project Ga0247727, IMG submission 202498) | Biofilm microbial communities from Wishing Well Cave, Virginia, United States - WW16-25 | ecosystem: Environmental > Aquatic > Deep subsurface > Groundwater > Cave microbial mat | place...
CGTCGCCGGCTCACTGGAGGCCGTCGACCCAAAGGAGGTGCGGTCATGATCAGGTTCGAGGCCCAGCAGACGATCGCTCGTTCGGCAGACGACGTCTGGAGGTATGCGGCGGACATCGTTCGACATCCGGAGTGGATGGAGGTCACGGACGCGCGGATCCTGGACGGCCAGGGCACGCAAGCCGGCGCGCGATACCGGGAGCGGATGCGGTTCGGGCCGTTCCGGTGGGATGTCGAGGGCGAAGTAGCCGAGGCCGAACCGGGACGCCGGATCGTCTGGCGGGGGGTCGGTGGCGCCCCGTTCCAGGGCGAGGCCGCCCTCGATCTCGAGCCCGTCGGGCCCGAGTCGACCCGCGCGACGTACCGGATCGCCATCCAACTGCACGGCCTGTCGCGGTTGCTCACCCCGTTCGTCGCGATGGACGGAAAGGCTGGACTGGCGCGCGAGCTCCAGGTGCTCAAGGAACGGGTCGAGGCCGCGCCCGCTTGACATCCGATCGACTCCAAGGTTTCCTGACCGCGTGAGGATCGGCGAACTCGCACGACAGGTCGGCGTGTCGACCGACACCGTCCGCTTCTACGAGCGCTCGGGTTGGCTTCCGCGGGCCTCTCGACGGGACAACGACTATCGCGAGTACGGCAAGCCGGACGTCGAGCATCTGCGCCTGCTGGTCGACCTGCGCCGGCTCGACGTCCCGCTCGACGATGCCGCCAGGATCGCGAGCTGGTGTCATTCCGGACACTGCGGGGACGCGACCGCCGAGTTGCCGCGCCTCATCGGCGAGCGCCGGGCCGAGATCGCCGACCGGATCGTTGGGCTCCAGGCACTCGACGCGCGCCTGGTCGGGCTGCAGGGCCACCTCGAGGGGCCACACCGATCTCTCGCCGTCCTCGACATGGCCGGGCCATGTTGCGAGGCCGCGGGCGCCGTCGTCGGGTCCGCCGAGGACGGATGCGGCTGCTGTTCGCCGTCTTCGGTAGACGCGATGTGATCCCGGACCGACCGACGCCAACGGGTCGCGGCGAGCACGGCGACGCCGAACCAGCTCAGCGGTGCCATCGCGGGGCACGCTCCATCGGCGGCCCATGAGGCAGGTTCCGAGAAACAACTCTCGATCAGGCGACGATCCCCCGCCATGGGCCTGCCGGGCGATGGCCGCGCTCGCGCGGCATCTCGTCGTCCGGCGAGATCAGGAATCGACTGCAGCCAGCTGGGTCGTGGCCACCGAGGCGAGGGCCTCGATGAAGTGCGGCGACGTGTTCATCGACTCGATCCGCTCGAAGCGCAGACCCGCGGCCTCGGCCTGCTCTCGGGCAGCCACGTCGAGGTCGTACAGGATCTCGAGGTGGTCGGCAAGGAACTGGACGGGCGCCACGAGGACCGCCAGATGCCCGGCCGCTCGGAGGGCGGGCATGAGCTCGGCGAAGTCCGGCTTCATCCATTCACCGGGTTCGTGACCAGCACTCTGCCAGCAGAAGGTCCAACGCTCGCGCGCGAGCCCGACCCGCGCCGCGACGACCTCAGCGGTCTCCATGAGCTGGGCGACGTACGCCGGCTCCTCCTCGGCCACGCGCCGCGGCAGGCTGTGTGCCGTCAAGAGGACGGGCACGCTCGACCGCTCCGCCACGGCGAACCGATGGAGCCCCTCGCGGAGCCGCTCCGCCAGCGCGTCGAGGAACGCCCGCTCCCGGTGCCACGCGCCGACGATCTCGACGACCGGCGCCCGCTCGCCGATGGACGCCCTCGCGGCGGCCACCGCCAGCTCGTAGCCGCCCATGAGGAGCGGCGAGAACTGCGGCGACAGGACGATCCCGACGACCCGTAGGACGCCTTCGTCCGCGAGTTCGCCCAGCATGCGCTCGATCGACGGCTCCGAGAACCGCATCGCTCCGCGAACGAGCACGTCGCCACCGAGCCGATCCTGGAGCGCCCGGGCCTGCGCCGTCGTGATCGCCACGAGCGGCGACCCGCCGATGACCCGATACCGGCGAACGAACTCGGCGACGAGATCCGCCGCGGGCGCCCTCCCGCCGCGCACGGCGCCGAGGTAGCGGGGCACGTCGTCCAGCGACGTCGGCGAGCCGTACGTCATCAGCAGGACGCCGACGCGGCCGCCGTCGGATCGGGGCGGCGCGGCGGCGGGGCCACGCGGCCGCGGCCGAGCGTCGAGTCGGCTGGTCACGAAGCCGACGCGCCCCCGGCTGCCGTGGTCATCGCCCGCTGGGCCCCGCTCCGCTCGTGGACGAACTCGACAAGCCGACGCAGCAGCGCCGGATCCGTGTCGGGCAGGACCCCATGGCCCAGGTTGAAGACGTGGCCGGGACGGCCGCCAGCCTCGTCCAGGACCGCGCTCGCGCCCGCTTCGGTCGCGGGCCAGCCGGCGAGCAGCCGGGCCGCGTCCAGATTGCCCTGGATGCCCCGGTCCGGGCCGATCCGTCGCCATGCCTCGGCCAGCGACACACGGTGATCGACCCCTATGACGTCGCCGCCCGCCTCGGCCATGAGCTCGAGGAGCGCCGCCGTGCCGGTCCCGAAGTGGATCGTCGGCACCTTGCCGAGGGCGCCGAGAATCCGGCGGACGTGCGGCTGGACGTACGCGCGGTACTCCGCCGGCCCGAGGCCCCCGACCCAGCTGTCGAACAGCTGGACGACCTCCGCGCCCGCGTCCACCTGCGCCCGGAGGTAGCTGACGATCATCGTCGACAGACGCTCCATCAACCGATGCCAGGTGGCCGGCTCGCGATACATGAAGGCCTTCGCGACGGCGTAGTCGCGCGACGGCCGGCCTTCGATGAGGTAGCACGCCAGGGTGAACGGCGCGCCCGAGAAGCCGATCACGGCCGCCCTCCGGTCAAGCTCCCGACGGACCAGGCGGATCGCATCGAGGGTGAACCCCACCTCCCCCAGCTCGAACGGTCGGAGCGCATCCACGTCGGCGGCCGAGCGGATCGGGTGGTCGATGATCGGTCCGACCTCGGGTTCGATCCGCAGAGCGACGCCCATCGGCTCGAGTGGCAGCATGATGTCGGCGAAGAGGACGGCCGCGTCGACTCCAAGCTCGCGGACGGGCATCAGCGTCACCTCGGCGCACAGTTCAGGCGTCTTTGCGAGCTCCAGGATCCCGTAGCGCGTGCGGAGTTCGCGATAGGCCGCGAAGGTCCGACCGGCCTGTCGCATGAACCACACCGGGGTGGCGTCGACCGGCTCGCGCCGGCAGGCGCGCATGAACCGATCGTTCATTCCCGGAATGCCCTTCCGGCGGCCTCGAGCGTGGCATCGATCTCCTCCGGTCCGTGGGCCAGCGAGACGAACCAGGCCTCGAACTGCGACGGCGGCAGCAGGATCCCGCGATCGAGCAGCGCGCCGAAGAAGCGGGCGAACGCCGCGCGGTCCGAGGTGAGCGCGTCCGCCGCGTCGAGGGGCGGCGACGGACGGAAGAAGACGGTGAGGAGCGACCCGACCCGGGCGACGGCGACCTTGCGACCGGCCGTGTCGGCCGCGGCCACGAGACCCGCGGCGAGCGTCTCGGCCGCGTCTTCGAGCTCGAGGTAGCGCCCGGACTCGAGCGCCGCCAGCGTGGCGATCCCGGCGGCCATGGAGAGCGGGTGGCCGGACAGCGTGCCGGCCTGGTAGACGGGGCCGCTCGGGGCGACGAGGTCCATCAGCTCCGCCCGCCCGCCGTACGCACCGATCGGCATCCCTCCGCCGATGATCTTGCCGAGCGTCGTGAGATCCGGCCGGATGCCGAAACGGGCCTGAGCACCGCCCGGCCCGAGACGGAAGCCGGTGATCACCTCGTCGAAGATCAGCAGCGCGCCTTCGGCCCGGGTCGTCTCCCGGAGATGCTCCAGGAAGCCGGCTGCCGGCGGGATGACGCCGACGTTCGCGGCGACGGGCTCCACGATCGCCGCGGCGATGCGGCCCGGATGCTCGGCGAAGGCGAGGGTCACCGCCGTCGGATCGTTGTATGGCAGGACGAGCGTCTCCGCGGCGACGGCCCCGGGAACGCCGGCACTGCCCGGGATGGCCTGCATCGCGACTCCGGAGCCGGCTTCGACGAGCAGGCCGTCGACGTGGCCGTGATAGCCACCCGCGAACTTCACGACGAGGTCCCGGCCCGTGGCCGCACGCGCGACCCGAAGGGCGCTCATCACGGCCTCGGTGCCCGAGGAGGTGAAGCGCAGGCGTTCGATCGACGGCATCGCCCGGCGGATAGCTTCGCCGAGCTTCACCTCGAGGGGGTGGGTCGCGCCGAGCGCGAAGCCGTTCCGGGCAGCCGAGGTCACCGCCGCGACGACGGCCGGATGGGCGTGACCGAGGATCGCCGGGCCCCACGCGCCGATGTAATCGATGTAGCGCCGGCCGTCGGCGTCCCAGACATAGGATCCCTCGCCGCGCTCGAGGGCGAGCGGCATCCGACCCACCGACCGGAAGGCCCGGACGGGACTGTTCACTCCGCCCGGAAAGAGCCGTTCCGCCCGCGCGACGAGGGTCGCTGTCCGCGTTCCCGCCGCGGTGTCCGCCGTCATGACGCACCAAGGAGCCCGAGGATCTCCTCGAGCGGGCGGTGGATGCCCAGCAGGATCGGGGTGTCGCTCACGGTCGACCGGCGGCTCTCGGTCGCGCGGAGCGCGCGGACGAGGTCGCCGAACGCGCCGAGGTCGTCCGTCTCGTAGGCGACGACGAAGTCCTGGTCGTCGAGGCCGAACGAGTACGCGAGGGCCTGGCGGACCATCGGGTACTCGTGGCCCACGCGCATGTGCTCGTTCATGATCCCCTGCCGCGATTCCTTCGACAGCAGGTACCAGTCGCTGCTCTTCGTGAACGGATAGACGACGAGGTATCGGGAGCGCTCGCCGCTGAACAGCGACTGCTCCTGTTCGGTGGGCTTCCTGACGTACTGCGACGGGCCGACCCGGCCGATGACCGAGTGGGTCACGGCCAGCCAGCGGCCGAGCCCGGCGCCCAGCAGCCGCGCGGCCGATCGTTCGAGCAAGTCGATCGTGGGCGCCATCCGCCACAGGAGCACGTCGACCCCCGGCTGGAGCCCGACCGAGGAGTACGCGAAGCCCCGGACACCGTCGAGCTCGGCCACCGTGACGACCTCGGCGAACCGGACGCCGTCGTCATGGCGGTCCTCGTCGCTGCGGCGACGCCAGGCCGCGTCGAGACCGAGCGCGAGCGCCTGGACGTAGGTCCCGTTCGTCGAGCTCATCGCTTGTCCCGCAGCCAGCGCGCGATGTCGGCGGCGGCGTAGGTGATGACGATCCCGGCGCCGGCGCGGACGATGGCCGTGACCGCCTCGAGCATCGTCCGGCGCCGATCGAGCCAGCCGCGCTCGGCGGCCGCGGCGAGCATCGCGAACTCGCCGCTCACCTGGTACGCGGCGATCGGCACGTCGAATTGAGCTCGTGCGGCGGCGATGAGGTCGAGGCACGGCCCGGCCGGCTTCACGAGCAGGATGTCCGCACCCTCGGCGATGTCGAGCGACATCTCGCGGACGGCCTCGCGGCCGTTCGCCGGATCCAGCTGGTAGCCGCGGCGGTCGCCGAACGCGGGCGCGCTGTCCGCCGCCTCCCGGAACGGCCCGTAGAAGGCCGAGGCGTGCTTGGCGGCGTAGGCCATGATCGCGGTCTGGCTGAGGCCATCTCCGTCGAGCGCAGCCCGGATCGCCGCGACCTGGCCGTCCATCATCGCGCTCGGGGCGACGATATCGGCGCCCGCCCTCGCCTGGCTCAGGGCGGTCTCGGCGAGACGGACGAGCGCGGCCTCGTTATCGACCGAGCCGTCGACGGCGAGTGGGCCGCAGTGCCCGTGGTCGGTGTACTCGCACAGACACGTATCGGCGATCGTCACGAGCGGCAGCTCGAGCGCGCGGATCCTACGGGACGCGTCCTGGACGACACCGTCGTCGGCCGAGGCCCCGGTTCCCAGGGCATCCTTCGTCTCCGGCAGGCCGAAGAGGATGACCGCGCCGATCCCGAGCTCGGCCAGGCGCGCTGCGTCCTCGGCGGCGACATCCGGCGAGACTCGATCGACGCCCGGCATCGAGGCGATCGGTTCGCGGATCCCGGAACCCGGCCGAACGAAGAGAGGGGCGACGAGCATCGCCGGATCGAGGCGCGTCTCGCGGACGAGCGCCCGGAGGGCGGCGGTCCGCCGGAGGCGTCGCGGTCGGACCGGGAGTGCAGGCGCGCCGACCCGTGGCGTCACGGCCGGGGCGTGGAGGTCGAGGGTCATCCGATCGACTCTGGCTGTAGGCCGAGGGCCGCCGCGGTCGTCCCTGCGAGTGCCGACGCGGTCGGCGACGGGGCGACGGCAAGGACGCGGAAGCCCGCTCGCCGACACTCCGCGGCCGTCTCCGGACCGATGGACACCGCCGGCACCGAGGTGACATCGATCGCTTCCGCGGTCGCGAGCCTGGTCAGGCCGCGCACGGTTGAACCGCTCGTGAAGACGAGAGCCTCGATCGGCCCGTCGGCGAAGGCGCGCCGGAGGAGCGACCGCGAGCCCTCGGGCGCTTCACGGGTCCGATACCCGACGACGTCGTCGACGACCGCGCCGCGGGCACGAAGCGCTGTCGGCAGCTCCTCGTCGGCGAGGTCCCCGCGCACGACGAGGACGGGATCGCCCGGACGGATCGGCAGCTCGACCGCCAGGGCGGCCGCGCTCGGCTGGCCCGGTTGCAGGTCGACGTCCACCCCCTCGCGCTCCAGGGCATGCCGGGTCGCCGATCCGATCGCCGCCCAGCGGGTCGCCTCGAACGGGGTGAAGACGCGTTCCGCGGCCTTGAGGATGGCCCGCGCCCCGTTCGCGCTGGTGATCACCACCCAGTCGTAGCTCCTGATGCAGCGAGCCGCTTCGTCGAGGTCGCCGCCCGCAGGTTCCAGCTCCACCGCGATCGTCGGGACGGGCACGGGATCGAGGCCGACATCCCGGAGCGCCGAGATGAGCTCATCGGCCTGGTCGGCCGGTCGGGTGACGAGCACCCGACGGTCGGAGGCCACGTGGCGGCCCGTCGCCGTCCCGGGGCGCCGATCGTCTCGCCGAAGGCCCAGCGTCGCCGCGAGCTCCCGGGCGAGGTCCCACGCGGCCGCCTCCGGGCCACGCCTGTGGGCGATCGTCGCGCGGCTCCCGTCCGGGCTCGCATGGCCGCCGAGGAGGTCGAGCTCGCGGTCACGGGCGGTCGCCAGCGCGCCGATCGGCGACCGGCATCCGCCGCCGGACGCGACCAGGAAGGCCCTCTCGGTCTCCACGGCCAGCCGCGTGGGGGGGTGGTCGATCGCGCGCGCCAGGTCGAGCATCTGCGCATCGTCCTGACGGACCTGGACGGCGAGCGCTCCCTGTCCCGGCGCGGGCGGGACGACCTCGGGGTCGAGGCGTTCGGTGATCCTCGCGCCGAGGCCGAGCCGGTCGAGCCCGGCGCACGCCAGTACGAGCGCGTCAGTCTCGCCTCCGTCGAGGCGACGGAGGCGGGTATCGACGTTGCCGTGGAGGGGTCGGACCTCGAGATCCGGGCGTCGAGCAAGCAGGAACCCGGTCCGGCGCGGACTGTCGGTCCCGACCCTTGTTCCAGCCGGCAGCTCGTCGAGGCGGCGTCGCTCTCCGACGCGCAGCACGAGCGCATCACGCGGGTCACCCCGCTCGACGTACGCGCCGATCCGGAGCCGCGGGTCCTCGGTCGTGGGGACGTCCTTCGCGCTGTGGACGGCGACGTCGATCCGTCCGGACACAAGCGCTCGCTCGAGCGCGGCGACGAATGCGCCCTCGCCCCAGGCCGTGTCGGGCGCGCGACGGTCGCCCTCGGTCTCGACGACGACCATCCGCGTCCCGCGACCGTGCCGCTCGAACGCCTCGGCGACCAGCCTCGCCTGGGCGAGGGCGAGCGCGCTGCCGCGCGTCCCGATCCGGACCGCGGGCCGGTTCACAGCGCGAAGAGCTCCCGCGCCGCACGCTCGGAGCGACCGTCGCGGTCCCGTCCGAGGCGCTCGAGCGGCTCGCGCAGGATCCGACCTGCCAGATGGCGGCTCATCCGGTCGATCGCGTCGCGGACCTCGGGCTCGAGCGAGGGGAGGCGCCGCCAGAGTTCGTCGAGTTCGGCCCGGCGATCCGTCTCCGCTCGCTCGGCGATGGCCCGGGCGGCCGCCCGGCGGCTTCGACCGGCGAGCCACGACCGGAACTCCGCGAGCGTGGCCTCGGCCAACGCTTGCTCGCGCGTGACGCTCGCGACGCCGACGACCGCGTCCGGGTCGGCCTGCGCGAACGCGTCGGCCGAGATCAGCCGACCTTCGAGCCTGGCCGCCAGGCCGGGCGGGATGGCCGGCGGGACCGACAGGTCGACGACGACTCCGGGGCCGCCGATGAGTGCGTCGGCGGACCAGGGGGCGATCGACCAGCGACCGCGCAGCGCGACGATGACCGCCGCCACGTCGGCGAGGCGCGGACCGGGATCGAAGGGTGTGATGTCGGCTCGGGTCTTCGAGGCGAGCGCCCGGGCACGCGTCGTCGTCCGGCTCGTGACGGAGACGCGCGCGCCGGCCGCCGTCGCAGCGGCCGTCGCCAGCCGGCCCATCTCGCCGGCGCCGACGACGAGTACCGGGCGTCCGTTCAGGTCCCCGATGCGCCGCCCGATCTCGGCCAGCGCGACGTCCGCCAGAGAGATCGGCCGTCCCGACCGCCACGACCGCGCCCGCCGTCCGGCACGCAGTGCGAGCGTGAAGAGCCGATCGAGGACGACGTCGAGCCGCCCCATGTCACGGGCCGCCGTGACCGCTGCGCGGAGCTGATGGAGGACCTGGTCCTCGCCGGCGATGACGGAGTCGAGCCCGACGGCGACCGAGATCGCATGGCGCGCAGCGTCGTGGTCATGGAGGAGCAGGCCGCCTGCCGGGAGCGCGACCGAGAGGGGCGTCGGCTCGCTCTCGTAGCCATACCACTCCACCCGATGGCAGGTCTCGAGCAGCAGCCCGTCGGCGTTCCCCCGCTCGCGGACGTGACGAGCAAAACGCTCGCGCTCGGCGACCGGGACGTGGCGCGCATGAGCCGTCAGGACGACGACGTCCGCGTTGCGGATCTTCGACGTCACGGCCGACGCTCCCGGGCATCGGCGACGTCGACCTCGGCAGATGTCGGTCGTCGCGGGCCGCGAAGGACCGAGGCGACGCTGTGACCGGTCATCGTCGCGATGAGCAGGCGATCCATCGCCCGTTCGGCCGTCTCGAGCAGGTCGGTCGTCTCGGCGGCGTCGAAGCCTCGACGTCGGGCGGCGACCGCGAGCTCGTGGTGGAACGGCGCGCGGAAGCGGATGAACCCCTCGACGGTCTGGCTGAGCGATAGCCCGAGCGAGGCCGCGACGCGGCCGTACTCCGCCGCGGTCGCCGACGCTTCCGTGAGGTGATGGGCCGCGGCCTCGGCCTGCGGCGCGTCCAGGTACTGGAGCAGCCCCGCAGCAAGAAGCTGCCCGCGTTCCCGGAAGAGCAGGCGCTGCACGTCGGTCAGCGCCAGGACCCACGGCAGCTCGGTCGAGACCGCCCGGCTCGCGCGCCGGTATGTCCGGCTGATCCGACTCGGCGTGAGGCCTGCGCTGCCGAGTGACGGCCGGCGGGAGCGGTCGGTCGGCAGGAGGCCCTCGAGCGTCGCTCGCGAGAACCGCCGATGGCCTCCCGGCGTCGTGAAGACCCGCAGGCGACCCGCGTCGCTCCAGCGTCGGATGGTGGCAGGCGAGACACCGAGGAGACGGCTGGCCTCTGACAGGCTCACCCATTCGATGTCGCGGGACGCTGAGCGACTCAAAATCTACTCAAATCTATCAGAACATTGACGACTCGCTCACTGTATCACGTCTCTCGCCGGGCTCGTCAAGGGATGACGAACCGTCACCCCTTGGGTATCGATCCGCGCCGTGGCGCATCCGGCGCACCGCGGACCGCCGACGCAGACCCGCGCGCCCTACCCTATCGACCACATGCGGATGGAGGGTCGATGCGGCCATCGGTGAGGGTCCTCGACGATGCCCTGATCGGGAAGATCGTCCACGAGGCGATGCGGGTCCTGGCGGAGACCGGCATGGAGATCCGCGGCGCGGCCCTGCGGCAGCGGCTCCTCGACGCCGGACTACCCCAGGCCGCGAACGGCCGCATCCTCTTCCCACGTCCCGTGGTGGAGCGGGCGATCGCCGACGCCCCGAAGTCGTTCCTGCTGTACGACCGGGACGGCGAGCCCCGGGCCGACATCGGCGGCGATCGCGTCCACTTCGTGCCGGGCTCGTCCGGACTGCGGGTCGTGGATCACCGCACCGGCGAGGCGCGTCTCGCGGACTCGACCGACTTCGTCGAGTACGTCCGCGTCGGCGACGGCCTGCCGAACATCCCGTACCTCGCGACGGCCTTCTCGACGAACAAGGACATCGAGCCGCAGGTGTCGGACGCCTGGCGGCTGTACATGTGCCTGGTGAACTCGAAGAAGCCGGTCGTCTCGGGCGCCTTCACGGAGCACGGCGTGCCACGGATGGTCGAGCTGATGGCCCTCTTCCGGCGCGACCGGCCGGACCTCATCGCCCGGCCGATGTCGATCTTCACGATCACCGCGACGGGCAACTTCCGGTACAGCGAGGACTCCTGCCAGAACCTGCTCGACTGCGTCGAGGCCGGCGTCCCGGTCGAGATCGTGCCGGTCACGCTCATGGGCCTCATCGCCCCGGTGACGCTCGTCGGGGCGACGGTCTTCCACACGGTCGACGTCCTGGCCGGCATCACGATGGCCCAGGTCGTGCGGCCGGGGGCGCCGGTCCTGTTCGGCGGTGCGCCGGCGGCGTTCCACATGAAGGCGGCGTCCGCGCCGATGGCTGCCGTCGAGGCGCTCCGACTGGACGTCGCCTACGTCGAGGTGGCGAAATCGCTCGGCCTGCCGTGCCAGGCGTACATGGCGCTGTCCGACGGCAAGCTCGTCGATGCCCAGGCGGGCGCCGAGACGTTCGGCTCGGCCCTCCTCGCCGCGCTCGCCGGCGTCAACTCGGTGTCCGGTCCCGGCATGCTCGACTTCGTGCTCGTCTTCAGCCTGCCGAAGCTCGTCCTCGACGACGAGATGTGCGGCCAGGCGCTGCGCTTCGTGCGCGACGTGCGCGAGCTCGACGACCTGCCGGTCGGGCCGCTCATCGAACAGCTGATGGCCGACCAGCACCTGATCATGGCGCCGCACACGCTCGAGCACTGGCCCCAGGAGCTGTATCTGACGGGCCCGACGTGGGATCGCGACAACCGCGAGAACTGGCTGCGGCGCGGCGGCCGCGACGCCTACGGCCGGGCGTGCGATGAGGTCGAGCGCCGGCTGGCGGCATATCGGCCGATCGAAACGGACGCGGCGGTCGACGCCGAGATGCGGGCGATCATCCGGGCCGGGCTGCGCGAGCAGACGACCCTTCCGGAGCTGCCGGCCGCGCCAGATTCGATCATCGGAGGGGCCACGGGCTCTGGCGAACGGGAGCGCCGGCGCAACCCGCGTCGCGGCTGACAGGGCGGCCAGCCGGGGCAAGCGCCTGCGTCACGCGGTCCGACGCGGCATCCTGAAGGCGTGGAAACCTATCCTCACCTCCGGTTGCGCGAGGGAGCGAGCCACCTGATCGATCTGCCGTGGCAGCAGCCGCTCGAGCGCTGGCAGGCCGAGGGTGTCGCGTTCCGAGAGCTACGCATCGGACCGTCGCGGCACCTCGTCCGATTCCTCGACAGCGGCCTCACGGTGTATGCCCTCAAGGAGGAGCCGCTCGACATCGCGCGAGCCGAGTTCGACGTCCTACGTCGCCTCGAGGACACCGGCCTGCCCGCGGTGGCGACGATCGGCCTCAGCGAGAGCCCGCAACGCCGGACGGGCATCCTCGTCACGGAGTACCTCCGACACTCGCTCCAGTACCGCCGCCTCCTGATGCGGGTCCAACGAGGTCCGAGTGCTCACCGCGAGCGGCTCCTCGACGCGATGGCGTGGCTTCTTGCGGAGCTCCATCGCGCCGGCGTCTACTGGGGCGATTGCTCGCTCGCGAACACGCTGTTCCGGCGGGACGGCGACCGGATCCAGGCGTACCTCGTCGACGCCGAGACGAGCGAGATCCACCCTGCCCTGTCAGACGGACAACGGGCGCACGACCTTGATGTGGCCGTGGAGAACGTCGGATTCGGCCTGGCGGATCTGGCGGCCGAACTCGGCTATGTCGATTGGGACGACGCGGTCGTCGCCGCCGAGTCCGTGCGGACGAGGTACGCCGGCCTGTGGGCCGAGCTGCACGAGACCCCTGAGCTGCGGGCGGGCGACCGGCGAGCCGTCGAGGGTCGGATCCGTCGGCTGCACGAGATGGGGTTCTCGGTGGACGAGATCGAGCTCGAGCCGGGCACGAGCGCGGGTCGGGTGCGACTCCGGCTCGCCGTCGCGAACCGGCGCTATCACGCGCGCACGCTCGCCCGCCTCACGGGCGTCCAGGCCCTCGAGAACCAGGCCCGGCTGCTCCTGAACGACCTCCGCGAGTACCAACTCTGGCTGGCGTGGAATGAGCGACCTGGGCTCGACGAGGCAGCCGGCGCCGAATCCTGGCTCAACGACGTGTTCGAGGTCACGGTGTCCCGGATCGAAGGCCATGTCGGGGTCGGGCGAGACCTGGTGCAGGCCTACTGCGACCTGCTCGAGCACAAGTGGCTGATGTCCGAACAAGCCGGCGGCGACGTCGGGCTCGAAGCCGCGCTGGTGTCCTATCTCAACCTCGGCGCCCCCGCGCCGGAGTCGCCGGAAGCGGTCGCTTAGGACGATCCCGGGAAGCGGTCCGTCCAGCCGACGGCGCCATCCTCGGCCACCAGGCGGACGGAGATGCCCGCGCCGTCGAGGATGCTCGCCGCGATCGCCGCACGCTGCCCGGTGCGGCACAGCACGGTGACCTCGCCGGCGTCGCGAAGCTCCTCCAGCCGGCCCGGCAGGTCGGCCACGAAGATCGTCTCGGAGCTGGCGATGACGCCGTCGTCGCGCCACTCGATCGGCTGGCGGACGTCCAGCAGGCGGGCGGTCGTGCCGGACGTCGCCTCGGCGGCCAGCGCCGGCATCGTCGTCGTCCCGTAGCTCGACAACGCTCGTCCCGATCGCGCCCACGCGTCGATGCTCCCGTCGAGGACGCCTTCGATCCGGCGCCAGCCGATCCGGAAGAGCTGGACGGCGGCCTCCTCAAGGGCCGAAGACGGCCGATCCGGTACGACCAGGACGACCGGGCTGTCGTACTCGAGGAGCCAGCCGACATACGCCGCGAACGAGCTCGACAGCTCGATGTTGAGCGAGCCCGGGATGTGGGCCGCCGCGAACGAGCGCCGGTCGCGAGCGTCGATCACCCGGGCGCCTGCGGCGACGGCGCGCTCGACGGCACTCGGGTCGAGCGCGGCTGGGATGGGCAGTCGCCCGAGGACCGGCGGCCCGGCCCGATTGATCGGCGCCATGTGGCGGTAGTAGTCCGGGAAGCGGCCGACCGAGCCGAGGAGCGCCGTCCCGAAGCTCGACTCGTCGACGAACCGTAGCAGCGGGTTGCGGAGCCGCTCGTCGCCGACGGTCGTCGTCCGCGCCGGGACCGTCGGGCCGGCCGCGCAGAAGCTGCCGGCGCCGTGCGTCGGCAGGATACGCGTCGCGTCCGGCAGGCTCGCCAGGCGGCGCAGCGTCCGGAACTGGGCCGGCGTCAGCTCCTTCGCCGCCTCCGGCCCGAGGAGGTCGGTCCGCCCGGCGCTGCCGACGAGCAGCGAGCCGCCGGAGAAGACCGCGGCCGGCGCGTCGGGCGTCGCGCCGGCGACCTCCCAGGCGAGGTGCTCCGGGGTGTGCCCGGGGGTCGCCCGGGCGACGAGGCGAAGGTCCCCGATGGGGAACTCGTCGCCCTCGTCGGCCGCCCGATGGTCGAAGGCGTAGCCGCCCCGGGCGGGGACGACGAGCTCGGCCCCCGTCGCGGCACGGACCTCGTGCGCGCCCGAGACGTAGTCGTTGTGGACGTGCGTCTCGAGGACCGTCGTCACCCGCCAGCCGCGGGCCGCCGCGACGGCGAGGAAGCGCCAGGCGTCGCGCTGCGGGTCGACGAGCGCGGCCTCGTCGCCGGAGGCGAGAAGGTAGCTCGCGTCGCCGAGCCCCTTGGTGACGAAGACCTCGAGGTCCATCGCCGCGTAGTATCGCCGCGCAGCAAGGAAGACCGGAGCGAGGGGCGATGACAAAGATCGGCTATGCGGCGATGCTCGAGCAGTTCCACCCGACCGAGCTGCTCGACTGGTGCGCTCAGGCCGAGGCGGCCGGCTTCTCGGCCGGCTTCATGGTCAGCGAGCACTTCCACCCGTGGACGCCGCAGCAGGGGAACTCGGCCTTCGCGTGGGCCTTCATGGGCGCGCTCGGCCTGCGCACCTCGCTGCGCTTCGGGACCGGCGTCACCTGCCCGAGCTTCCGCTACCACCCGGCGATGATCGCCCACGCCGCCGCCACGCTGGGCGCGATGTTCCCCGGTCGCTTCTGGCTCGGACTCGGCGCCGGCGAGGCGCTCAACGAGCACATCGTCGGCGGCCAGTGGCCGGAGATCGGCGTCCGCTCGGCGATGATGTTCGAGGCCATCGAGATCATCAACAAGCTGTTCACCGGCGACGTCGTCCGCCACCGCGGCACGCACTTCACGCTGGAGAGTGCTCGCCTGTACACGCTCCCCGAGCAGCGCGTGCCGATCTACGTCGCGACGGCAGGCCCGCTGAACGCCAAGCGGACCGGCCGCCTCGCCGACGGGATGATCACCGTCGGCGCCGCTGACGCGAAGCTCAAGGAGCTCTGGGCGAACAACGACATCGGCGCACGGGAGGCGGGCAAGGACCCCGCGACGATGCCGAAGATCCTGCAGCTGCACCTGAGCTGGGCGCGAACCGATGAAGAGGCCGCCGAGGTCGCGGTCCGGGAGTGGCCGAACGGCGGCATGGCCTTCCCCAAGCAGGACATCCGGAATCCCGAGGACTTCGCGGCGCTGGCGAAGCTCGTGCGGCCGGAGAACTTCGTGAACCGGATGCTCATCAGCTCCGATCTCGGCCGACATGCCGCGAACATCCAGCACTACATCGACCTGGGCTTCGACGAGATCCACCTCCACCACGTCGGCCGGAACCAGGCCGAGTTCATCGACCTGTTCGGACGCGAGGTGCTGCCGGAGCTGCGGCTCGGCTGAGCGAGCGCGGGACCCGGGGCGGCCGGAGGGCGGCGTCCCAGGCCGGACGGGGGCCGGGAGCGCAGGCGGCCCGATTCATTGCGCCGGACGCAATTCGGCGACGTCGCGTTGCCTGTGACGCAAACATGCGCGCGACTGATGCCCGGAAGGCCCAGGCCGGGCTTCGAATCCGGTCGCTGGCTGCCTCGAAGGCCGGGTGGGAGCCCGAACCTTGCGTCCGACGCGAGGAATCGTGCCCGGAGGCTCGCGGCGGAGGGGCAGCGTCATCGTTGCTTGCGCCTGACGCAAAGGGCAGTCGACGGGGCGCAGGGCCGCGGGCCGCGCGGGGTCCCGCGGGGCGCGGCGCGCGTCAGCCGCCTCGCAGCCGGTTGTACCTGCGCATCACCTCGATGAGGCGGTCGTGGGGCAGCGCGTGAGCGGTGATGCCGTCGCGCCCCGTCATCGTGCGGGCTGCGACGAGGGCGTTCGCGATCGCCTCCTCGGTCGCCTCGATCGTCGCCTCGAACAGGGGGTCGAGCGCCGCGTCGATGAGCGCCCGGACCGTCTCGAACGGCTCACCGATCGGCTTGACCTCGGCTGGCGCGAGGCCGCGGTTGCCGGTCGCGAAGGCGAGGATCAGGTCGCCCGAGGATGTCGCGCCGAAGCCGCCTGAGCGGGCCAGGCCGAGGCCGGCTCGTTGGGCGACCCGGTCACACTGGTGCGGCAGCAGCGGTGCGTCCGTCGCGACGACGATGATGATCGAGCCCGAGCCCGGACGCGGCTCGCCCGGAGCCGGCTTTGGGGCGTCGTACGGCGACGCGACCTCCGACGTCGGGATCTCGCGGCCGACGGGGACGCCGTCGATGATGAGCAGGCCGCGCCGGCCGTAGTTCGCCTGGACCAGGACGCCGACCGTCCAGCCGCCGACGGCAGCGGGGACGACCCGCGACGCCGTGCCGATGCCGCCCTTGAACTCGTGGCAGATCATCCCTGTCCCGCCGCCGACGCCGCCTTCAGCCACCGGACCACGGGCCGCGGCGGCGATCGCCGCGTCCACGTGCTCGGGCCGGACATGGTGGCCGCTCATGTCGTTGAGCCGGCCGTCGTAGCACTCGCCGGCGACGGTCAGCGACCAGGACGGGGCGCCCGGAACCCGGTTCCGGACGGCGTGATCCACGAGCGCGTCGCGGACGGTCCCGACCGAGTGGGTGTTCGTGATCGCGATCGCACCGTACAGATGGCCGCTCTCGCGGATCCACTCGAGGCCGGTGAGCTCGCCGTTGCCGTTGAGCGTGTGGCAGCCGGCGAACAGCGGCTCCGCCCAGACGTTGCCGTCGTGCGGGATCACCACGGTCACGCCGGTCCTCACCGGGCCCTCGCCGACGACGAGCGGACCGTCGCCACGGATGAGCGTCGTGTGGCCGACCCGGACACCGGCGACGTCGGTGATCGCGTTCAGGGGCCCCGGCGGCAGCGTCCCGATGACGATGCCGAGATCGCGCGCCCGCGTCATCGGCGTCAGCCCGCCCCGAGGAGCACGGCGATGACGAGCAGCGCGAGGTACACGACCGCCCCGCCGACGACGAGCATCAGCCGGGCCGCTCGATCGATGGCCGAGCCGCCGAGCCACAGGTAGAGCACCGGACCGACCGCCGGGACGGCGATGACGAGCGCCATCCAGGCGAGCCGCCGACGCGACGCGAGGTCCTCGCGACGGACGAGGTCCCACAACGCGATGGCGACCCATGCCGCCCACAGGACGAGCGGGAAGACGTAGCCGTACAGCCCAAGGAGCAGGCCCCACGGCGTGTTGTCGAGCGGGATCGCCAAGATCGTCACCTCCCTCGAAGTATCGCTCCCCGGCGGATCCGGTTCGATCGACCCGACCGATCGGACGGCATAGGCACCCGGCACGGCGGCCTCCGGGATGGCCGGCGCCGCCGGGGCGGTCGCCGCGTCCGGCATCCCGGGCTGGCTTGGCGGCGCCGGCCACGTATGCCAGTCGCCGTGCGGGTAGTCGCCGTCGAACGTGTCGATGTAGCGCGTCAGCAGCGAACCGATCGTCACGTCGAGTCCGCCGCCGCCGAGCCGTCCGAACGGCGACCCGCAACCCCCGACGGATTCGAGCGCCGGCGGCAGGGACGTCGAATGGCTGTTGGCGGCGAAGCAGTCCCGCCCGCCGGACGGGCCGCCGAGTGCGAGGTCCGCCTCGCCGGAGCGGCGGACGACATTGCCGGACACGGTGTTGCCGCCGCTCGTCCAGAAGTTCGCGTCGATGATCGGCTGGACGGCGATGCCGTACGTCGGGTGGTCCTCGACGAGGTTGCCCTCGACACGATCGTCCCGACCACCGGAGACGAGGATGCCGATGCCGTACGCCGCATACGGGTACGTCTTCGCCGGGACGTCGAGGCGGTCGTTGTCGTGAACGTGGTTGCCGGCGATGAGGACGTCGGCCTGCGGCGCCAGCTCCTCCGAGTCGAGCGTGTTCGGGACGATGCCGGCCATGTTGTCGCGCCACTCGCTGTTGACGAGCGCGAGGTCGCCGCCGGCGTTCGTGCCCGAATAGCCGAGCGCGTTCTCGGCCGCGATGACGTCGTCGATGACCGCATGGCACGGCTGGCACTGGCCGATGTAGAAACCGCTGTCGGGGTGGCCGGAGGCCCACGAGTGCTCGAGCCGGCCCCAGGCCGAATCGAACGCATAGAGCCCGTAGTCCCCGTTCGCGTAGGCCGTCAGGTAGGAACCGCGGTAGCCGTTCACGCCGGCCCAGTAGAAGCCGTTGAGCTCGAAGTGGCGGGCGGTCAGGTTCTCGACGGCGACGCCGTCGGCCTCGAAGACGGCGATCCCGTTCGCGCGCTTGAACTCACCGTCGAGGATCGTGGCGTCGCGGTCCTCGCCACGGATCGTGAGGAACGGCGTGCGCACGAGGACACTCTCGTGATAGACGCCCGGAGCGACGAGCACCAGGTCGCCCGGCTCGGCGTCGCTCACCGCCTCCTGGATCGAGGGCGCGTCGCCCGGCACGCGGATCGTCACACCGGGGCCGGCAGGCGGCGTTTCACGACCGGGACCGACGCCGAACGCCGCGCCCAGCCGCGCCGGCAGCGGCACGTCACCGACGACGACGACGCCGGTCATGCCGATGCCGCCCGGCGAGCCGTGCAGCGTGCAGGTGAAGGCGAAGACGCCGGGCTCGGAGAACTCGACCTCGAGCTCGTCACCCGGGGCGAGGACCCCCGAGTCGAACAGGCCGTCATCGGACGTCACCGTGTGCTGGTTGCGGCCCCCGTTCTCGAACTCGACCGCCGTGCCGGGGGCGACCCGCAGCACCTGCGGCGTGAAGAAGTCGTCGAGACCGCGCACGACCTCGTAGGCCCCCGGCTCGCCGCCGCCGCCACCCGGGCCCCCGCCGGCCAGGTATGCCCCGCCCACGACCAGCACCACCAGGACGAGGGCACTGGCGGCGATCCGTCGCAGCCGCACGGCGGCGGTCAGTCGGCTTGGCTCGTCGAGATGATGTCGACGCCCGGGATCGCCTCGATCGCCTCGATGGCGGCGGCGAAGGCCGCGGTCGAGCGACCGCGCACCGACAGGTCCGCCCGGTACTGGTCGCGACCGGTGCGCTGCGTCTGGATCGAGCCGATGTCGAGCTTGTGCTCGGCCAGCACGGTGGATACCTCGCCGACCGCCTCCAGCCGGACGAGCGCCAGGCGGAGCTGGACCTCCGGCAGGTTCGAGCCGCGGAGTCGCTCGGCGAGCGCGTTGATCGGCCACAGGCTCACGAGGATGACGACGGTCGCGACGACCGCGATGACCTGCTCGCCGGCGCCGGCCGCCATGCCGACCCCGGCGGTCGCCCACAGGCTCGCCGCGGTCGTCAGGCCGCGGATCACGACGCCGTCCTTGAGGATCGCCCCGGCGCCGAGGAAGCCGATGCCGGACACGATCTGAGCGGCGATCCGGGTCGGATCGATCGGCGCCGACGGCGTCCCCGTGCCGAAGCCGTGGATCGACATCACCGTGAAGACGGCGGAGCCGAGGGCGACGAGCATGTGCGTCCGGATGCCGGCCGGGTGGTTGTGGATCTCTCGCTCGGCACCGACCGCGCCGCCGAGGGCGGCCGCGATGACGATCCGGATGGCGAGGTCGGTCTGCAGCGCGAGGTCGATCGGCATGCGCTGCATCATCGCGCGTCGGGCGATGCGACGCCAGGCGGCCGCGCACCGGTCGTACCATCACCCGGCGATGCGGATCGACCTGAACGCGGATGTCGGCGAGAGCTACGGCCAGTGGCAGCTGGGCGATGATGCCCGGCTCATCCCGCTCGTCAGCTCGGTCAACGTCGCCTGCGGATTCCACGCCGGCGATCCGCTGACCATCGAGCGAACGATCGCGCGGGCGGTCGCCTCCGGCGTCGCCGTCGGCGCCCACCCAGGCTATCCCGACCTGGTGGGATTCGGCCGTCGCGACATGGACATGACCGCCGCCGAGCTGGAGGCGGCGATCGTCTACCAGGTCGGCGCAGCAGCCGCCTTCGCGCGAGCGGCGGGCACGGACCTGCGCCACGTCAAGCCCCACGGCGCGCTGTACAACCGGGCGGCGCGCGATGCCGCGACCGCCGAAGCGGTGGCGCGGGCTGTGCGTCGCTGCTCCGGCGAGCTCATCCTCGTCGGCCTGGCCGGCTCGGTCATGCTCGCCGCGGGCGAGGCTGCCGGCCTGGCCGTCGGCGCGGAGGCGTTCGCCGACCGGGTCTACGAAGCGGACGGGTCGCTGCGCTCGCGAAGCCTGGCGAGCGCGCTGCTGGACGAGCCGGAGGCTGCGGCCGCCCAGGCGGTCGGCATCGTCCGGGATGGACGTGCGGCCGCCTTCGATGGCTCCAGCATCACGTTGCGCGCCGACACGCTGTGCATCCACGGTGACGGTCCACGCGCCGTCGAGATCGCCGTCGCCGTGCGGGCCGCCCTCGAGGCCGCCGGCGCGACGATCGCGCCGCTCGGCCGGTGAACCGGGCGGCCGAACCGGCGCCGGTCCTGGACCTTGCCGGCGTCGTCGTCCGACGGTCCGGCAGAGCGATCCTGGGGCCGATCGACTGGACCGTCCAGCGCGGCGAGCGCTGGGTCGTCCTGGGTCCGAATGGCTCGGGCAAGACGACGCTCGTCCAGATCGCGTCGACGTACCTCTGGCCGTCGAGCGGCCGGGTGAGCGTGCTCGGCGAGCGGATCGGCGCGGTCGACGCGCGCGAGCTCCGGCGACGCATCGGCTACGCCGGGCCTGCGCTGGAGGCGATGATCGACGGCGGCCTGACGGCGCTCGACGTCGTGCGCACCGCGCGCCATGCGGCGCTCGGACCGTGGTGGCACCGCTACGAGGCGGCCGACGATGCCCGGGCGCTCGGCCTGCTCGACCGCCTCGGTGTCGCCGCCTTCGCCGGCCGGCCGTTCGGCCTCCTGTCGACCGGCGAGCGGCGCCGGGTCCAGATCGCTCGCGCGCTCATGCCGGCGCCCGAGATCCTCATCCTCGACGAGCCGTCCGCGTCGCTCGACCTGGGAGCCCGCGAGGCGCTCGTCCGCGACCTCGATTCACTCGCCGCGGACGGCGAGCTCGCCGCGATCGTGCTCGTCAACCATCACGTGGAGGAGATCCCGGCGTCATTCGATCGGGCGATGGTCCTGTCCGCCGGGCGGGCGGTCGCCGCCGGCCCGATCGGCGTAGCCCTGACAGAAGCCGCCCTGCGCCGGGCATTCGGCCTGCCGATCGCAGTCGAACGCCGGGACGGCCGCTGGAGAGCATGGCTGGACGGCGGCCGGTGAGCCGCGGCGCCGTCCGCGTCCTCCCGTTCGGCGACGCGGGCGTCCTCGTCGTCCTCGGCGACCGGATCGACCCCGCGATCTCGTCACGCGTCCACCGGCTCGCGGCCATCATCCGAGGGGCGACCGCGGGCGAGGCCGGCTGGCGGCTGCCGATCCCCGCCTATGCGAGCGTCCTCGTGCCGGTCGATCCGCTCGAGCCCGGCGTCGAGATGGCGATGGGCCGGCTCCTCGAGATCGCCGCCGAGGTCGAGATCGCCCCGGTCAGGGCGACCGAGGGATCCGCGGCGCCGATCGAGATCCCGGTCCGCTACGGCGGCATCGACGGTCCGGACCTGGGTGACGTCGCGGCGCTCCATGACCTGCGGCCGGCCGACGTCGTCGAGCTCCACGCCTCGGTCGACTACCGGGTCTTCTTCCTCGGCTTCGCACCCGGCTTCGGCTACCTCGGTCCAGTCCCGGCGGCCATCGTGACGCCGCGGCTGGCGACTCCGAGGACCCGCGTGCCGGCCGGTAGCGTCGGCCTGGCCGGTTCGCAGACGGGGATCTACCCGTTCGACTCGCCGGGTGGCTGGCGGATCCTCGGCCGGACCGACGTGCGGCCGTGGGACCTGCGACGCGATCCGCCGGCGCTCCTGGCTCCGGGAGATATCGTCCGCTTCGTCCCGCTGCGATGACGACGCCGTTGTTCGAGGTCGTCGAGCCGGGCTTCCTGACGACCGTTCAGGATCTGGGTCGCCCCGACTTCGCCCACCTCGGCGTGCCACGCTCCGGGGCCGCCGACACGTGGTCGGCGGCCGTCGCGAACGTGCTCCTTGGGAATCCGCCGGATGCGGCCGTCCTTGAGTGCACCATCGTCGGCCCGTCGCTTCAGGTACTTGGAGACCACGTCGTCGCGCTCGCCGGGGCGGATCTCGGTGCGACGGTCGATCCGGGCGGCCGACGCCTCGCTCCAGGCGCGGTCCACCGCCTGTCGGCCGGCGACGAACTCCGGATGTCCGGCTCCGGCGATCCGGCGGTGACCGGGGCTCGCGCGTACCTCGCCGTGCCGGGCGGTGTCGATGAGACCGTCGTCCTCGGATCGAGGGCCACCTGCCTCGTCGCCGGCTTCGGCGGCCTCGACGGACGAGCCCTCCGGGCGGGCGACGTCGTCTATGCCGTCGGTCCGCCGCCGGCGGACCGGCTCGTTGCGGTCGGTCGCCTCGCCCCGGGGGGACCGCGATGGCCCATCGGCGCCGACGATCCGGTCCTCGGCGCGTCCACGGTCCGCGTCCTCGCGGGCCCGGACACGGAACCGGGCGACGTCGCGGCTCTCGCCGCGGCGGACTGGGCGGTCTCCCCCGCGAGCGACCGCCGCGGGCTTCGACTGGACGGGCCCGGACCACGAAGCCGTGTCGGGGCAGGCGAGCGACTCACGGCGGGTGTCCTCCCGGGCTCGGTGCAGCTGCCGCCCGACGGCCAGCCGATCGTGCTCCTCGTGGACGCCCAGCCGACCGGCGGCTACCCCGTCGTCGCGGTCGTCATCGAGGCCGACCTGCCGGTCGTGGGTCAGCTCGCGCCGGGAGCGGCCATCCGCTTCGTCGAGCTGTCCGCGGCTGAGGCGTGGAATGCGAACGCGGCCCGCCGGGCAAGCTTCGAGTCGGGATGGCGGGCGCTCGCCGAGACCGCCGGCCGGAACGGCCTGTGGAAGCCTGCCGACGGCTGAGGCGGGCGCGACAGCTCAGGCGGCCGGAGTCGGCGGCACTGCGACGGGACGATCGCCGCCCCGAGCCCTGGTACCGGTCGTC
>Ga0247727_10006574_pt1 | contig 22766 bp, 26 predicted proteins | sample WisWelCaveWW1625_FD_202498 | JGI IMG/M metagenome (GOLD analysis project Ga0247727, IMG submission 202498) | Biofilm microbial communities from Wishing Well Cave, Virginia, United States - WW16-25 | ecosystem: Environmental > Aquatic > Deep subsurface > Groundwater > Cave microbial mat | place...
AGCGGCCAACAGCGTCGCAACGGCCACGGTCTCGCCATCCAACGTCGTAAATTCGACCTCGTAACCTTCGCCGCCCCGATGAATGAGTACGACGGTGCCGATATCGCCACGCCTAAGGCCGTGCTTGGGGAGGTCGCATTCCAGAATCACGTCTTCTAACTCCTGAGCCATCAAACCTCTCTGTGCGTCTAGCGATGATGTTTGGCGATAAGCTCCCTGACGGCCGGCACGAGTTCGCTAGGGATCTCCATCACAGTCTGGGTGTGATCCTCCGCTGCAGCTTCATCTTCTGCTACAGCCTCTTCTTCCGTCTGCTCTTCATAATGCGCAAGGACTCGACGGACTCGCGTTTCGTCCCAACCTGGAGGGAATTTGCTCTGCGTCATAACTTTCTCCTTCGGCGGCGCGGTAAGCCATCAAGGGTTTGCCTGTCAACTGATAGGCAGTAATAACAAACACCGAATCGGGTTCTGGATCAGGTACATAAATAACGCGGATATACCGGCCTGCCCTGGTCTGGCCGATCGCTACGCGAGAATCCTCTCGCCCGGGGCGATCCTCCCCTGGCTCTCTCAATACATCCTCTACCTCCCGCGCGTCAACCTGGTGACCATAAATGTGAGGCAGGACAGTTTCTGGGTCAATATAGAACCGAATGTTCATCATTCAGAAAACTCCTTTGAAAATGCGACGGCGAATGGTCGTCAAATGCTCCAAATGGTCGCCGTAGCTCATCCCGTCGTCGCGGAGGACGACGCGATTGCTGCGGCGCATAGAGGTGAAGCGTTGGGGGAGGATACATGGAGTCATCACGTTTGTGAAGCGCCCGTTAACGTGACCGGCGCGGCGAAGAATTTAGCGGCTGGAAGGGTGGAGAGGGAGTGGCCAGGTGCCCTTCTTGCTCGCAGAGCCCCCACGATGGAACAGTGGTCGCTCGATGCGCGCAGTAAAGGGCAGTCTTGGCCACTCCCCTAAAGGGAGGAATAAAGAGATGGAAGACCCCTCGCCCAGGCTATTGGCACGTCCCGGGAAATCGATTGCGAAGCAATCGGAGGGTAGGGCGGGTGAAAAATATCTTCCAGTGGGTGGGCGGGTGAAAAAGTCGCGCGCAGTGGAAGGTCAATCAGCCCCCATCCCTGAAGAGAGAACGAGCAAGCTTGGAGGGATGGGATGGGCAACCTGGTCGTCCTCCTGCTCGCGGAACGCGCGCCCTCAGAAGGACCTCGTTCGACGCGCGCAATCGAGGATCGATCAGGCCGCCCTATGAAGGGAGAACGAGCAAGCTTGGAGGGATCATCTGTAGCCTCGTTCGATGCGCGCAATCGAGGATCAACCAGGCTATCCTGTGAAGAGAAAAGTCAAGCAAAGACCCAGGCAGCGCAACGCGGGCTAGGGCTTCGGAACTTCTAAATCTTTGCAAATCTTGCGAGCGAGGAAATCGTTGATCTCTCGATGGCGGGGGACGGTTGACGTCTTGTCGGCAGAGCGGTTCACGTACACACTATGACTTCCGCCTTCACGAAGGAGCTGTACACCGTAGCGTTCGAGGTGACGAATCAGATCGATTCGTTTCATGAAATGGAGGCGAGAGGCTCGCGAATCACGGTCTTGTTCCTGAGAGATTCTTCTGCTAACGCACGGTTAGATTCCAATACCAACTGGACAGCTTCTTGAAGGTTGGTCCTGGCTTCATCGAGCGTGTCTCCCTGCGTGTTTGCGCCGGGCAACTCCTCGACAAACGCGATATACCCTTCGGGCACTTTTTGGAAAACGGCGGTCAGTTGTTCCTTCATGGCAGTGGTCTCCTTACGCGTGAAGTATAACAGAGTGAATAGGCTATGCCCACTCAAGTGCAGAGGTTCCTGGTCTAACGAATGGCGTTCTCGCTTTCCTCATTCATCGCCTTCTTCTGATCATATTTGATTGTTCTCTTGGTGGAATCTTTCTTGCCCGTCTCCTGCTTCGCGGCGGAACGATCGCTGGAGGTCACGCAGCCGGTCACGGTGAGCAAGAGTATGGAGAAGACTACCGCCGTCACAATGGACATGGGACCTCCTTGATCCTGAATGTTCTTGTCGTAGCGAAATACTCTCATCCCGAAATTGCTGAACGCTCTTTGTCCTGTGCAGCCAGGGGGAGGGAAGGGCACCCACATTGGTCCTGTGCTCCCGGAACGCGCGCCCTCAGAAGGGCCTCGTTCGACGGCCGCACGTAGACCAACATGGGTACCCTTCCTGGAAACGAAAAGCAAGCGACCTTGGAAAGAGCATGAGAGGACAGACTAGATGCTCTCCTGTGCTCGTGCAACGCGCGGTCTCCGAAGACCTTCGTACGGGCTAATGGCACGTCCCGGGAAATCGATTGCGAAGCAATCGGAGGGTAGGGCGGGTGAAAAAAATCTGCTAGTGGGTGGGCCGGGTGAGAAAGTCGCGCGCAGTGGGAGACCATCTCGTTCGCCCTCAAGGGAGAAGATAGTAGAGCGGTAGCCACTGCGGCGAGAAAAACTCCTGACCCATTTCTTTCACAATTACCCTTCGCAAATCCTCGTAAATACTTCCATTGCAAGGCTTTGTCCGTTGATTTTCTGAATCAGAAGCGCTATTTCTCTGTTGTCCCAAGACATATTTTCCTATCGTAAAAAAAGACACATGGCCTTGCCAATACTAACCGAACAGGTTGAGCGGAACATTCTGCTTATTCGTGGGCATCGAGTGATGCTGGATACAGATCTGGCAATCCTCTACGGTGTGCCGACAAAACGGCTCAATGAGCAAGTCATGCGGAACAAGAAGAGATTTCCGTCCGATTTTATGTTCCAGTTGACGGCTGAAGAGGTCGAATGTTTAAGGTCGCAATTTGCGACCTTAAAACCAGGTCGTGGGCAACACAGAAAATACCGCCCTTACGTCTTCACTGAACAGGGCGTTGCCATGCTCTCAAGCGTACTGCATAGCGAGCGCGCCATCCAAGTGAACATCGCCATCATGCGAGCGTTCGTTCAACTTCGAGAGATGATCGGCTCGAACAAGGGGCTTGCCCGACGCCTCAATGAGCTGGAGAAGAAGTACGATTCCCAGTTTCGGGTTGTCTTCGAGGCGATTCGTGAACTCATGGCGGAGCCAGAGCCCAAGGTCAAACGAATCGGGTTCAAAACCTAACTGCGTGACCGCAGTCGACGACCTCACCAACTGAGCCGACCTACCAGATTTAGCAGGCCGCGGAAAAACTATTTTTGCACAGCGGAACTTCGTTAGGCAGCACGTCTGAGATAAGCCCGGTCTGTCTGGTTATCTGGTCTATCTGGTTTGTCTAGTTCAACCAAACAGACCAAATGAACAAGAGAGACCAGCCGGTTCTCGCCCGTCTCGCTTGTCCAGCCTGTCTCGCACGTCTAGCGTCAAAATTGCAATCGGAAGCGCAGGGGTTTCCGGCCTAACGAATGGCGTTCTCGCTTTCCTCATTCATCGCCTTCTTCTGATCATGTTTGATGACTTTTTGATGGAATCTTTCTTGCCCGTCTCCTGCTTTGCGGCGGGAGGAGGGCCGGAGGTCGCGCAGCCGGTCACGGTGAGCAAGAGCATGGAGAGGACTACCGCCGTCACAATGGACATGGGACTTCCTTGATCCTGAGTGTTCTTGGCGTACCGAATGTCTTGCACCTCTCGCGTTAAACAATGGTGACTCGCACCACTCTTTACTCCCTGCCTATGCCCCACCTCGAGATCAGCGCAAGAAGGTGAGAGACGCGGGCACAAAAGAGGACTAGCCGGTAGGCGAATGGACTCTCAGTCCTTGTCCAAGCGGTCGTACAGATCGGAAGAGTCGTGAGAGCCGGTGCCACCCTTCCCCTGGCGCTCACCGGTGGGCCAATCGGGCTCCCCGTACCGAAGCAACTCATTCAGTGGGACGCCGATATATTTCTGATCAAACTGCTGGCGATCATAGGAACTGCACGTATACCAGCGGTCGCTACACAACGTCGTATCATGGCCCGTCACGCCTAGCGCGTCCATCGGGAAATTCATCGGCTGAAGCAATTTGTCAGGGGGAGTCTTGTGTGAGCCCAATTCTTCCGCGTGGACGGAGACAGGCAGTGGCAGCAGCAGGAGCAAAAGGATGAAGACGACCCACATGGCGAGCCTCCGAGAAGCGGAACAACTAGTGGGTTTATCCTACTCCCGCGTGGAGAACAGCGCAAGCGGGTTGACTGCGCTACTGAGCCTGCACCTTAGTGGTGTTCGTCTGAAGGCTAAAGATTCGTTCGCCATTGTTGTAGGCGGCTGATTCTGATTTTTCTAACCATATGAGGCCGGCTCCAGTACAAGATGGAGTCCCACAGACAAGAGCGCTTTGCGGATGGCCAAGAGGTTGCACATTTCTCACGTAATTTCTCTTGTAGCCACCGCGACCAGGAGGCCTTACTCCGCATACGTTGCAACGAACAAGAGCCATAGTCTTTGCCTCCTTCTGAGACAGCTAGTTAATGTCGATTCGCACCGCCTGGGTGAGATTCAGGTCGGCCAGCACTTGCCGCAATTCCACGAGAAGCGCGGCGGCTGCATCGGCGTCGAGGTCTAGAGTGAAATCGAGCCCCAGGCGGAGGCTCGAACCGGATTTGAGTTTCGGAAGAAGCTTTGTCCCTAGCTTGTTCCAAACCTCAAGAGGGATTGCACCAGTTATATGGACTGTCTTTTTCCCGATGGACGACCCACTGGCAGGAGTAGGTTCAAGTTTGAACGGCTCTGGTTTTTCCTCACCTTGTTCCTCAGGTGGCACGATGAGCGGCGGTTTCGTTTTAAGGGCCTTAGCCTTTACCTTGGTCAACAGATAGACATCAGCGTCGAAAGCGATTTCATCAGCGGGCAGCAACTCTTCGAACCAGATGCGTGTATACCCCCCGCCCGGCTGCTGACCTGAGGCCAGGCCAAAGTCACCGTGCATCACAAGCTCTGGGATTTTTCCTTTCAGATATCTGTCCGGGTCCAGGAGCCGTTCCATCGAGCCATTCAGGAAGGCCTGCCGAAGGCTCGCAAGCGGCCACGCTCCGGTCTCTTTGAACGCTGGCGGCCACCTACGCTCAAGATAGCCCCCCCCAGGCGAATCATTCAAAAGGGCATAGGATCTCAATGCGGTCACGACGTGTCCGCAGAGGGTCTCCTGTGGGCTCGCATGCCCGGCGCCTAGATCAATGACCTTTAAACCATCGACCTCACGGTTGTCCGCCAACACCACAAAGCGGTAGCCCGCCCAGACCTCATCCTTGGCGATCTCTTCTGCATCGCGAACCTTCGCGATGATTTCGGTGCGATCGGAACGGTCGAAGTCGCCTTCCAACGTTCCGTCCGCGACCTCCTTCGCAATTCGCTTCCATGCAAGCCACGCTTCAACTTTATCCTTGAGATCTCGACCGGGCTTCCGCACACACCAGACCAAGGAGCCAGGATAAAGACGTGGCGATTTCCCTCGCTGCTTGGTCCACTCGGCAATGGATGTGCGAAGGGCACCGTTGCCTTCCCATTCGGATTCAGGGGCCAGCATGACCAGCGTCAGCTTCGGCGTATCTTGAACCGCGCTTCCATCTTCAGGGAACGGGACGAGCGGAAGATCTGCGCCTCGTTCGAACTCTTTCTTTACAAGAGACTGTGCAGCCTTTTTCACTTCCTCGTCATCCAAAGATGCACGACGATCGTTGACGACTTTCTTCAGCGTCGGCTTGAACCCGAACTTCAACCCATCCGAGCCGGACTTGCGGATATAGAAGCCTTTTGCTTCCAAGGTCATAGCAGCATTATCAATGGAAGTAGTATCCAACTCGGGTTCGCCGAGCGCAAACCGCAACTCCGGTAGGTGCGCGGCTTTGTCACCTTGTCCGCCCGATGATTCGAAGAGGATGGTCGTTCCTACGCGCCGGTGGATGTCCCTGAGCGGACCCTTGCAGTCAGCATCAAGAGCGCCCGCATGGCAATGCGCACTTGCAATATCGGCTTCAATTGCCGGGTTCAAACGCGGCTCACCGAGCTGACCGAGAATCACAGCCCTAAACTCAGGGACCTCCAGGGGGGCAGAGCCCAAGGTAATCAGCGGTTCGCGTCTGGCCCTCTGATACCCATCGCGATACGCCCATGAAATCCACTGCGCCAGCATGGCCAGGGTACCGCGGGTTTGCTGGAATTGCTTGAGCGGCTGCCACTTCCGTTGAAACACCGACAGCGTGGCAGGATGGAAGGGGTAGCAGGCCTCGAAGCGTGCACGCAGGAAATCCCGCGCCTTCGCTTCCGTCAAAGCCGTGTCCACAGCCGTCCACTCGGAAGGAAGCTCAGCACGATGATCGAAGCACCAGTCGGCATACGTCTTGGCCACGGCCTTCATCATCGTGTCCCGTCCGATGTCCTCGAAGAGCCGGCGGCGGACCACTTCGCTGATTTCGGCTTCGTCGTTGGAGATCAAGTCTTTGGCAACACGACGGACGACCTTGGTAATCCTCTCCTGCCAGGCGAGGTCCCAATCAGTCATTTCAACCTGGCTGCGGGGAAGACTGATGACCGCTGCGCCACGGGCCGTTCCCGTCATGGCAACCGTGAGATTCTGGATAAATGCGAGAAACCCATCCGCCATCGGACGGTGCCTATTGAGGAAGTTGAGCACTTCGTCCATGAGAATGAGCGCCGAACCGCCCGCTGCCTGGACCAGACGACCGATTGCTTCCGTTCCCGGTGGCGTCGTCTTCGCCGCAGACCCCAGCACTGCCACGCCGTCGTCACCGGCAAGCTGTCTTGCAACATCAATCCACGGAGTCTCGCGCCCCGCTTGCGGGTCCCAAGCATTACCGACAAAGACCGCCACCTTCGCGATTGGAATCTCGGAAAGACCGGCGTCCTTGACGAGGTTAGCGACTTCCTCCTGCTTCCAAACCTTCTTGCCGCCACGCACAAGATGATAGAGCGTCGCAAGCGTGTGCGTTTTCCCTCCACCGAACTGTGTGATGAGGGTCAGGACGGGCGCGCTGTTTTCAGTCTTGCCCGCGAGTCGTCGCAGCACCATGCCAGTGTGCTCGCGCAGTGCGCGCGTGAAGCAGGTCCGCTTGAAAAAATGGACTGGGTCTTTGTAGTCCTCCGGGGCAGTCCCGGCCACCACCTGTTCCAGAGCGATGGCGAACTCGTCCGGATTGAAGGAGCGGCCTTCCCGGACCTCTTTTCTCGGTAGCGCGACTTTGTACCAAGGCTCCATCAGTTAACCTTTATCTCGGGACGGCCAGTAGCATAGCATCCAGAAGGCGCTTTTCCTCGCTGTCTTTTGGATAAAGCGCCGAGAGCGCGTTGGCGAGCCGCAGGAAGTCTGGGCTCCGTTCCTGCTCGGCCTTCAGGAGCGCGCGTAGCGCATTGGCGCGTCCGCTCGCCTGGAGAAGCATTGCTGCGTGGACGCGGTCCAGTGTCGTGGCCTCCCGGCGCGAGGCCAGCTTTTCATCGGAGACCTCCGTAGCAGAAGCCTTCTTCGCCTTCTTACCTCTGCCTCGACCTTTGATCTCTGGCACCGCTCCATACTCCTCATTGAAGAGAGTTGCCTGAATGGGACCGGTCGGGCTGGCCTCGATCCGGTCCGCGACGACAGACGCGCCATCTTCGCCGAAGAGTTGCTCGGCTCGCTGGCTCACAGGCAGCAGCCGGACGATGCCCTTCTCGGTCTCGATGATCCGGCCTTCCCACTGGTCGAGATGAATGCCGAGCGGCTGGGCGAATCGACGTGCCACGTCGTAGATGAGGGTGAAGCCCTTCTTCTTGACACCATTCCCACGAGATTCTTCCTCGTCGTCCATGTCCGCTTCTTCATCAGCCTCTTCGCCATTCGTCTTGGCAGCCTCAACATCAGTAGCTTGGAGCGTCCAGAGGAAAAGAGCCGTCAGCCGGGCATCTTCTTCGAGTGCTCCCGCCATGCCGTTGCGGGCTCTTGCCTCAGCCGTGCCAAGGATTTGGCCAAGGGCTGTACGACCGACAGTCTCCCAGACGTACGCAAGAAACCCACGCTTGTAAGGTTCGGCTGCGGTCGGGTCGCCACCCAAAGGGATTTCGCGCCCTTCGGCATCCTCGACCTTGGAGTAACGGCTGTAGACCTCCATGGCCGGACCGATGCAGGCGAAGACGAGGTCGGCGCCGCGGACACCCTCGCCTTGCAGGCGCTCCATCCAATCGCCAACTCGGGTCGGCAACTCGCGCAGCACGTCGGCCCAGTCGCCTACCCGTGCGTCGTCGGGGCGCGGACGGCAGACGAGGTGGACGCTGGTGGCGAGGGCGGCGGACTCACGGGCGCGCGGGCGATGGGCTTGCTCTGTTGCGATGGGCCACGAACCTGTGATGGTCCACTTTCCGCGGGTCATGCCCGCGAGGAGAGCCTCCCATCCCTCGGTCGTCTTGTGGGCGAACACCACGCACCCGACGCCATCCCTTTGAACGACGCGGCCGCCGTCCGAGAATGCAGCCGCCATCGCATCCTCGAAGAAAGTCTTGTCCTTTGGGCGCCCGTCGACAAGCTTCGTCTCGTCGTGGATTGCCTCAAGTCGCTTGGGTGTCAGTGGATTGGTCGGGTCGAAGGGATCACGGAGGATCACGTCTGGAAGTACCCTTCGGTACCACACGAAGAAGAGATCAGAAAGGTCGGCGTAAGGTATGGCGTCATAGTACGGCGGGTCGGTGAACCAAATGTGAGCCGACTCGCTTGGGAGCGGCGAGGTCTGAGCCGCCGCCAGTTGGCATTGAGCGGTGCGAGACACCCCTCTCACCGAATCGACGCCGTTGGCTAGGTTCTCAACGCATACCGCGAAACTACCGCTCGCATTTGAGATCGGGACCCCCTCCGCGAAGCCCCATCCTGGCTTGAGGCGTCCGCTTGAAAGGACCTGTCGTGGACACTCAGCGATCGGTTCCCACGGGCAGGCGACGTTGCAGAGATCCGCGAGCTTCCCGAGTGCTAGCAACAAAGGCCGTGCTATTCGGTCGACCATAGCCGCCAATTGCCCGATCCGGAGGAGCGCCACCTTCTGCCGTGCCGTGAAGAGATCGCCCCACTGCAGCATGCCGTACCGCTGCACGCTGAACGCCCGACCGGCCCCGGAGCCACCACCGACGGGCGTCGGCTCATCCGGCAACGGGCACAGACCCTTCTTCCCGCGGCGTTCCCACTCGCCGAGGATCACCGCGAGCCGCTCGTGCGACTCGTGAACGGCCTCGTAATCGCGCTCTGCGGCCAGTCGGTAGTGCCGCCCCTGTTCTCCGGGCTTGAGCGTCACCACCGCGAGCATGCGCGCGCCGGCCCTGCGCTGGTCCTTCTCGTCGAAGACGACGTCGGCCCCGCCGCGCTGCGCCGTGAGCTGCGCCCGCACGCGCTCGGGGGGAAGCACCGCGCCACACGCAACGCACGTGGCCTTCGCGCGCGTCACTGTTCCGCCGGGCACGTCCTTCTCCGCTTTCGGCTCGAAGACCTCGAACTCGATGCGCGGTGACTGACCGACCGCCCGCACGACCCTGTGCCGGAGCGCGCGCTCGCGGCTCACCTTCTTGCACAGCCAGAACGAGCGCGCGAGCGGGATCTCCGCGCCACAGTTCGGCGACTCGCAGCGCACGGTCCGCGCCCAGAGGTAGGCGATGGGGGTCGCGCCGTCTGCGTCCTTCGGATAGAGGTCGGCCAGCTCCTTCTCCGCCTGCCGCTTGATCTCCGCCCCGACGCGGCGCAGCTCCTGGGCGAGCTTCGGCCCGTGTCGCGGGATGTCCTCGAGCATCACCTTGAGGATCAGGCAGGCGACGGGGTTCAGGTCGCTTGCGAACGCCTCGCACCCGAGACGCAGCGCCTCGAGCGGGATCGAGCCGCCCCCCGCGAACGGGTCCACCACCATCGGCGGCTCCTCCCCGTGCGCCGCCTTCACGAGCGCGCGGCTCACCTCGAGATAGGTGCGTTGCGCCGCGTTATCCCAGTTCGCGAAGTCCGCGATGAACTTGAGCAGCGCCTTACGCAGGTCCTCGTCCGTGGTGCCCGGATTACAGCCGCCCACCTGCGGCAAGAGCTTCCGCGCCTGCTCCTTGAATTCCGTCGGGCAGAGCGGATCGCACGGGTTCGGATACAGCAGCGCGAGCAGCACCGCCCGACTCGACGCCAGCGGCCGCCGTGCCCACCACAGGTGCAGCGTGCTCGGATGCCCGTGCCGGATCGACTTCTCCCGCGCCGCATGCCGCGACACCTCCGCAATCGGGAAGTCCACCTCCGCGAGGCGCTTGCAGTCCTTGGGGATCATCTTACCCTTGCTCAGATATCCAGAATATCCTCGACAGCCTCAAAAATTGGCACAATTTGCTGATGAAATTTATCTACATCTCTTAACGTAGCAGTAGCCGACTTCCCGTGCGCGACAGCATTTTTATTATTGACAATACTTTCAATCGCATCTTTACTTCCTGGGCTTTCCCGCAACTTGTTATCGAGATCATCGCCGTAATCCGGATTTATCTGCCGCAATAAGCCTTTGATGTTGCTGTAATCAGGATTTCGAAAATGTGATTCCAACATTTTAGAGAAAAATAACGCAATCCCTTGATTGCCATATTTCTTTGCGAACTCTGTAAATAGATGTTCTATGCAATCCTCGTAAATCCCGCTGGCAAAAACCACGATGTATCTGGCAAAAAATGCCTGAACCTCTAGATCGCCGATACTATCGGCAACAGCCTTTGCTTTATCAATTGCGCCATCAATTTCAGTAAAGCGCAAGAGGACGTAAGATGTTCTCATCTATGGAAAAGCATCTTAGAAGCGAGTGCGATGCGACCTTTAACAGTGTCAACGTCCGTTGTCGCTGTGCTTATGTATGATTGATACGCATCATTATTGAGCAGATCTTTGAAGCGATTTTTAATATTTTCCGGCACTTCGACCTTGGTTGACCCAAAGGCAACCATCACCGAATCGAACACCGCAGCATTCAGGCCGGCTTTAATGTGAAAAGGTCTTCGCCCGAGAGATTCACGGACATTCTTTACTGTTGAAACAAGGACCCGGTTGAACTCGTCGAGCTTGAGTTTAGGCGCATCCTTGTTCCGCACCATGAAATCCGAGATGAAGTCTTTCATGGGTTTTCGGTAATTGGGGTGTTCATATCGTAGAGCAAAAAAACGAAGGATTAGTTCAATATCACGCATCCTCTTGTCGGGCTTTTCTGAACCAACGATATCCCTCCAAACATCGTGCTGGTTCAGTGTCTTTAATAGGTCGTTGAATGGACCCTGATGAATACAATTACGTATTTCTTGCGGTCTCAAGCTGACACCACCCGTATTCAACCGCTCAAATATGTGAAACATACTAGAGTGGTCGGCCGGATCAATTTGCTCAATAATGGTCGCCCGCAAGACCGAGTCTCTTAACCTGATCTGGTCTGTCTCCTCTAGCTTCGAATAAGTTTTACCGTCCCAAGTCGGTCGGACTCCCTTTAGGTAGAAGCGCTTTCCTGTAGAAGGAAATTTTTCATCAAAAAACCCGAAGACACTTTTTAATCGTTGCTGCCCGTCTATTACTATCAACTTCTGCGATTTCTTTTCTCGATATAGGAATACTCCTGGAATCGGTAGCCCCAACAAAAAAGATTCGATTAATTTGCTCGCACGATCGAGATTCCAGACATATTGGCGTTGGAAGGGTGGTATTACTATCTCGTCAGAATGAAACTTGTCATGAAGTCCCTTGAGGGTGAAGTCAGCCGGAAATGAAAGTATTCTGTATGGCGAAGTGTCGGACAACTCGTCTTCTACTTCTGAGGAAATCTTTTCGAGTTCAACGCGCATGAATGCACCTCCAAACATTGAAAATCAGGAAACCTTGTCCGTGCTTGTGATAGGCGAACGGGGCTTCCCACCCCTGCATGGGCTGGGTCATCGCGTCCACGGACAGTTAGTAGTGCTCCCCCTTCTTGACCTCGTGCCAATCGAGCCTGCCTGGTCCGGCCCATTCTAATCGCTTCGACTTTTCGTGATGTGACTATCTGGTCAGGGCACACATTGCCCTTTCTTTTACCCTCTCGTGAGTGTAGTACCCTTTCTCCTCCAGGCAGCGCCAGGGCCACGGCGCCCACCACAGATGAAGCGTGGATGGATGCCCATGCCGAATGGATTTCTCCTGCGGCGCGTGCTTGCTCACCACGGCAATTGGAAAGTCTACGTCCGCCACGCTTGCAGTCCTTAGGGATCATGGACTTCCCACCCAGTCCACCAAGAACTTGATGGCATCGAGGTCAGTTTCCAGGCTTATGCTCAAATAGTTTCTTAATCTCCGGGTCATTAAGAATCTTTTGCCTCAGAACATTAGACTTCGCATCTTCAAGAAGACGGGACCACACAGAGTTGATGCTGCTCTGTTGATTCGATGGAGGTTTCAAAAATTGTTCGTCAGCGAACTTCTCAAAAGCATCAATTTGGGCTAAGTCGTCGTCTGTGAACTCATACTTTCCCTTCTTATGCAGGAGACAGCGGACAAGCAGTGGAAAGGTAATGGCTGCCAGTACAAGATGCTCGAGCGGGTTCCAAACGGACGGCTGCTTTGTTTTGAGTCGGCCATGCGCGAAGTCCCCTCGTATTCGATAGAACTCTTTCATCCACTCGTATCGGATATGCTTATCCCCGTCAGTCCACCGATCAGAGCGGCGTTTGGCATTGCGGACTAAAACCGGCGAGGAGGGAACTACTGCATCAGCAAACTTCTGAGCAACATCCGAGTAATCCGACTTTGCTCCGAGGATGTGTTCGAAAGCACTACAAATAAGCACCCACTCCACCTGATAACGGAAGTTCTCACCGTCCGTGTTCGCTTGGTTGAAGCAGGAAATTGCGTTTTGCCATCTTGCCCATTCCTCGTTCTGGGACTGGGTACGGTGAACCGCCAATGCCTTCAAGAGGACATCGTCCAGACTTACCTCCCGAACTGGATGGCAGTTTACCGGTATAGTGATAGCGATGTCGTCAATCGGCCAGCCACTCAGAGTTTGCCCTTCCCTTCTGCGAGTCGTGAGAGCAGTGAAGTCCGCCCTGTCGAACTTCTGGATGTATAGAGCAAAACACTCGCTGTTGCAGTAGTGGCCAATGGGATTGAAGTATTCACGCTGGGCAAGCCCGCAGAAGCAGGCCAGAGTTACAAGCTCGTGAATAGTTTCGTGTTCCTCATCGTTCAGATCATCTAGTATTGACTTCCCTCCGTACCAAACCAAGGCGGCTCTATCAACTGGCTTTCCTTCGATGGTCTTGTAAGTCGCCAGAATCGTGTTCAAGCGGCACTGCATGGCGTTATCAATGCCTTCGATAGGCTCGTGCCGTTGAAAAGTGAGGATTTGAATTTCGCCAATGTCGTAAGTTTTTTCAATCCTGCACCACGGCATAAATGACACCATGGACATAGTGTTACCGCTTCCTCTCCGAGTCATTTCCAAATCTGTATGATGGCGGCTCACCCTGACTGATCTTTATCGGCTGGGTCATCGCATCCACGGATAGGTAGTAGTGCTCCACCTTCTTGACCTCGTGCCAATCGAGACGTGCCGGGTCCTTGATCGGCTCTTGCAAGCAGGGCTCTGTCTTGCAATGCGTTACGACGTAGAGCCAGTAACAGTCGCGTCGATCTTCGGCGACCCGCTTTTCATTCGGCGTCAGTAAGACCGTTCCCGTGGCGGCCCCGATGCCCTTGATCTCGATCAACCGTAAATCGCCGGAAGTGGTATCCAGACTCGTAATATCGTACCCCAAGTCCTTCTCGTGAACATCGGCCACCGTACGGCCTTGTGCGCGTTCGTGATCAATGACCACCCGCATGGCGATCGCTTCCGTTTCCGGATCGGAGCGAAGATTCTTGACCTCTGGCTTGTCACGGTCCGGGTGTGGGAGTACGAGAACGCTCGTAATCCGCTCCACGCCTTGGAGCGAGAGAGATCGTTGGCGGTCGAGTTCTTGTCTGCGTCGTTCTCGGCGGGCAAGAAGCACCGCATGGCGATCTTCCGCCTGCTTGAGATTGCCGGCCGCACCTTCCACGCCCCGTTCGGCTTCTTCCGCAAACCGGCCGATCAGCCGGTCTTCTTTTTCCAGTAATTCCGTCAGCGACAACTCGATGTGCTCCCTGACCCTATCCACCTCAGCCGTGCGCTCGGCACGAACTTCTTCGAGGAACGGATTCAGTGCTTGCTCGTTGAGCCACCCTCGCGGCTCCGGTAATTGGACTAAGGCCGGAAGCTCCTTAGGAGCGGGCGCGGGCTTTAAATTGCCGATCATGCCCGCCTCGTGCAGACGGGCAACGCCATCCGCAGCCAGTTGCACTACGAACAGCCGTTCGTGCACAACCTGGCCGAGACCATCCACCACTTTCGCGCGATAGAAATCCATTCGTGCAGGAGCCGAATGCTCCAGGGAATAGAAACAGGCACCGGTACCGAAATGATCCTGGGCTTGCGTGAGGGCATGCCGCCGAATCGCTTCGAACAGCGAATGACCCGGCGTCACCCATTCGAGGCTATGCTGCTCGGCTGTCTCCCGGTCCGTGGACAGACGCGGGTACTTATTGGCAAGCGGCGCAAACTTCCATTCAGGATCAGACTCGTACCGGCGAAGCGCTTGTGGCGTGTTCGCCGGATCGTACGTGTGAGGGAGAGATGCAACCGGCTTCAGGCTGAAGGGCACATGCGGGGCTACCTCTCTCATGAATCGGGCGATTGTCTCCGGGACAACGCGACGCTCCTGGGCCCGAGCGCGCCGCTCGATCAACATTTCAAGATTGAGTTTCTTGGAGGCCAGCCCTTCAAGCGCATGTTGGCAGATTTCTCGGAAGCGCTCCTCCTTCACATCAAGGAGCAGTCGTTCTTCTAGATCTTCAACACCAAACCGGCCCGCATAGTAATCACGAAGGACCCGCTCCATGTGGGACGCCGGCAAGATTTCCCCCACTACGTTGAAGACGGCGTCATCGTCGAGTGCATCCCGTATCTCCTGCAGTTTGCTAAGGAGCTTTTGCAGGACCCGCCCTTCAATGGTGTTGGTCGCGACAAAGTTGAAGATGAGGCAATCCTTTGTTTGCCCGTACCGGTGGATGCGGCCCATCCGTTGTTCAAGCCGGTTTGGGTTCCAGGGAATGTCGTAATTGAATAGGATGTGGCAGCACTGGAGATTGATCCCCTCACCGGCCGCCTCGGTCGCGGCAAGGACTTGGATGGCGCCGTCTCGGAACTGCTGTTCCGAGTACAGGCGCGTCCCCACTTGGTCGCGGGAGCCCGGCTTCATCCCCCCATGGATGACACCCACGCGAAAGCCCCAGCTCTTGAGGCGAGTCACGAGGTAGTCGAGCGTGTCCTTGAATTCCGTGAAGATCAGCAGTCGCTGATCGGGATTGTCAAAGAAGCCTTGCTCCTGCAGCACATCCTTGAGCCGGGAGAGTTTGGCTTCGACGCCCTCTTCCTCCACCGCTTGCGCCTGAACCGCGAGCGTTTTGAGCTGGGCCACTTCGTCATGCACTTGTTGGGGATTCTGAGCAAGAGTAACCGCCTCAAGTAATTCCTCCAACCTTTCGCGTTGGGCTTCCTCCATCTCCTCGAACTCTTCGGGATCGGGCAGCTCAGGCGGCGCCAGACGCGAGAGTTCTTGAGCGCGCTTGAGTCCATCATCAAGTCGCCTCATTCGGTTTTGTAGGGAGTGGCGAAGGGCGTACGTGCTGGACGCTAGCCGACGTTGATAAAGGGCCATCAAGAATCCGACGGCTCGCGCTCGGGGGTCATCGCCTTCCGCCGCTGCCCGATGTGACTGCGATTTCACATAAGCCGTCACGTCACGGTAGAGCCGGTCTTCGTCCCCGTCAATCTTGAAATCAACGGTGTGAGGGATGCGCTTCATGAAGATCTTGCGCGCCACCCAGGTTCCGTCAGCCTGACGTTCAGGAAAGTACACCATCGCCTCTTTCGTGCGACGGAGGTAGAAGGGTGCGGAGCGGCGGTTCATGGCCTCCCGGATGGATTTCACGTCCGCGTATGCATCCTGATCCAACAGCTGAAGGAAGAGGCTGAAGTTGACCGGATCACCCTTGTGCGGCGTCGCGGTGAGGAGAAGAAGATGGTCGCTCGACTCACGGAGAAGTTCCCCCAATCGGTAGCGTTGGCTCTTGTGTTCGGCGTCGGACGCCGACATGCGGTGTGCCTCATCCACAATGACTAGATCCCAATGGACTTGGCGAAGACCGGGAAGGATGTCGGTCCGCTTCGCAAGATCCAGCGACGTGAGGACATGGTTGTGCTCAAGCCACTGATTGATACCGAATTGGTCTCGGAGGACCTCTCCCTTGATGACATGGAACTTCTCGTCGAACTTTTCCTTGAGTTCGCGTTGCCACTGGAAGGTTAGGTTGGCCGGACATACGATGAGGATGCGCTCAGCCAGCCCGCGAAGTTTAAGTTCACGGATAAGCAGACCGGCCATAATCGTCTTTCCTGCGCCTGCGTCGTCGGCCAGTAAGAATCGGACGCGCGCTAACTTCAGGAGATGGTCGTAGATTGCTTCGAGTTGATGAGGTAGCGGATCAACGCGAGATATGGAGAGCCCGAAGTATGGATCGAATTCATAGGCGATTCCGAGGGCATAGGCTTGAAGACCGAGACGTAGAAGTTGGCCGTCACCCTTATATGAGCAGGTTGGTTCCTGAATCCGGAGACTCTTGATGTCGGCGAGTGAAAGCGTAACGTTCCGGAAGCGTTCGGTTTGGGCACCGACTAAACCGACAATCCAGGTGTCAGGACCACCCGGGCGGACAGTCTCCACACGCATAGGCTCACTGAATAGCGAACCTGTGAGGATTTGGCCTTCTTGTAGGGGGGAGACGTTGGGCATTATCGGGCACTCACGTCGTGCGGTTACACTTCAACCGATCGTTCGAAGACATGGATATGGTATGCTTCTGCCGCCGCAGGATACCCCTTTCCTAGCGAGAAATCACGCTCCTCCACAGGGATGCCTTTGGGGTTCGCGAACATGACTGGAGGAGCGAGGTATCCGCCGAGGCTGTGCGGGAAAGGAAAGCTGGAACTGACCAAGGCACCACGGTCGCAAGACCGTGGCTGCGGGAATTCAAGAAGGTATCCGCTCGGCGAAGCCCGAGCGGATCGCTCTGGGAGGTCCGTGAGCGAAGCGCGAAGGCATCCCACTTCCACCCCTTTCCCTTAGAGAAATCACCCCGCCCGTTTGGGGAAGTTCTGAGTTATGAGTTCTGGGTTCTGAGTTGGCTGGCTCAGTACTGAGATGCAGGAGAATGGCGGAGAGCGGTCTGTCTGGTCTGAGAGGCAGAGGGCGAGAAGAGCTCGACGAGCGAGACTGGCGCGACTCGGGGCGGGTTTGTCTGGTTGGCCGGACCGGCAAACCCACCTGGCGAACCAAAGAAACCAGATAGACCAAGGAAACCAGATGAACAAGAGCAGCGAGGGATCAGAAAGCAGTCAATCGACCTGATTAGACGTCACCCAGGATGTGCTGGCTTATTTCTTTGGGTGGCGCTTCGTCCGATGCTTGAGGATGCCGCTGACTTGTTTCTTCAGAGCTGGCAGATCCCGTTCTACCACTGCCCAGACTTCCCCCAGGTCAATGCCGAGATAGTCATGGACCAACACATGGCGCATTTTGATGATCTGTGGCCAGGGGACTTGCTGATGAGTCTTGCGAAACGTGGGGGTGAGCTTGCTGGCTGCTTCGCCGATGATTTGGATATGGTGAATCATCCAGGTGTGGACGAGTTCGTCTTCCTCAAAGACGAGCCGACCGCGCTTCGCATACCGCTCAATCCGCTTGATGGCATCGAGGATATCCTGGAGGCGTCCGCGATCATCCCTCATAAGGCGATCGCGTCTCGGAGAACTTCTTTGCGAAGCGGCTGGCGGAGTCCACGTTCTGATGCCACATCGACCGGGCGTTTGAGCAGGCGCTCCAAATCGAGAATCAAGGCGGCATGATCGAGAAGACTGCGGCCTTCCTCCATCTCGACCAAGAAGTCTACGTCGCTTCCTCGCCGGGCCGTTCCTCTCGCTACCGATCCAAACACGCGCACCTTGCGGGCGCCGTGACGCGCAGCGATCTGAAGAATCTTTGTTCTCTTAGACCGAAGCAATTGGCGGATACTCATCACTCGCCTCCTGCGCGTAGTCTAGCCAATTCACGCCTGGAACGCTAGCAACCTCCCTATCTCCAGCCGGTCTATCTCGTTTATCTGGTCTATTTGGTCTGTCTTGCTGGCCGGACCGGCAAACCAACCAGGCGAACTAAAGAGACCATATAAACCAGATGAACCAGATGAACGAACGATCTGCGATGGCGGGCGGGAGTTACACGTATTCTGAGGGTAGGTGGCTTAGCGGACAAGAGAGGGAGATTTCAGAGTCAGGGACTGAGGAGGAACGGCGGAACTCGTTGGCGAGGGGCCACCCCAAATAAGGACATCGGGGCAGAGGTCGGCCCCATTTGGCCAAACGACCGTCCCTGATTCGACTTTAACCTGTCGAAAGGCGACAGTGTCTTTGCGTAGGGTCTCGAACATCGGGCCTATCAGCAGATCGGTGATATCGCGCTCGACGATCGACCCATCTGTCAGTGTGAGTCGAAGACGAAAGCCTTCCACCGGTATGACTTCGCGAATCCGAAGCAAGGGCACAGGCGAGTCTCCTCGTATTACTCAAGCGGGGCGATGGGTGCGGGCGTGCGGCCACTCCTTGCCAGATCCCAGTCCCGCCGCAGTTCGTCCCGATGCAACACGGCCCATTCTACCACTAGTGCTAGTGCTCGGCGAGGCAATTCACCACGCACCACAGCTAAGGTGTCGATTTCGATCAAAACTTCATCCTCTCCATAGACCGCATGAAAGTGTGGCGGATCATGGTCGTTGTAATACATCCGGATGATGATGCCGAAGAAACGACAGAGTTCAGGCATTCCTCACCTCTCCGAGCCGTTCGCTGCCGCGCAGGATACGCTTTTCATGGTGGGAAATCACTCCGCCCCTTTGGGGAAGTTCTGAGTTCTGGGTTCTGGGTTCTGAGTTGTCTGGCCCAGTACTGAGATGTAGGAGAAGGGCGGAGGGAGGTTGGTCTGGTCTGAGAGGCAGAGGGCGAGAAGAGCGCGACTGGCGGGATGGAGGAAGTTGTTCTGAGTTTTGAGTTCTGGGTTCTGAGTTATCGATCCCGTGCCGGGGCCAAAGAAACCAGAGAAACCAAATAAACAAGACAGACGGGCGCGAGCCCTAAGCGGCTCGGGATGCAGCCTTTTCTAACAGCTCATGAATCAATGACTGATAGGGCTTCCCTTGCTTGGCGGCCATCTTTCGCAATTGGCTCAACAGCCGCGGCGAGAGGCGAATGGCGATCAACTGCTTCGCCATGCCGCTTGCCGGTCTGCCGACTCTGCGCATGCGTTTTAATTGTGCGTCAGTCGCTTCAGGAATATCGGAAAAATCAATTTGTGAGTCGGGTATAGGTTTGACGTTCCCGCCGGCTCGCTTGCCTTGCGCTGATGATTCGGATCGTTTCTTTTTCATCTCTCGTCCTCCGTATCGTATAGACAACGAACAGAATTCGGCCTGTTACCGACTCCCCGATGTGTAGGCGAAGAGGTTCATGCGTCGAGTGCTCCGCATCGTCCCCATCCAGCCCGTTGGAATCGCCAAAGACTGTGGCCGCCTCTTCAAACGGGACGCCATGTTTCTCGAAGTTGGCAATGGACTTCGGAATATCCCACGTAAACGCATTCATGTATATACACTAATTCGCCCCTGGTCGCAAGGGCTGCGGACGCAGACGGTTTATCGGGTCTATCAGGTCTTGAATCCGATGCACCGGGATTTCGAGGGAGGCGGTTCCATGAGTTGGCGAATGGCGTCAAAGAGTGTCTTGATGTCCCCATCATGGCTTGCCACGGTACGTTCCAGTTCTACCAGCTTCGCTGCCAACTCCTTGTGTGTCGTCACGATGTGCCGTAGCCGCACGAAGGCGCGGATAACGAAGACGCTCATCTGGACGGCGTGGGAGCTATTCAGCACGTTGGCCGCCATGATTGCCCCGTACTCAGTGAAGGCATAGGGCAAAAATTTGATGTTCTGGCCCCGCTTCAAGATCACAGATTGTGATCTTGAACGGGAGAGTGTTTCAGCTTCGTCCCGTGTGAGCCTGAAGATAAAGTCTCCTGGAAACTTTTCGAGATTACGCTTGACCGCCTGGTTGAGCACCCGAGTCTCAACCCCATAAATCCGAGCGAGGTCGGCGGCCAGGATGACCCGGTGCCCGCGAGCCACGACGATAGCGTTTTCAATGGGGACCGTTCTTTTGGCAGTCATACCCAATACATTACAGAATGCCTATACGAAGCCATGCTGACCGGTACTGCGCCATGTTCGCTAAAGGCATAGGGCAGGTATCGGCGACCACCCCATCTTGAGGTGCCAAAATGGCACCTCAAATCTTCATACTCTTTTTTGGTGAGTCTGAACATGAAGTCATCCGGGAACCGTTCCATGTTCCTTGTCACTGCACGATTGAATGCTTTTGTCTCTACCCCGTAGAGCTCTGCTAAGTCAGCATCCAGCATGACTCGATGACCACGGATGACGAGGATTGTCTGTTCAATTCGCTCGCGAGGTACCGGCACGCTCATACTCCCTCCCCGTGATGTACGTCCGTCCAAAAGGTTGCACGGAGATACCGTTTTCATTGATGAAAATCAACAGATGCGATTGCGAAATGGTTGTATTTTGTCGGTTAGAGAGGGAAGTGTGAGTGAACGCTGAAGCGATAGAAAGGCGAGACGGGCAAAAACTGGTTTATCTGGTTGGTCTGGTCTATCTGGCCTGTCTTGTCAGTCTCGCTGTTTGAACCAGAAAGACCAAACAAACCAAAACAACTAAAGAAACCAGATAGACCAGAGAAACCAGACGAACAAGACAGACTAGTGGAGGCTCTACGCAAGTACACAGCACAATGAGAGGTCCCTGCTATTCCCCCAGCTGACGGCACGGTCCGCCTAGGCTCCGTACGCTACCCTGTAATGCCGAGTTGTCTTGACGCCCTGCGGGGGCGTACTCTACGGTGATTCCTTGAGCGCCGGTTCTTCCTGAGCTTGCGGGAGACAACCGAGCACAGCTCAGGCCACAGCCTAACTTCGTGGGGGTGATTGATGACTTATTGTGTCGGCGTGATCATGGATTCCGGCCTGGTCCTCGCGTCGGATTCACGAACCAATGCGGGTGTGGATCAAGTCGGCAACTTTCGCAAAATGACGGTGTTTGAGCGTCCCGGTGATCGAGTGATCGGGATGCTCAGTTCCGGCAACCTCGCCGTGACTCAGGGCGTAGTGGCCCTGCTGGAACAGCGGGCGCAGATGCACCAGCAGAACATCTGGAACAGCGCGTCCATGTATGATATCGCCTCCCTCGTCGGAGAGACGTTGCGCGAAGTGCAGAAACGGGACGGGCCCTATCTCATGGAACACAATATCGACGCTGGCGCGGCCTTCATCGTGGGTGGACAGATCTATGGTGAACGGCATCGGCTTTTCAATGTTTATACGGAAGGCAATTTCATCGAAGCGACCCCGGACACGCCCTATTGCCAGAACGGAGAAATCAAGTACGGGAAGCCTATCATTGACCGAGTGATCACCTACTCCACCGGCCTGATGGAGGCAGCGAAATGCGTCCTGATCTCGTTCGATTCGACCATGCGCAGCAATATTTCCGTCGGTTCACCGATTGACTTGTTGTGTTACGAGCGGGACAGCCTGAAAGTTGGACTCCAACGGCGCCTGGGAGAACAAGATTCCTATTTTGTCGATGTGCGTCAGCGGTGGGGGGCAGGGTTGAAGCGGCTGTTCACCGACCTGCCTGACCCACATTGGGAAGATTGATCGTATGAGCATTCGGGTCGCACTGAGCCACAAGACCCACTATCGTTTTGATCGGCGGGTAAGCCTCTCCCCCCATGAAGTCCGGCTGCGCCCCGCCCCTCATTGCCGGACCCGCATTCCGAGTTATTCACTGAAAGTTCGTCCAACCAATCATTTCATCAACTGGCAGCAGGACCCTTACGGCAATTACGTGGCACGCCTCGTCTTTCCGGAGCCGGCCACCGAACTCGAGGTGGTGGTGGATGTGGTGGCCGATATGACGGTGATCAACCCGTTCGATTTCTTCGTCGAGCCGTCCGCCGAGCGATTTCCGTTTACCTATGCCCCGCAGTTGACGAAGGAGTTGGTGCCGTTCCTCGAAGTCGAACCCTGCGGGCCGTTGTTTGGAGCCTGGTTGGAACGGTTTAAGAATGCCGACAGCGGGGAGTCGAACTTCATTAACGACTTTCTGGTTCGCCTCAATCAACGACTCCAGCGGGATATCGACTACATTGTCCGGCTAGAACCGGGCATTCAAACCTGTGAGCAGACACTGCAATCGCGGCGCGGCTCGTGTCGTGACAGTGGCTGGCTGTTAGTGCAAATCCTTCGGCACTTGGGCCTCGCCGCGCGCTTTGTATCGGGGTATTTGATCCAACTGGTCGCGGATGTGACACCCCTCGAGGGACCCGCCGGTCCCAAGCAGGATTTTACAGACCTCCACGCCTGGGCGGAGGTCTATATTCCGGGCGCCGGGTGGATCGGGCTCGACCCGACGTCAGGCTTACTCGCAGGAGAAGGACACATCCCCTTGGCCTGCACGGCCTCTCCGTCCAGTGCCATGCCGGTAATCGGCCG
>Ga0247727_10006575_pt1 | contig 22764 bp, 13 predicted proteins | sample WisWelCaveWW1625_FD_202498 | JGI IMG/M metagenome (GOLD analysis project Ga0247727, IMG submission 202498) | Biofilm microbial communities from Wishing Well Cave, Virginia, United States - WW16-25 | ecosystem: Environmental > Aquatic > Deep subsurface > Groundwater > Cave microbial mat | place...
AATCCGAACTCGAGCTTTTGTGCACGAGGAACCAAAACAAGGCTGAGAAAAATCAATAAGACGAAATTCCGGAGCATTATTGGATGACAAAATCGTTTTTCAAATTTTCGGCACGTGAAGTAGGTGTTTGCATTCCTTTGGTCAGTTTAGAGACCTCGAAAAGTACAAATTCCTGCAATTCCGACAAGCGAACGGATTTGTCACGGTTCAAATCGGCCAGGCCATATTTCAAGCCATTGAGGAGGCAGTAGGTGAAAACACTATTGTCCCACTCTGCACCTTCAATGGCATATTCCGCGCCACCGGCCGATGAGATGACGGTGATTCCGCTGTTCATACGCATATCAGCAAAAAGAGTTTTCGACAGGTCAAAGCTGTTGATTGCTTCGATGTTTTTTATTGTCCGGTTAACGCCGCGGAATTTTATTTCGCCTTGCTCTTCGAGCACAAAATTCTCGATGACTTCGTCTTTGTCAATTTCGCCGGAATGACAGGCATCGATGAACATCACCTTCTTTCTCGACCGGGCATCTGCAAGCAGCGTCTCAAAAAAATCGTACGAAATTCCCCGCTGTGAAGGATTGTCAAAATCCAAATCATAGGACGAGAAGTAATAATCCAATTCGGAATCCAATACGCCGTGTCCCGCTGCAAAAAGTAAAATGACATCATTTTCGCGGGCCTTCGAAAGGAATTCACGGATCTGTTCAAGATTTTCCCTTGTCACTTCCTCGTTGACGAATTTTTTGATAAAACAAGTCCGGTAATCCCCGTGATCGCGTTCAAAATAATCGGCAAAGTCGATCGCGTCCTTTTCGGCAAAGGACAGATTGTATTGCGACTGAACAAATTTGGACGACCCGATGGAAACCACGTAGAGATCGGAACTGAGTCCATCTTCGCGGACGTTTACATTGAACGCCGAGATGTAGGACGAAATGCCTTGTTCATTCACGACATTCACCTGAACATAATTTACGCCGGGGGTCAAATTCAGCGTGAGTTCCTGGTCATAAGTCACTGCACCGATGCTTTTTCCAAAAATTCCGAATTCCGGGACTCCGTTTACTTTGATGTGCAACTTGTCAAGCTTACCTACTTCATCGCTCGCCCGGATTCTTAGTTTCAATTCGGTTTCCGTGATGGACTCGCCTTGCTTCTTACCCTTTTCTTCAACGTTTAGTCGTTCAACTTCCAGCAGCGGCACGTTCTTGGAAATTTCCAGATTTTCTTCCTCGATTCCCATTTTTGACAGGCGTTTTTTGTACGCCTTGTAGTAAGCCATTTTGTATTCTTCATCAAAATAGGGCAGCTTGTCAACAATCAAATCCGGACGGTTGTAGATCAGGTCGAACTGGTCGAAAGAAAATAATTTGTCTTCTAATTTAAACCCGATGTAATCGAGGGCATTTTTCGACGCAAAATAATAGTTGTCGCTGTTCAGATAAACGTATTGGCCGCGGCCAAAAGCGCCGAACACCGTCAGCAACTCTCCGGATGCAATGTCCCAGAAACGTATCATTCCGTCCCAGCTTGCCGTAGCCAGAAAACCGTATCGTTCATTGATTGCCACGGAGGAAATGATGTCGGAATGACCCGTGATGATCACATAGTTCGTTTTCGATTTGTCGTAGGTCCTGACGAAAACTTCATTTTCCTTCACTTCGACGGAGACATCGAGTTTTTGGCTGGATTCCGTGAGTAGTTCCGGCAAAAGCAAAGCGCTCGGAGACTGAAGTTTTCCATCCTTGGAGTCGCTCAGGTATTTCTTGACCAATTTTGATTTCGACTTTTTTTCTGAAACGGTGAGGGCATTTTCGGCGAGATTCCAAAGCACATCGTGTTCCACCAACTTGTCGTAGACGCCTTCATATTCCAGTGATTTTCGCGCAAAAAACACATCAAACTCGACGGAATCTCCGCTGATTTTTTCTATCCTTGACACGGAGAATTCTCCCATATCGAGCAGGCTCTTGCTTTTCGGCCGGAGGTGATTCAGCACTGAAATGTTCGTGATGAGATTTGTTCTGCGCACTTCCCCGTCGGCATAACCAATGACGATTTCCTGTCCGTCGGTCGTGAAGGCAATGTCATTGATTCGATTCACCAATCCTTTCAAAACTTTCACCACGCGGTTTTTCTCCAGATCCCAAATGACTACCGCCCGGTTTCCTCCTGCAGCCGCCAGAAAATTTCCGTGTTTGGACAAAACAATTTTTGAGATTTTTTGCCTGGAACTCAACAAAATTCGATGTTTTAGCCAGTTTTTTTTGTCCAGCACAGTGATCTCCCCGCGGTCGCTAGCCATAAAAATCAAACTGTCCGTCACCTCGACGGAGTTCACAGAATTCAGCATCCAATCTGTCGTGGTGCTGTTGCGAGCCCGGATATCCAGTCCGCGCTGAACAAGTTGTCCCTCGGTAGTAGAATAATACACCGACGATTCACTCCGGTCAAATTCGATGTCCGTTATTTTCGCCAAGTATTGGTGCTCCAGCCTGTTCAGACTGTCGTTGAACAGGTATCCCTTTTTCTCCTGCTCTCCTCCAAACGCAAAATACTTGCCGCCTGGCGACCAAACCACAGAAGTAAATCCAACCAGCGCATTTACGCCAATCTTAGACTTTTCCAACGAGGGAAAACGGTAGCGGTAAATGGATTTTTCACCCACAATGAACTGTTCTCCGTTCGGACTAAAAGCAATGTCGCTCAGGGGTTCAGTGTGCTTGAGCACTTGCAGGCATTTTTCTTCCCGCAAATCCCAAAGCCGAATGGTGCTATCGGCAGAACAGGACAAAAGCACATTTCCATCCGGATGGAGAGTGATACCGGTAATTTTTTTCTGGTGGCCAAGCAGGGCCAAAAACTGCTTGCCAGTAAAGACATCCCAAACAATGATTTTGTTGTCCTCTCCTCCGGTGATTATGTAGTCGCCATCGTGGCTGTACGTCATTTCGGTGATCGCAGCGGAATGCCCCGTCTGTACAGTAAGCCGAACGTCTTGCGCTTTGCTGGAGAAAGCGAACAGTGTCAATATGAGCGTTATCCTTTTCAAATCTGTTTGCTAAAGATACGGGATTTCGAGCGATTCAAAACCCGTGCGGAATAGAGTCGTGTGAGGGGGTTGGAAACCCTATTGGAGTTGCGGTTCGGAAGGCGCTGGCACGGAGTTACAACAGGCCGGCTCTTTCAGGCACTTGCAAACCCGTGCTATTAACTTGTTAACAAAGAATCCATTCAAATTTTGGCGGTGACGCTGCAACTTTACAACCTTTGCTGGCTGTGACCACTTCAATGCAAATCACCAAAACGGAGCGTTTTGACTTGGCGTATCGTTTCATCACCGAAACGAATGCGACTATTTTTTTAACCGGAAAAGCAGGTACGGGAAAGACCACTTTTCTGAAATACCTGCGGTTAAACAGTCTCAAAAAAATGGTCGTGGCCGCACCGACAGGTGTCGCTGCGATCAATGCCGGTGGAGTGACGCTGCACTCGTTGTTCCAACTTCCGTTCGGACCGATTTTGCCCGTAGCGCAAAGCACTAGTTCGCGGTTCACAGTTCCACCTCAATTGGCAAAAATTTTTTACAGCAAGCAAAAGTTGAACCTGCTCCGCACAATGGAATTGCTGATCATCGACGAATGCAGTATGATGGCCTCCTACCACGTCGATGCCATTGACGCCATTCTTCGAAAAGTCCGCTACAACTATCAGTCGCCTTTCGGCGGAGTTCAGGTTTTATTCATTGGCGATTTGCACCAATTGCTGCCGGTAACACGATCCGAAGAGTGGGATTTGCTGAAAGCACATTATTCCTCGGCCTTCTTTTTTGACAGTGTTGTACTTCGCGAGAATTTGCCGATGATGGTCGAATTGACCGAAGTGTTCCGTCAACGCGATGCGCATTTTGTCCAACTCCTGAACGAGATCCGTCACAACCAATTGTCACTGGCCAGTGTCGAGATTCTTAACACCCGAATCCAACCAGACTTTGTTCCCGACAGCGACGCCGGCTTTGTCACACTCACCTCGCACAATTCGCAGGCCGATTCCGTGAATCAGTCAAAACTGCAAGCACTTCCGGGAAAATCGTTTTCCTACAAAGCCGAGGTGATGGACCAGTTCACGCAAAGTGCGTTCCCGGCCGAAGAGGTTCTTCAACTTAAAGTGGGTGCTCAGGTGATGTTCCTCCGAAACGACTCGGAAGGAAAAAAATACTTCAATGGAAAAATCGGAACGGTATTGGAACTTTCATCGACATCAATCCGAGTCAAATGCAAAGGCGAGGAACAAACCATTGAAGTGAAGCGCTTTGAATGGATCAATTCGAGTTACGAACTGCATCCCGAAACAAAGGAAATCGAAGAAAAGGAATTGGGTCGTTTCGTTCAATATCCACTTCGGTTGGCTTGGGCAGTAACCATTCACAAAAGTCAGGGACTCACTTTTGACAAATTGGTCATCGACTCGGAGCGCGCGTTTGCAACAGGACAAGTGTATGTCGCTTTGAGCAGAGCCACATCGCTTGAGGGATTGATTTTAACCTCACCCATAAATACACGTTTTCTCGGCGCGGATCATAACCTGAAAAAATGGAATGAGAATTTCCTTAACGTCGATCTGGCGGAAAGGTTTAAGTCCTCGAGGCAGTCATTCCTCTCGCACGTTTTGCAACAGATTTTTTCCTGGCCGGACTGGAATTTTGCATTGCTCAATTTTGATGAATTCTTGCGCGGAAACGCAACGACTGTTCCAGGTTCCGTGACGGATTGGTTGTCGGAATTGAAAAAAGATCTTTTCGAAATTACCGGTGTCTCCGCTAAATTCACTGGGCACGTTGTCAGCTGGAAAAATTCTGGCGCAGATGTTGAAGGCGAACAATGGATTCAGGAAAAAATTATTCGGGCCTCTGCGTGGTTTGCTCAAAAGATTAAGTCCTGGTGCGACAAATTTTCAAGTCATCCACTGCAGGTTATCTCAAAGCCAGCATCTCGTAAGGTAGACGAGACGCTGGCCGATCTGAACGACTTGACACACCAACTTCTGCATAAAGTTCTTTGCTGCAAAAATGGATTTGAATTGACAAAGTACCTACGCGATGTTCGGACTACTTTCGTTCCGGCAAAAAAAATGTCTTCGTCCTTTTCAGGCACAAAAAACCTGAAGTCCGGGAAAGTTACGGGAAATAAAGATTTGTACGAACAACTGGAGATTTTGCGATATGGGATCAAAGCCAAATCAGGACTTTCTGCCAGTAAAATTTTTACAGATGGCACCATCGATTCCATTGCGGAAATCTTGCCCGGAAATTTCGCTGCGCTGAAATCCGCGAAAGGAATGTCGACGGCAAAGGTCACACAATACGGATCGGCCATTCTCTCAATTGTGAAAAGTTATTGCGCCCAAAACCAGCTGGAGGCTACGATGGTTTATGACGCTGCCCTTCGATCCGCAAAAAGAAATAAACCCGGCATTTCATCTACCATTGAAAATTCTGTCTCCCTGTTGAAATCAGGAAAAACGGTAAACGAAGTGGCCCTTGAGCGCAAACTGGCGCTTACCACCATCGAGGGTCATCTTGCCAAAGCCATCGAAAGTGGAGCGACCGATATATATGAATTAATGACCGAGGATGAAGTTGATTACGTTGCCGGCCAGATACCGGCTAATGTCTCCGGAATGAGCGTCACCCAGATCAAGTCCTCACTGCCCGAGGACATCGGTTGGGGCAAACTGAGGTGGGTTTTGGCCTGGAAATCTAAAGGGGAGGATGTGTCCAAGTCCGGTAAATGACGGTCAACAGCCTCTTTGGCCTTCGAAATCAACATCAGCGTCCAAAAAAAAACGCTACTTTTGGACGTTATGAAAGAAGTACACGATCTTGAGTACAACACCGACAGGCCTCCGATGCTTATTCCGGAGTACGGTCGCAACGTTCAGAAAATGGTGGGTCACGCCATTACAATCACCGACAGGGAATTGCGCAATAAGGTGGCACAGGCGATTATCAAAGTGATGGGTGAATTGAATCCGCATCTGAGGGATGTGGAGGAATATAAACCCAAACTTTGGACGCATTTGTTCATTATGTCGGAATTCAAACTGGACGTTGATTCTCCATATCCTATTCCAAAACCGGAACAGCTCGCTGAAAAACCAAAAATTGTTCCGTATCCGCAATCGCCCGTTAAATATGGGCACTACGGCAAGACAATTGAACGGCTGATTGAAAAGGCTTGTGAGATGGAGGACGAAGGCGAGCGAATTGCACTGACGAAAACAATTGCTTCCGTGATGAAAAGATTTCACCTCACCTACAATACAAATACCATCGAGGATGAAATTGTTGCAGATCATTTGAAGCGACTGTCAAACGGCAAGCTGATCCTCACCGATCTTTCGTTTTTGCCCAATACAAACGAGGTGCTGAAGTTGACCGCCTCTACAACAGGGGTATCGAACAAGCCCCGCGTGAACATCAAGAATAACAACAACAAGAACAGAAACAACAAGAACAACAACCGAAACAACAAGAATCGCAACGGAGGTAACTTCAAACGCAACGGATAAGGATGGCCACTTTTGAAATTCACGGCGGTAAAAAGCTAAAGGGCGAACTTCATCCACAAGGCGCAAAAAACGAAGCGCTTCAAATTCTGTCTGCCGTCCTGCTCACTCCTGATAAAGTTACCGTCAGCAACATTCCCGATATCGTGGATGTCAACAAACTGATCCAACTCCTGCAGGTGATGGGTGTAAAAGCTGAAAAAGTGGAACGGGGTACCTACCACTTCAAAGCAGATAAAGTGGATCTGAAATATTTGTCGACGGAAGATTTCAGTCAGCGTGCTTCAAGTCTCCGCGGATCAATTATGCTCGTAGGGCCATTGTTGGCGCGATTCGGAAAAGCGTTTATGCCAAAACCCGGCGGGGATAAAATTGGGCGTCGACGTTTGGATACACACTTTGAAGGATTTGCCCGATTGGGCGCCAGGTTCAATTTCGATCCTAAAAATCATTACTACACCGTTGAGGCCAAAAAACTCAAGGGAACTTACATCCACCTCGATGAAGCCTCCGTCACGGGAACAGCAAACGTTCTGATGGCAGCCGTACTAGCAAAAGGGAGGACCACCATTTACAATGCAGCCTGCGAGCCCTATCTTCAGCAGTTGTGTAAGATGCTTAATAAAATGGGCGCCAAAATAACGGGCATTGGCTCCAATATGCTTTTCATCGACGGAGTTAAAAAACTGGGCGGCTGTTTTCACCGCATTCTGCCCGATATGATCGAGGTGGGTTCTTTCATTGGACTTGCAGCGATGACTAAATCCGAAATTACGATCAAGGATGTAAGTTATTCCGACCTTGGAATTATCCCTGATATTTTTCGCCGTTTGGGAATCATCGTCGAAAAAGACGGAGACGACCTGTTTATCCCGTCTCAGAAATCGTATAAAGTGGACACATTCATCGACGGCTCGATATTGACAATTTCAGATGCTCCCTGGCCGGGATTTACGCCTGATTTACTCAGTGTGATTCTCGTCGTTGCGACACAGGCCAAAGGTTCTGTGCTCATTCACCAGAAAATGTTCGAGTCACGCTTGTTCTTTGTCGACAAATTGATTGATATGGGTGCACAGATTATTCTTTGCGATCCGCACCGCGCTGCGGTTATTGGGATGAACCACGAACACCGGCTACGTGGCATTTCAATGACTTCACCCGACATCCGTGCTGGAGTTTCACTGTTGATCGCTGCCTTGTCTGCCGAAGGAAAATCGACGATCCACAACATCGAGCAAATAGACCGCGGGTATGAAAACATCGATGTGCGGCTGAACAACCTTGGAGCTGACATCCGGCGTAAATAATGCTAGAACCTATCTCACCTAAGAATTCAAGCGTTTACGATAAGGTCTGTTCTCGCCGGTTCTAACGAATAACCTGGCGGCCGCTCTGCTGACCTGATTCCGAAGAAACACTCCAGACATATATTCCGGTCGAAACTCCGTTCAGATCGATTGTAGTACTCGGCGTTGGAATAGGTATGTTTAGGATTGTCCTTCCTGACAAATCCACGAGTGTAAAAATGGTGTTGACACTTCCGCTATGTTTGATCGTAAGCTGATCCATTGCGGGATTTGGGTAAACAGAAATCATCGGCTTTTGTTCACCTGTGATTCCAGCATCGTCAATGAGTGTGGTGAAGGACGAAGCGAGTGACCAGGCACTGGTATCTCCGGCACCGCAAATGGATCGCACGTAAAAATCGTACGTGGTGAAATCACTCAAGCCTCCCAAAGCGTATGGATTCGTCGTGACATCGACAATGGTTCCGGTTCCAATCGTGAATCCAGCAGCCCCGTGTTGAATTTGCCATTCGGTCGCAGCATTGTTTTCTGTCCAGCCGAGATTTGCTGAATTGATGGTAATGGACGTGGCGTTCAATGCCGTCGGTGCCAGACAAGGTGTTATGGCAACTGGATAATTTCCAGCCACAATTGATCCGCCGGAACTTTCGTAGGCGTATGATTTAATGGTCATCGTCGAGTTGTCAGATGCAATTCCAAATCGTGCCCATCCATAATACGTTGTGCCAAGGCTATCAAACCGAACTCCGAAATAACCATCGGCTTCACCAACCCAAAGCCCAGTTGGAGGCGGCAGTGCCAGAAAATCGCTCACGAACTGAAGATTTCCTCCAGTAACCAGTTCCCAGGGCCCTGCGGCATCAATGACATCCCCTGAATCCAGGTGATGAACTTCACGGATTCCTGCGCCCATTGAGGCAATCACTTCGTTCATTCCTGGCGTTGTTCCACCAGATTGCATATACGCAAAGTCCCACGACGGGTCTGTCACCTTTACCAATTCGTAGTCGTCGGTTCCGTTGTTGTCCATATCCAAAAAGTAGGCATCGCCGGTAGCCGGACTGATGAGACCCGTGACCACCGAATCAGGTGCTATTTCCGTGAAGATAATTTGTGAATGAACCGAAGCGGTCAACAAAAATGGCAAAAAGTAAAGTTTTTTCATACCCGGGGATTTGAAACAAATTTACACCGATTGGCGCGCTAACCGAAGGCCTTACTACAAATGGCACAAATATTCAGCTGGCTGTATAAAATTTAATGTTCAGTGCCGGATCAAGCGATGCGTTGCCGAGTCCGAGCGCAAAATATAAATTCCGGAAGAGCAACGAGAAAGGTCAATTTCAGTGACCTGTTCAAAAGATATTAATTTATCTCCCAGCAAGTTATATACTTCAACTAAATTGATAGTTTTTCCAAAATAGACCATACCGTTCGTCGGATTTGGCCAGCAATGGAGCACCGATTCCAAGTTGGCCGACAGGTCTGCCGTATAATAGTACCGATAGGCGGTTACCATTCCCGCGTCGATATCTATGCTGTCATTATCAGGTGCCCCAACAGCCAGGGTTAGCCCATTTGCCGATAAGGCAATTGAATAGCCGAAATGGTCGTTGGGTTCTTTGCCGGTTAGGTCTTCGCCCAGCTTCAGCCAGCCGGTTCCTGTCCAGGAATAAACCCTGACCTGGCCTTTTGCGCTGTCGTTCATTGGAATTCCAACCGCAAAGGTGTTTCCGTCCCAGGACAAATCAACGGGGTTGGAAACAACGAACGAACCCGATCCGCTTCCACTCGTTTCGGTCGCGATTGCATTTGACCGCTGCAGCCATTGCGAACCGCTCCAATCGTAAATTCTTACAAGCGGCGGAGTCGAGACTGCTACGGTATTACCATCGAGAGAAATACTTGTGTAAATCCCGCAGCTATTTCCGTCGGGTTCTGAAATGCCAAAACCGCGCAAATTCCAGGAGACTCCAGTCCAGTCATATACCTTGACGTTCCAGGAATCGAAAGCCGATGAATCTTCGCAATACGAACCAAGTGTTGCGATGACCACCGAGCTGGCAGATTCCGAAACACTGCAATTGTAGCCCTGACCGGCAAGAGCACCCGGATCAATGGATGTTCGGGCAATCCAGGCCGCGTCGACCCAATCATAAATAATCAGCATATCATCGGAACCCCCGTTGCTTTGAGAACTCAAAACGACAGTATTTCCGTCGGGTGTAATTTCGAGCGTTTTTCCCTGATTGAGGTAACAGGGTTGGGTGTCGATCATTGGCTCCCCGCGCATCGACCAGGCGCCAAGATACCAGTCGTAAACTTCGCAAATCAAATCGCCATTTAACGGATCAAAAAAAGTCAGAGCGACGGCGTTCCCATCCGCTGAAATGGAAACAGAATTTTTATAGCTCCAGGGATTCCACTCGAGTTTAATGCGTGCGCCACGCTTGGTCCAGTAACTCCCCGTCCATTCATAAACCCGAACATAACTGGTGTCGTTTTCGGCTTGAGCGGCCATTACCATAACATCACCACTTGCCGAAAGATCGACGGAGGTTCCAAAATGCGCTTCGATATTTTCGTCGCCGGTTCCAGGAACGCGGTGTTTCCCTTTTTGGAGCCATTGCGCATTTGCACCGAGCGACGACAACACAAGAATCAACAAGACGTTACGAAGCATACGTCCCTTCATAGATGCATCGTGCATCGCTGAGTTTGAATTTCTGTCGTTGTGAAACCGACATTAGATTTTAGTTGTCATAATCACTTTGATTCCGTTACTTCCACCGTTGCCATTCACTGCCGCAATGCACTCACCAAGCAAAACATCTGCATTTTGCTGATGCGCGGTATTGAAGTTCGCATCATTGTCCGGATCAAAATTTACTTTTTGTTTCGTAATTCGACCATCTACCGATTCGACAACTACAGCGACCCTTCCGAGGTGCCTGGTTTGAAACGCCGTTATTCCCATTCGGCTGACAATCCCTTCAATCGTGGGAGTAGGTCGGACGGTTCCTTCGCGAGATGTCCGGACAACAAATAATTCTTCTGCCATAAAAATCGTTTTAGTTTCTAGATTTGATCGGTCAAGGTACTAATTATTTTCCTACTTTGTGCGTATGATGGTTTGTTCTGGATTCCGCCGATGGATTTTCGCAATTTCCTTTCAGTTTCTCGGGATAACTCTGTCCATTGGACAGCACGAACAAATAAATTCCCCGACTGCGTCCAACGCACATAACAAGATTGTCCGGTTATCTGAATTGTTTAGCGAATATGAATCAGGAAATCCTGAGAAAGGGCTGACGATCGCTCTGACCGCATTGGATCTCGCAAAAAAAGAATCACCGGAAGACCTATGCTTCGCGATGAACCTTGTAAGTGTCGCCTATCAGGGTGTGGGAATGCTGGACTCCTCAATGGCCTGGTGCCAGAAAGTACTTGAAGAGGCGACTTTATTAAAGGATTCCATTTCACTTTCCAAGGCCTACAACAATATCGGAATCATCCACTTTAGGACAATGGAATACGATGAAGGGCTGCAGTGTTTTATGCAATCCGCCAACCTTGACCTGAAACTTGGAGACTATGCATCGGCGGCGGCATCGTATATGAACATTGGAGGAATACTTGTGGAACTACACCGCCCCGACACGGCTCGAAAAATCCTTGAAAAGGCCCTCGAAATCGCTGAAAAAAGCGGCGATCAGAAACGGATTTCTACAGTATATACCAATCTTGGCGGTGCTGAATTCATTGCAGGTAATAAATCTGCAGCTGAATCCTATTATCTGAAGGCAGCGCTGATACAGGAGAAAATTGGAGATTATCGAAGTGCGTCGACAACCTATCGAAACCTCGCAGAGTCCTGTCAGGATTTTGGTGACTTTTCCAATGCAATCCAGCACGACAATCAAAGTTTACTCTTTGCGCTTAAAGCCAACTCGGGGGAAGAAATCCGAGATGCCTACGCTGGACTGGCAGAGTCTCAGGAAAAAATGGGAGACTTTTCCCAGGCATATAAAAATCTACAGTTGTATATGAATTGGGACGATACCGTGGATACACAAGCGAACAGACAAGCAGTGATCCAACTCCGCGAAAAATACGACTCGGAACAAACAAAAAAAGCCAACCTGATTTTGCAGCAAAAAAACGACATCGCCAGTCTCCAGAATGAAAAAAACCAAGAACGCCTGAATAATTCAAAGATCATTATCTGGTCGTCTGTCGCGGGCATTTTGTTGTTGGTTGGATTCGCCTGGGTGCTGTTCAACCGCAATAAAATCAAACAACGTGCGAACGAGGAATTGAGCGAAGCCAACCACATCATCCGCGAAAAAAACGACGACATAACCGCGAGTCTCGAGTATGCTTCAAAAATTCAGGAGGCCCTGCTTCCGACCAATGAAAACACCGCTTTGTTTTCCGATGCGATGTTTCTGCTTAAGCCGAAGGACATCGTCAGTGGTGATTTTTTTTGGTACTCCGATCGGGACGGCAAGAAAATATTCACAGCCGTTGACTGCACCGGACACGGCGTTCCCGGAGCGTTTATGTCAATGATCGGAAATACGTTTCTGCACGAAATCGTGGATGAACGGGGTATCACCAAGCCTTCCGAAATTCTGGACGAATTACGTAAAAAGGTGATCGCTACAATGAGCAAACGCGATGCGCGAAAAGACGGAATGGATATGGCGTTATGTACTTTGGACGACCGCGAGATGAAACTACAGTTTGCCGGAGCCAATAACCCGCTCTACATTGTCCAGGGTGGATTGATCAAAGAATACAAACCCAACAAACAGCCGGTCGGATTTATGCCGGAAAAAGAGGAGCCTTTTACCAATCACGAAATTTCCGTTCAACCGGGAGACAAAATTTATGTGTTTTCAGATGGGTATGCCGATCAGTTCGGAGGACCGAAAGGCAAAAAATTCAAGTACAAACAATTGAAAGATTTGCTTCTGAAAATTGCGGCAAAACCAATGCGGGAACAAAAGGAAATCCTTCTGGCAACGTTTAATGATTGGAAGGGCGACCTGGAGCAAGTAGATGACGTTTGTATCATCGGTGTTTGTGTCTGATCCGGTTTATCAAATGTCTCTGCATAAAACAAAAATTAACGTTGATCGCTTTCGGCAACACCGGCGTCGAATTCCCTGGCGTCTGATCGCAAACATTCTCATCGTTTCATTCGTTGGATTCGCCATCTGGTATATCGCCCAGGAAATTCGCGAAAGAAAACAGGAGAAATCCGAAAATCAAATTGAAATTGAGTACTAACTCAGCGCCAGAGGACCTGGAGCGTACCTTGTCTGGTCTCTTCGTTGCCGTTCGTGTCCACCAGTTCTAAGATTACGAAATAAACACCGGGATCGACTTTTGCTCCCGAGTGCGTAAATCCATCCCAGGAACCGTCGAGACCGTAAAACCGGTACAACACTTCACCGTATCGATTGTAAATGGCACAACTGAGTTCCGCGTATCCGCTCGAAAAAATATGAAACCGGTCATTTTTCCCATCGCCATCCGGCGTAAAAATATTCGGAATTTGCACAGAGGTTTGAGCGGATGCACCGGCACCGAGCAAAAGCATAATAAGTAATATGACCTGACGGACCCTCATTTCAAACGTTCAAGGTAGCAAAAATAACCGAATTTGGACTTAAAATGCCTCATTTTTCGAGTTCCAGACCGTAATTTTTTCCCTTTTCCAGGGCGGGAATGCCTTCCAACATCCATACTGGCGCCGGTTTGGCCAGCAAATAATGGTCAAAAAACTGCCGCATTCGTACACTCAGGTCCTTTTTGTTGGCCAACATTGTCAGATTGTGTTTGTCGCCGTTGTAATTGAGCATCCAGACCGGTTTTGACAAACGTCTGAGTCCCATATACAACTCGATTCCCTGATACCAAGGTACTGCGCCGTCTTCATCGTTATTCATTACCAGCAAAGGAGTTTTCACATTGGGAAGGTGGAAAACCGGTGAATTTTCGATGTACAAATCCGGTCGCTGCCATATGGTTGCGCCAATTCTGCTCTGTGCCTGTTCGTACTGAAACATCCGGCTGAGGCCACTTCCCCAGCGAATTCCTCCATACGCCGAAAACATATTCGACACCGGTGCGCCTGCCATCGCAGCGGCATACCGGTTGGTCATCGTAATGAGCATCGCCGTCTGGTACCCACCCCAACTTTGACCCTGAAGCCCCATCCGTGTGGAATCGATCCAACTGTACGCTTTCAACAGAAAATCGGTTCCGCTGAGGACACAGTCGTAAGCGGATTTTGCCGGATGGCCCGCAGCGTAGCGTATGTCGGGAATAAAAACAATGTAGCCGTTGCTGACATATTCGGTGGGATAAATGATCGACGCCGTGGCGCGCGGAGGGTAATACGTGTGCAGATCGTCCTGATACATTTCGTAGTAATAAATAATCAGCGGATAACTCTTCTTCGAGTCAAAATTCTCGGGTTTATAAAGCAGCCCGCGAAGTGGAATTCCCGAGTAGGATTTCCAATCCACCAGCTCGACGGTTCCCCAGTTCAGCTCGCTTTGGGCCGGATTTACGCGGGTTAGTTTTTTGGTTAGCATAAAGCCCAAATCCATCGAAGTAGCTTCTAACTCTGGATAATCCGTAAAACTCATCCGCCGGAATAAAATTCGCTCCGACGCATCTGCCTTTTTCAAATAAACAATATTGTGGTCGGTAACCAGTCTTTCCGCTGACGCATTGGTATTGATGAGATCAATCTGCCAGATCGTCTCCTGCTTCGAACGGTTGTTCGTTCCGATCATATAATTGCTTGCCGAAAGATAGATGCTGTCCGGATGGGTCACGTCCGCTAGCCGGTAGCGTATTTTTGCTTCGGGAGAGCGCGTAAATCGGATGGATCGCATCGGATCCTCAGGGCAGAGCAGGTAAATATCCCATTCTGAATAGACAAGGTAAAACTCTGTTTGGCCCTTGAGAAACCAGCCCGCCGAGCCTCGCGCTGTTGCCAGACAAGGCTGTCCATTCATATCGTCGGCAAAATTGTCCTTGAATTGTCCGGAAAGATTGATGTGTTTAGATCCGTTCACGTTCTTTCCATACCAGCTGGAATCTTCGGGGTCGTACCAGACATAAAATTCTCCGGAGGGCGATAAGGTGCCGACATCCCTTGACGCTTCCTGGAGGAGTTTTGCATTTCCATTCCGGAGATCGACCAAATACACGTCCGAACGCCAAAGATTTTCCCAAGTCCGTTCGATCAGGTACGGTTTGTTGTCAATCCCAAGACAGAATGAAGCGCTTTCGCCTTTGAGCGTTCGGATCTGATCAATTTGCAAGCTTCCAATTTGAACCATACGTTTTTCGGCGGGATAAAAGACGGCGAGGTAGCTTTTCTTTCTGTCTTCCGGAAGATCGTAAAGTTGGTTCGGCTGAATGGTCGGATCAAAGCCCGACCAGACGTCCAGTTTTGCCATTTCAGTGTCGAGCAGGCTGTCTTCCGGCTCGGGCCGCACGATCTCGTTTGTTCCGAAATAAAGGGTATTACCATCGTCTGAAAATCTCAGGTCGGAATGTTGTGAAACGGTCCATCCCGAAGGCATTCCTGTCTTGTTTGAATCGACTTCGGAGTACTTGTCCATTGCCTCGATCTGAAGATAGTACAAGGCAACGTTTTTGCATTCACCGGTGTCACGACTGGCCACAAATGCAAATTGTTTTGCGTCCCGATCGAACGTCAGTTCGTTGATCAGATAAAACTTCTTCTCAAAAGAAATACGGTTGTCTCCCGAGGCCAGGTCTTCAAGTGTTACTTTCAAAGTGTCCTTTTCTCCCTTCTCACTCATTACATAAGCGGCCCAGTTGTGATCACTCAACAGATAATCGATCACCTGATGAATTTCGCGTTTTTCTCCGGTAATGGCGTTAAACAAAGTAAGGGTTGTTCCGCTGGTTTTGACCTCGCAATTGCAATTGCCCTTTTTCGCCCTTTTCTTTTTAGTACTACCACCAGGAAGTCCACCTTTTTTTTTCTTTTTTTTCTTTCCAGGTTGGTCCTCCACATCACATCCGCGCAAATCTTTGCTGCTTAAAAATGCAACCCAATCGCCCTCTGTGGCTAGTTTATAAGACTTGACATTCGGAAAAAAAAGCAGGGAGTCCAGGTCGGGCCAATAGAGCGCGAGTGAATCCTTGGGGTGCTTGTCCTCGGGGACTTCGTCGAGTTTGAGTTTCCGAATGGTGTCGTACTGCGGTGAAATGAGAAAAACACAAAACGTTTCGGCGTGATGAATCTGGAGACTTTTGCCACGGTCGAAACTACGCTTCAACGAACCATCTGGACGTTCAATGTACAGTGTTTTATCCCCTACTGACGGATCGATGGTGTAAGCAATAAGCTCGCCGGATCGGGATTGGGTAATTTCGCCAAGGGATTTCCAGCTGTCGTAGTCCGAGCCGTCAATCGGTCGTTTGTCCTGGCCGTGGGCAGGATAACAAAACACTATAATCAACAGAACGGGAATAAACCGCATACCGACAATGTGAGTGACAAATATATGCGATTCAATCAGAGACGCGCTCAATCCGCGACGACGATCTGGATTTGATTGTCGATATGGTTTTTGAACCCCACATCATAGGCCATCGTGTATTTTTCGCCGATAGGGCTATTTTGAATGTGAGTGAAGTATTTTTTGTTGTAGCCGTAGGCTTCTGCTATGGTCATTGAGATGGGCGACGATCTGTAAATCTGATAAAGATGGTGCAGGGTTGACCAATTCTTCTGAAGAATTCTGTTCACCTCCGTGACAACTTCTTGTTTGTCGCGGTGTGCCGCGTTGTGATGACGGTTTTTGCAGCTCGTGGAACAGAATTTTTTATTCGTTCTTCCATTGAATTCACTCGAGCAGGTAATACAAGTCGCCATAATCCGTTTTAAAACTGTTTCTAGTATCTTTTGAACGGTTAAAACGCTATTGTGGTTACACGGCACTCAGGCCGGTTGATTCTCAATAAATTGTGTGTTTTTTAGATTACTCCAAAGGACACTTCAAGGCGCTGGCTCCTTTTTACCACCGGCAAGTTTGAAATCGATTCGGTAGTAAAAAATCGGCAGAAAGCCCAGTTGGTACCTTTCGGTGTATCCACTGGTTTCTTCTGGTGCGTAGGTAAGACCTAAAATGTTTTTGGTGTTGAGCACGTTCACGAGATCCACACCGATTTCGTGCGTCGTTTTCTTCGCGTTCAACGTCCAGTTCAATTTTGCATCGAGACGGAAATAGTTGTTAAACCGGCGCTCGTTGTAGGCCGAATCCAGATAGACCAGATCCTTGAGTTGGTTCGAAGCAATGCTGTCGACATACCCGTATCGCTTGCCACCGGCATACGTCACCTTTAGCCCGATTCCAAACTTGTGGCGCTTTTTCGTGCCAGGCAAAAATTCCTTCCCGATCAGTCCGTTCAGGATATAATTTCCGTTGAAATCGGTGCTCCGCTTGATGTTGTCCGAGCCGGTGTACTGCGATTGGTAAAGCGATCCTGTGAAAAGACAGAAAAACTGCTTGTCAAAAAACTTTTGCGCTGTTAGTTCGACACCGTAATTCTGTCCTGTACCTCCATTGGTGAGGCTGTCGGGGAAAAAGCGCGAAAATCCGCTTCCCTGATTGAGAATACTAAACGCTGAAGGCGCTGTCGTCACCGGCACCTGATACAGATACTGGAAATATGCTTCGGCCTTAATCTGCACACTCTTAATGACCGTAGAGTAACTCAGAACAGTATGAATTGCGCGAGTAAATCCAATTTTCCTGTTGTGATAATCCTTGTTGCCAAGCGAATCCGTCAGGTGGTAATAATAGATGTACCTCGGATGAGACTGGGAGTGCATCCCTGCGCCGATGGCAATATTCGAGGTTTTGTTCAGATCATACCGCAGGCCCAGTCGCGGTTCGGCATAGGACACCGCATTGCCCAAAGTGAAATACGACGCGTGAAGTCCGGCATTGATGGTCACTTTTTCGTTGGGATTGTACTTCCACTGCACAAACGGCTGGATCAAGACATCCGGAGATGTTGATTTATAATCCCATCGCAGGTAGTAGGCAGATGTCGAGTCTGTGATGTCCGCACGAATCGAATCCGTGAAATTGGACATATAGATATCTGCATTGATCCCGTATTTAATGACGTGCTTTTTTCCGGCTTTGTAGTTGACGCTGGTGTAGAAGGATGTCGTGTTGGTTGTAAAGTTATACCGCATCATATTAAATGGTTTTGCGTCATAAATCCATTTTGTTGCCGTTGCATCGAGGTGCCGTAGAATATAGTCGTGCTGTGAGTTTTGGTTCTCGAAACTTTGCCCGATAGATGCTTTGAACAGCGTTTTCGGGTTGATCGGTTTTTTAAATGTAAGTCCACCGACGACCATATTTGATCGGAAATATTGGTCGCGATCCTGTTGTCCAAACGCGTCCTGAGCCACTTCTGTCTGGTCGGATATCAGGATGGCTACCGAGCTGGCGCCTCCCATTCCCCAAAGCGAAATCTGTGCACCCTTTTTCGTCGGAAAATTAAATTTGAAGGCACCGTCTCCATAGGTGGGTACGGCATCGGTTCCATATTTAATGCCTATTTTATCCATAATGCTCAAGGTAGAGTAACGGCCCATAACAATATAAGACGCTCCGGATTTTTTGGACAAGGGGCCTTCCAGTAAAACCTCCGTTCCAAGAAATCCAAATTGCCCTGAAAATTCGTGGATTTTATCATTGCCTTTGCGAACGCGTAAGTCGAAGACACCTGCCGTGGAGTTTCCATATTCCGCAGGAAAAGCACTCATAAAGAAATCCGAATTGTCTAGAAATTTGTTGTTAAGGATGGATACCGGACCGCCAGTGGAGCCGGCAATTCCGAAGTGATTCGGGTTGGGAATCTGCAGACCTTCGATTCGGTATTGAATGCCCAGTGGCGAATTTCCCCGAACAACGAGATCATTTCGCGAATCGTCTGTTCCTTGACATCCCGCTGCATTGGACATCATCCGTGCGGGATCACCTCGTGACCCGGCAAAACGATTTGTCTCCTCGACGGAAAAAGTAGTGGCACTAACCGTCGCCATCTCATTGATGATTTCACCTTTTTGTCTGCCGGTTACGACAACCTCTGTGGCAATGATCGAGGTTTCTTGCAGAAATACCTGTACGATGGTTTCCTTTCCCGAATTGACGATGACGGTAATCGTCTGCTCGGTGTATCCAACCGAACTGATTTTCATTTGGTGTTTACCCACCGTCACGCTATTCAGCGTAAAATTTCCCTTGTCGTCGCAAACCGATCCATACTTAATGACACCCGCATCATCGACGATCTTAACTTTGGCACCCACCAGTGGAAATTGCGATTCCGAGTCGATCACTGTACCCCGAACATTTTGTCTGGCCTCTTGAGAAATTGCGCTTTCGAAAACAAACAATGCGGAAATGAATAGGAGTGCTTTCATTGGGTTCAAATTTTAAGGTAAAATTGCTCTTTTTGCGCAAATCTCGATTATTGAATTGAATCAGCCGTAAAATTTCGTTGTGAAAATCGCAAAATTAGATTGCAAATAAACCAAGCAGGGTATTTTGGTTGAAGATACTAAATCACTCCAATGAAGGGGTCGACTCGTCGGTAGGTTTTCCATAGCCGAAAGTGAATCCCATCATTATTTCGTGGCTTCCGGTGCTATAGTTTCTGAGATCTGTATGAGTGATGTCGTAGGAATATCCGATTGAGAGCATATTTTTGTATTTGAATCCGGCCATAACGGACCAGGCGTCTTGCGACCTGAAGCCTGCGCCAACCCAAATTGTTTCCTTGTACATCGTCTTCAGGTTGATATCGAGTTTAACGGGAGCGGGCCAACCTGTTTTTAAAAGCGCGGAGGGCTGAATTTGCCAACTCTCGCCAATACGGAAAGTATACCCACCAGTGAAGTAGAAGTGATCCTCCATATACGAGCCGGACCAAGTCTGTGGGGTATTCAATCCCGTCGTAAAGGTCAAATTGTTGTGGAGCAATTGTCCAAGCGATACGCCGAAGAACCAGTCCGGGTGGTACAGGTAAAGTCCGAATTGAGCATCGGGGTCGTATGACCTGAGTAATCCATTCGAAAAATAAAAGTCGCCGGGATGATACGTGGTAACCTTATCAGCATCTAGAATCCATTGATTAAAACCAAAGGCCACTCCGAAGGACAATTTGATGTTCTCGCTCAGCCGGGCGTGGTACGCGTAAGAAGCAAGAAAACCGACTCGTCGTGTAGGTCCCGTAATGTCTGTATATACGTGGCCTCCAACGGCCATATTTTCCTTGCTTAGTGGCCCTTGGACACTGGCGGTGAACGTTCGCGGTCCGTCGGTAATTCCCAGCCACTGGTAGCGGTAAAGCGAAACTGCCTCCCAGGTTGGTGTTGTTCCAGCGTACGCCGGATTGAACTGATACTGGTTAAACATCCACTGAGAATACTGAGGCAATTGCTGCGCATAACTGAAGGTGGTCAGTCCTGAAATCAATATGGTAAATACTCTTTTCATTTCGTGCAGTTATTGCTTACCACATTATCGTTATTGGTCCTGTGAACGGTTCAGGGAAGTCAGGATGATCGATCTTTATCGTATAGTAATACGTTCCAGCCATCAGCCTGTGACCCTTCTTGCTTGTGCCACCCCAGTCGTCGGCGTAATTCTGATCGCTGATGAAGAGCACTTCGCCCCAGCGGTTGTAAACATTTATTTCCACCGGTACACCAGGGTATTGATCCAGAAAATCCAGAATCCAGGTATCGTTCAGTCCGTCGCCGTTCGGTGAAATTCCATCCGGAATAATGATGTCCGGCAACACTTCGACCCACATCGAATCAATCGCTGTACATCCATTGGAATCGGTTAACGTTACATAGTACCAGGTCGAAACTTGTGGGAAATTTACGATTGGATTATCAAGCAATGGGTCGTCAAGATAAATCGGAGGAGTCCACACGATTGTTGATGGTGGCAATGGATTGGTAGGGCTGCCCCCGATACCACCCACTTGATTCGGATAGAGTTCAATATCAGGACCAGCGTTGACATATAGGCTGTCCCCAACGGTTAGAACGACAGTGTCGGTGTGCGAACAAGGGCCGAAGCTCACCAACAACACATACGTGAACACACCGTTCGGTATATCTCCTGGAATAATTAACTCGCTTGTGTCGGAGAGAATATTTCCCAAGGTGTCTAGCCAGGTGAAGTCTGCGCCGGCAAGTACGTTCGATGACCCGTTAAAAATAATCGTGTCGCCAAAGCAAACAAGTGTGTCAGGACCTGCAATCGCGAGCACAACCAACAAGGTGTCCACTGTAATGGTATCTATCGATGTGCACCCACTTGCGTCAGTCACCGTAAGGTAATAATCCATCGGAAGCAGCGTGGTTGGATCTTCAACCGTGAACGTGTCGGTTAATGTAGCGGAGACATATTCATAGGTGTAGGGCGGATTACCGCCTGAAACCGTGACCCAAATCTGTCCATCTGCGGAGTTCAGACAAGTCGATGAAACCGTGCTGTCCACAGTAATAATAATTTCCGATGGCTCGGTAATCGTGATGGTTTGCGAAGTACCGCAGCCGTTAGCGTCCGTGATCAGCACGGTATAGGTTCCGTCACAAAGACCGCTTGCCGTAGATGTCGTCTGAGCCGCAGGGTCATCCCAGAGGAAGGTGAACGGAAGCGTACCTCCAAACGGGTTCGAAATGATCGAACCGTCGCAGACACCAAAGCAGGTCGGATCTATTGGGAACAGAGGGTTTGTAAGAATTGTGTCCGGTTCGATAAGGGTATAGTTCTGGAAAGATAAACAACCCGCTGCATCTGTTATCTCGAGCATATAGTCTCCAGCACAAAGACCGGCCACTGCCGGGTTTGTTGCCCCGGCTATTGGAACTCCAAACCCATCGTACCACTGATAGGTAAAGGCAGCGGTGCCTCCGGTTTGACTGAGCGTATCCAGCGTTCCGTCACAAATACCATTACAGGAGACATCGGTTCCGGTGAGCACTGCCGTTGCGGCTCCGGTGTTCGAGAGTCCAAATGTGAAGTCCTGTGTGCAGCCCGCAGCATCCGTTATCGTCAAGGTGTAAACGCCGGCACTGAGCGAAGACTCTGTCGAGGTCACGCCACCGGTACTCCAAAGATACGTGTGTGGTAAAACTCCACCTGAACTAATAACCGTAATGACTCCGTCGGATGCTCCGCAGGCTGGATTGATCATATTGGTGACAACTGTAATTGCGTTCGGATCGAGCATATCCACCTGAAGCGTGTAGGTACAGCCCACGGCATCTGTGACTTGACAGAAATACGATCCGGCGCACAATCCCGTTTGCGTATCCGAAGTCGAGCCATCGTGCAACCACAGATAGCTATATGGTGTTGTTCCACCAATTCCGGATACTACAGCCTGACCATCGCAAGCGCCGACACAGGTTATTGCGGTTATTACGACATCCGCTAATAGTCCACCCGTGTTGAAGACTTCGATTGGTTCATTGTTAGTACATCCGTTGGCATCCGTCACAACGACATCGTAGACACCTGAACAAAGGCCAGATATCGAGGCAGTCGTTGCGCCTGTGTTCCAGGCAATGGTAAGGGCCGGGGTTCCGCCGGATACAGCGATATCAATTGCCCCATTGCAGGTACCACAATCCGAATCCGTTACAGAGAGTGTTGTAATGACAATAACAGGGGGGTCAACCAATGTGGTGTCGTAGAAGTTGATGCATCCGAGCGCATCGGTAATCTGGAGGTCGTAGTCGCCAGCGATCAGGCCGCCTGGGTCCTCTGCAACCAATCCA